>Ga0310811_10008238_pt1 | contig 13401 bp, 7 predicted proteins | sample YCmetagenome_FD_207642 | JGI IMG/M metagenome (GOLD analysis project Ga0310811, IMG submission 207642) | Soil microbial communities from experimental microcosm in Duke University, North Carolina, United States - YC | ecosystem: Engineered > Artificial ecosystem > Soil microcosm > Unclassified ... | reverse complement strand
ATCCCCGTCCGCCCGCCGAAGAGCCGGCGCAGCAGCACCAGCATCCCGACCGACGCCGCGGCCTGCAGCGCCAGCATGACCGAGCAGACCAGGAACCAGTTATAGGCCGCCGCCCGCGACACCACCCAGACCAGCAGGAGGGCGCCCGGCATGAGGTGCCCCTTGTGCACCCGCATGAGGTAGTCCCAGGTGAGGCCGTGCTCGTGGGCGTCTCCGACGAAGAGGAAGTCGTCCTCGATGAAGTAGGACCGGGACAGGACGTGGGCCTTGAAGACCAGCGACACGATGATCAGCGCGAGGGCCGCCAGCGTCGCCGGGCCGAGCCGCGGTGCGGCGAGGCGGATCCGGATCGTTCCCGGCTGACGCGCGTCCTCGATCTCGGTTTCCGTCACGGTCGTCCCTCCACCGCTTCGCGGGTGCAACGTGTTCTATATACCGTGTTAGGCTCCGCCGGATGGAGACCCACGAGGCGTTCCGCGCGGACCTCGCGCGGTCGGTCCGCCTGCTCGGCGCCTTCCGCCTGGAGCAGAGCGATCCGAGCTTCTTCTACGGCCTGCTGGCCAGGGACACGGTGGCCCAGCTGTCCACCTACACCGACCTGGACGGCGCCCTGGTGGCCGATATCGGCGGCGGGCCCGGGTATTTCGCGGAGGCGCTGCGCGCCGCCGGAGCCCGCACGGTCTGCGTGGACTGCGACGCCGGCGAGATGCGCGCGCGTGACGGCGCCATGCCGGAAGGCGCCGTCCTGGGCAGCGCGCTGGAGATCCCGCTGCGGACCGGCTCCGTCGACGTGTGCTTCTCCTCCAACGTGCTGGAGCACGTGCCCGACCCTCTGGCCATGGCCGACGAGATCGTCAGGGTGACCCGCCCCGGCGGGCTCGTCTACCTGTCGTACACGTCGTGGTTGTCGCCCTGGGGCGGCCACGAGACCTCGCCGTGGCACTACTTCGGCGGCCACCGCGCGGCCCGCCGCTACGAACGCCGGTACGGCAAGCCGCCCAAGAACGTCTACGGCGAGAGCATGTACGCCGTGTCGGTGTCGCGGATGCTGGGATGGGCGCGACGCCAGCCGAGGGCCGAGGTGCTCGACGCGATCCCTCGCTACCATCCTCGCTGGGCGCGGCATGTGCTGCTCCTACCGGGGATTCGCGAGGTCGCGACGTGGAACCTGCTGCTCGTCCTGCGCAGGCGCTGAGCCGCGGCGAGACCGACGGCGCGGCCTCGAGGCCCAGATCCCCCCGGCGATCAGCAGCACCCCGGCGCCGGCCGCGCCGATCGGCGCGATGGTGCGGAGCCACCTGCTCCACGAGGCGTACGCCGCGGCCTCGGCCTCGTTGACGGCGATCTCGTCGTCGGGGGTTCGCAGGTCGGCCGCCAGCGCGACCAGCCGCTCCACCCCGTCGGCCGTGCGGAAGGTCTCCCGCCGCTTCTCCTCGAACTTGACGGGCACACCGCTCACCGGCTCAACCCAGACCGTCCGCTCGGTCTGGGCCCACCTGGTCACGGTGAAGCTTTTGTCGCCCGGCAGTCCGAGCGACTTGCCGGGGATGCGGGTCGCGACGTCCTCGATCTTCGTCGCCGGCACGCTCTGCCTGTACCGGTAGGCCGTGACCCCCTCCACGGTCTCCTGCCCGTCGAACACCATCGGCAGGGTCCGCTTCACCTGGGGGTCGAAATACTCGTAGTCCCGCTTCTGCGCGCCGAACGGCCAGCGGAACGCGAGGCCCGCCTGGCGGACCGCGGGATCGTCGTCGACGTACTCCCCGCAGCAGTTCACGATCGCGCCCGTACGCCGGTCGAAGGCGACCCGGCGCTCGTGATAATCGAGGCGGTCGCCGTCCGCGGTGTCGAGAGAGCTCGACTCGAGCCAGACGGCGCGCTGGTCGTCACCCGCGCCCGTGTCCCCGTTCAACGCCCGCGTGAGGACGACGTCCCCGACGCGCGACCGCATGGCGGCGGTGTCGAAGTAGGTGGCCGCCTCGGCGTACATGTGGCTGAGCGAGGAGTGCTCGAGCGGCACCCGGATGACCTTGTCGTACACGAAGCCGTGCAGCAGCGGGACGAGCGTGAGCAGGAACGCGCCCGCGCCGGCGAGGGCGAGCCCGGCGGCGCGACGCAGGGACATGCGATCCCGTGGAGAGGCCGCCTGGCCCGTGGCGGCGTTCATGACGCCGCCACGGCGTCGCCGACGGCCACGTCCCCGAAACAGATCTGCACGCTCGGGGACATGCCGGACACCAGCACCTTCGACAGGTTCGCGGGGGCGGTGAACAGCACCCGGCCCAGCCCCGGCCCGATCGACACGTCGTATCCCTTGTCACCGATGTAGAGGACGACGTGGGCGCTCACGGCCGAGGCGTAGCCGAGGCGGACCACCGAGCCCTCCCGCGTGACCGTGGGCAGCGGGATCTCCACTGCGGCTCCGGCCACCGGATGGCAGCCACCGGGTGCGAGGGCCCGCTCCCCCGAACCCTCGGCCGGGCGAAGCCGTCCCTGATCGTCGAAGACCAGAGCGCTGGTGGACGGCACCGGATGACGCATGCGCTCGCGTTGGGCGGGGGTCGCCAGCGGGCCGAGCACGTGGGAGGTCATGGCGTAGGCGCCGTACGACGCCGAGACCACGTCCGCCGGGGCGCGGCGGTCGAGGATGACGGCGTCGGGAGGGGCCGACCGCAGCGCGGCCGCGGCGGTGGTGAGGTAGGCGTGCGTCCTGTCATTGCCCAGATAACCGGAGAAGACGCTCACCGACGCGAGCGAGCCGACGAGGAAACCGCCGACGAGCAGCCCGCCCGCGCCGGTCACCAGGTCTCTCGGCGGCCTCGCGCGATAGGGCGAGTCCTCACCCACGAGCGGCAGGAAGGCCAACGCGGCGGCGAGCGCCAGCACGGGGGCCGCGTCGACGACGTACCGCGTCTCCATGCCCTGGAACGCGCCGAGGATGTGGACGCGCCCGTAGTACGTCGGCACCACGTCGGCGACGACCAGGTATCCGAGCAGCAGCCCCCAGGCGCGCAGGGCGCGCCGCCGGTAGACGGCGGTGACCACCAGGATGGCCGCGGCGACGAGCGCCGAGAGGGCGACGAGCAGGCCGGGAGGGCTGGCGACCGCACGGTCCGGGCCGGAGAACCACCGCCAGGGACCACCCAGCGTGGTGCCGAGGAAGGTGTCGAGCAGCAGCCTCCTGATGAACCCGAGCCCCTCGGTCAACGTCGGCCATCCGCTCAGGCCGGGCGTGTTCCGCGCCGCCACGAGATAACCGGCGACGTACGTCACGACGACGACGGCGTAGGCCGCCCACAGGCCCGCGTGCCTGCGGAGCACGCCCCGCATGCCCGTGCCGCCTGAGAAGTAGGCGAGCGTCAGCGCGAACAGCAGCACCGGCAGCGCCGCCGCCTTCAGGAACGAGCACAGCGCGACGACGATCCACGCCGTCGCGGCCACCGCGTGCACGAAGCGGCCGTCGCGCAGGTAGAGGACGTGAGCGGTGACCGCCATGGGGATCGCGAGCAGCAGCGGCGCGAGGTTGAGCGCGGCCGACCACCACGTGAGGGCGGGCACCGTGAAGGGCGCGAACAGATAGACCACGAGCGGGACCAGGATCGCCCGCCTGCGCCCGAACAGCACGACCAGCATCCGGAACACGGCGAGTCCCGAGACCGTGAACAGGACCAGCGTGCTCCCCGCCGCCAGGCCCCAGCCGTACGGCGCGACCCGGGTGACGAACCAGGCCAGCGCGAATCCCACCGGCATGAACTGCCCGTAGTGCACGCGGGTGAGGTAGTCCCACGAAAGGGGGTTCTCCGCCGCCCGCGCGATGTACTCGAAGTCGTCCTCCTTGAAGGAGGCCAGGCTCACGACTTCGGCCCGCCACCACAACTGGAGCACGAGCAGGAGGACGGCGACCAGGATGACGCCGTTGCGCCGGGCGAACGCGCCCCAGGCCGAGAGTTGCGCCACCGTCTCCGAGGGGAGCGTGATGCGGATCCGCGGTGGCCCTGGCCGCGGCGTGACGTCCGAGATCACCTTGGTCACGTCACTCCAGAGAGGTGGGCGTCCCTGCCTGCCGGAGGCGACGCCTGCGGTGCCTCGCCGTCCGGACCGGTGACACGGGGGGCCTGAGCCCTGGACGGGTCGTCGGGCACGTTGGCGAACAGCCGGGCGAGGAGCGGGAGGCAGAGCAGTTGCGGCACAAGGTCGCTCAGCGGCCGCCCCCAGGCCGTGTTCTCCGCGGAGAGCAGAGCGGTCCCTGCCGCCAGACTCAGCCCGGCGAGGGCGAGCGACGCCAGCGCGGCGGGCGCGGACGAGAGCGCGCGCGACACGGCCACGACGGCGGTCCCTCGCCGGGCGTGCTCGCCCGCCGAGACCCGCCGGAACAACACGGTCGCGGCGAACAGCGCGGTCAGCACGGCGAGGCCCGTCAGGCCGCCGATCCAGAACCCGTAGACCGGTACGAACGGCCACAGCCACTTGACCCGCATCCCGCGGGGGCCGATCACGGGGTGGACGGCACGGCGCCGCGCGGGAACCACGGCGGCGGCCACCACGAGCAGCACGAGCACCACGCCGACCGCCAGGCCGGCGCGGTAGACGCCGTCCGGCCGATAGCTCATGGTCACGGTCCCGTTCGTGCCCGCGGGCAGGATCCACGCCTGACGCCAGCCGTCGAGCCGCGCCGGCGTCAGTTCGCGCCCGGCGACGGAGGCCTGCCATCCGTCGTTGAAGTTCTCGTTGACGACCAGGTAGCTGGCCGCGGTCGCGTCGACCTCGACCCGGCGCTCCCAGCCCGTCCACTCCTGGACGTCCACCGGACGGGTCACCGTCGGCGGCGCCGCCTCGGCTCCAGGCCGGCGGATGACGGCCGTCCTGATCCGGTACGGGTCCTGCGGCGACGCGGACAGGCGCGTCTCCCCGGCCAGCACGTTGAAGGGCTCGCAGGCCTCGTAGGTGAGCGGCCTTCCGGCGAGGACGTCGGCGAGCGTCCCGCCGACGATCTTGGTGTGCACCGGCGCGCCGTCGACCGACAGCGTGGGACCGAACCCGCACGGCAACCGGAGCGGGTACCCGCTGAGCGCTCCCAGGGGCCGCACGCCGGGGATCGTGACGTCGTTCACCTCGATCGGCCGCGAACTGGACGCGGTGAACGCGATCGAGAGCTTCCCGGTCTTCATCGGCGGGAACTCGATCCAGCCGTCGCGGCCGACCCAGCCCTCACGCGTGCCGCCGTCGCCCCGCAGCGTCAGCCGTACCGGAGGGGGGCCGATGGAGGAGTCGGGGAACACGACCTTGATCCGGGAAAGGGTGACCGGACGGGCCAGCTTGACGTCGAGGGTCGGCGTCCGGTCGAGCGGGTCGGCGTACCAGACCGTCTTGGGATTCGCGTCGAAGGCGGATCTGGCGATCGTCGCCGGGTCGCCGGTGTACGTCGAGGACGAGGTGACGGTCAGGGGCTCACCCGGCAGCGAGGTGACCCGCTCGATCTCGGAGCGGTCGGTGAGCACGGCCTGCCCGCTGAGGGTCCGCTCACCCGAGCCCTGGGAGATGTAGGCCCGGTTGAAGCCGTAGGCGTCCTCGCCCTGGACGGCGAGCCCGGTGGAACAGGCCCAGACGTACGAGCCGCGCATGCAGGCGGGCACGTCCCCGTTCCTGCTGAAGGAGACGACCGCCTCGCCGCGGGGATCGCCGGGCGCCTGCGGAACGACGATGGTCCGGCCGGGCGTCACTCCGGGGATCGTGAGCTCGGTGATCCCGACCCGGCTGCCCAGCTTCATCTTGGGCTCGTAGGCCAGCTTCGTGATCCGGATGCGCACGCGCGTGGTCGGCCCCGGCGGCACGGCGAGACGTTGCGGCTCGGCGGTCGCCGTGACGGCCTGACGCCGGGCTCCCGCGTCGGTCTCGACCTCGACCTCCGAGGGCGGCGGCCCGATGTACGACTGGTCCAAGGCGAGCGTCACATAGGGGACGTCCGTGGCCTTGGTGAGCGTGACCTCGAGCCACTCGCCCAGCGGGCCGTTCCACCCGGCCGACCGCCAGCCGGTCCGCCTGTCTCCGTCGAGGGCCGCGAAGGGCTGGCGTCCGGGATCGCGCGAGCCCGGTATGGCGGTGGCGTCGGCCTCCGACGAGGACGCCCGCACACCGGCTATCTCCAGGAACCGTGCGGTCGACTGGAAGGGTTCCCAGGCGGGATCGGTGAGATCGGGTCCCGACGTGGTCTCGCCGGGTGTCAGGGTGGCGCCCGAGACCTCTCTCAGGTCGCTCAGCTGGACGTCGGTCTTCCTGAGCGTGTCGGTGACGACCGTGTCGTACGCGGGGATCGCCGAGGCGCCGGGATCGTCGCCGAGCACGACGGGCCGGTCATCGGGCAGGAGGCCCTGCTCCGCCAGGTCGAGCACGGCCTCGGGGGCTCCTCCCACGCGGAGCGCCCCCTTCACGGGCACCGTGCCGACCAGGGGGGCCGGGTCGCCGACCCGGTAGATCTCCAGGGCGCTGTAGGGCTGGTCGAGCCAGCCCGAGGCGACGCTGCCGTGCGCGTCGCCCACGCCCGGGCCGAACTGCTTGACCAGAGTGATCCCGGGTGAGTCCTCGATCGCCTGGTGGACGCGCGCGGGCCAGGCCGTGCCTATGGTGCGGCGGTCGAGGTCGTTGCGCACGACCAGATAGCCGACCCCGATCCGGCGCAGCGTGTCGGTGAGCCCGACCGAGCCCTGCCCCGACGCGAAGCGGTCGTCGATGGCCGCCAGCAGCCGGCTGGAGCCCGCCGACCCCCAGGGGACGATGGTGTGCGTCGCCCAGCGTGCAGTGAGGAGCGGCTGCATGGGTTCGTCCAGCGGGCGCCCCCACTGGTACTCGCCGCGCTTGGAGCCGGGAACGGCCAGGACCATCTGGTCACCGGCGTTCTCGTCCAGCCACGTGGTCGCCTGCTTCCAGTAGGCGGGGATCTCCGTGAAGGATCCCGAGGGCGCGAGCCCCTCCGCGACGATCGGCACGCAGGTCGCGGCGACCATCGCGACACCCGCCGCCGCCAGCGGCAGGCGGGCGGGCGGCTTCACCAGGGCGAGCAGCCCGGCGAGCCCGAGCACCACGGGCAGCCGGATCAGCGCGTCGAATTTGTGGAGGTTGCGGAACACCGCGAGAGGCCCGTCGAGCGTCTGCACGACGGCGTCGTTCAGCGGGCCCGCGATGGCGCTCGCGTGACCGGCCGCCACGATCGCCACCCCCACGAGCAGGGTGATGACCAGGAATGCGCGCTCCGGCAGGCTCCGGAGGGCGAGACCGGCCAGCCCCAGTCCCGCGAGCAGGACGGTGACCACGATCAGCCACGGGCTGAAGGCCTGCTGGTAGGCCCCCGCCATCCACGGCTGGCCGTCCACGGACAGGAAGGCCAGCCAGCTGGAGGTGCCGCGCAGGACGTTGGTCAGCGACGTGACCCCGGTCGTCGCGGTGGCGTTCTCGATGAACGGGAGGAAGGAGAAGACGTAGCGGCCGAGGACGAGCAGCGGAACCGCCCACCAGAACGACACCGCCGCGATCAGGACGCACCACCAGGCCGTCAGGCGGCGGCGCAGCGGCCCGCGGGCCCGGGTCAGCAGATAGACGGCGGGGGCGATGAGCACGGCGATCTCCGCCGTGGCGTTGACGCCGCCGCAGAGCAGGAACGCGAGCGCCGACAACGCGGCGGCCCTGCGCGGGCCCGTCACTCCTTGCGCGCCCCGGACCAGCGGAAGCATGATCCACGGCATCATCGCGCTGGGCAGGAACTCGGAGGAGTTGATGCCGATCAGCGCCTGCGCGTGCGGAGCCAGTGCGTACGCGAGACCGGCGAGGATGCGTGTGTTCGGCGTGCCGACGCGCAGGGCACGGGCGAGTTGCACCACTCCGAGGAAGGCGGCACAGAGCACGAACGACATCCACAGCCGCTGGACGTTCCACGCGGGCATGTCGAGCTTGAGCCACAACGCGTAGAAGGGCCCCATGGGGAACAGGTAGCCGTAGGCCTGGTTCTGCAGGTGGCCGAAGTAGTCGTTGTCCCACAGGTGCAGTGCCCGGCCGAGGAAGCGCAGCGGATCGACCGCCATGTCGAGCTTGGTCTCGGCGATGATCTTCTCGGTGGCCGTGTTGAACGCGATCGCACCGAGGAGCAGGCATCCGGCGACAAGCCGCACCCTGTGCCTGAACCGTTCGCCGTAGGAATCGGCCTCTGCGGGAGCCAGCTGGCCGATCCAGTTGGCAACCGTCACTGAGCCACTCCGCGGGAGGGGGGACCAGAGCCGCTTTTCTCTAGCTCTGTGGCAATTAGTCCCGTCATGCTAGCGCCGGTCTTCCCCCACGTGAACTCACGCGCCCACATCCGGCATGCGGCCCCCATCCGCGCGCGCGTGCGGGGGTCGCCGAGCTCCTTCAGCGCGAGCCGGACGACGTCGGCGAGGCTCTCCCCGTCACGGACCAGCCAGCCGGTGACGCCGTGCCGTACCGAGTCGCGCAGGCCCGCGACGTCGTAGGCCACGGTGGGCACGCCGAGCGCCGCCGCTTCGATGACCGTCAGCCCCCAGCCCTCGAACTCGGACGCGGTGACGTTGAGGCGGGCCCCGCTGAGCACGGCGTTCTTGTCCGCCTCGGAGAGAAAGCCGCGCAGGTGCACCCGTCCGGCCACGTCGGGCTCGTTCGCACGGGCCGCGAGCGGGCCGAACTCGGGACCGCGCCCGACGACGTGGACGTGCAAGCCCGGCCAGTCCCCCGCCAGGTCGGCGGCGAGCGCGACCACCCGTTCCACGCGTTTGTGCCCGACCAGCCGGCCGAGGTAGACGACGGCCGGGTCCCCCGCCACCGCGTCACGCGCGATCGGCCGGGCCACCGGGCTGCCGTTCGGGACGATCTCGATCGGCGCGAGCCAGCGCAGCCGCTCGCGCAACTCGGTGGCCGACGACTCCGACACCGTGACGGTGAGGCAGCGCCGATAGATCAGCCGGGCGACCGGCCCCTCGACGAAGCATCCGATCCGCGCGATCCGCCGGGAGAAGAACGCGTAGAACTGACGGTCGTGCACATGGTGGATGAGGGAGATGACCCGCGTCCTGCGCGACACCACTACGGGGGCGAAGAACGGGATGCCGTTCATGCAGTCGACCACCAGGTCGAACCGCCTGCGCCGCAGCAGCAGCCACAGCGGGACGAGCAGGTGGACGAGGTAGCGGTTGCCCATCCTCCGCAACTCGACGCCGTCGCGGCGCTCGGCGCGCGGCTGTCCGGGCTCCCTGCTCGTCACGAAATGCACCCGGGCGCCCTGCCCGACCAGGTGGACCGAGACCTGCCAGGCGTACTCCTCGGCGCCGCCGGCGACCGACTGGCCCGGCTCCCGGAAGTTCAGCAGGGCCACGCGCACGCCGCGTAGAGCCGGTGCGGACGCGGGTTGCCCGGCGGTCAGCTGCGGCCTGTCGCGGTCCGTGAGAGACGAGACGCGCCCGGCGGGGTTGGTGTTCGCCCTCTGTGCGACCACGACCACTCCTTCGGGTGACACCGCGCGGGGCGAGCCAGTCGCGGTCGCGGGCTGAAAGGACGCTGACAAAGGACGGGGGACCGGGACAGGACAGAGACGAGCCCGGATCCGGGCATGGCGGGATGGGGACCCGGCGTGGCCGGGCCGCCCATCGGAAATCCATCGGCCGTCCGCGCCGCTCCCGCGGCTGCGACGTCCGGTACGGCGGGCCGCCGCCCGTCAAGGAAGGCCGCTCCTCGATGAAGGAGGGCCCTCAGAGAAGGAAGGCCCGCCGCCTCACCTGTCGCCGTAGTTGTAGAGAGGCTTGTTCGGCGGCGCCGGGGCAGGTGAAGCCACGTTGACCACCGCCACCGAGGCGAGGCCGGCGAGCACGGCTCCGACCACCAAAGCGGCTAGTACTTTCAACACGAGTGCTTCTCCCTCCACGTGCGGAATCCGCAGTGGGCCGAGACTAGAACGTGATCCAGGTCATAATCCATAGCATTCGTCAAACCGTGATAAAAAACGTTACTCACGGGTATAGCGCGAAAAAGCAGTGGGAAGCGGCTCACAGTCGTATCAGCAGCAGTTCAGCGTCCCGCCAGACGGGAATCGCTCCAGGTAGCCGGGACAGGAACGCGTTCTGATTTCGGCTTTCCACCAGGACATAACGCACTCCCTCATCGGCGAACGCCGCGGTGAGCGGACCGCTCCCGGAAACCAGGGCCCCGACTCTGCGGTTCAGCGGATCCTCCGAGTCCACCCGGATGCGTCCTCCGCCGGGGACGCCCACCACCAACGCGTCGTCCCACACGACCCGTCGCGCGAACGACTTGGTCGCCGGGTCGAGCACCACCCGGCCCTCGTTCCAACCGAACGCCCGGTAGGCCCCCCAGGGCAGCGACACCAGGGCGCCCGGAGCCGGGTCGTGGTTCACGATGGCCTGGACGGCCCGCCACCCGTCCGGGTACTCGGCCGATCCGAGCCTCCCGAAGGCCCCCAGGGCGAAGGTCGGCAGGGCGAGCACGGGCACGGCGGCCGCCGCGAACGCGATCCGGCCGAAGGCGGCCCGGTCCAGCCACGTCACCGCGGCGGCGAACCCGACGGCGAGCGCCAGGGCCAGCGGGGCGATGTACAACTGGCCGTCGCGGAACGGCCCGAAACCGGCCCACACGCCCATCAGACTCTGGAGGACACGAGGGGCGAACGCTCCCGTGCACGCGATGACCAGTCCGGCCGCCGCCGCTGCCGCGAGACCTCGGACGTACGGCTCGTCTCCCTGAAGCCGGCCGCGCAGGGCCTGCCGTACGAACCCGGTGAGGGCCACGGAGGACAGGACGAGACGCACGGCGGCCGTCCCCCAGGAGCCCTGGCCGGGGAGGCCGGCCTCGGCGTTCCAGATGCCGCCGAGACAGAGCAGGCTGCCCAGCGTCCCGAACGGCCCGTCGGCCCTCGGCGCGAACGCCGCGACCCCGGCCGGGTCGGCGATCGCGTCGGAGCGCAGGGCAGGCACCAGCCAGGGCAGGCTGAGCACCGCCATCGTGGCCGCGCTCGCGACAATCCCGCGGACGCGGGCCCGCCACCCGTCCGCGGAGCGGAACGCCGCCACCGGCAGTACGGCCACAGCGGTGACGAGCATGGCCTGGAAGCCCCCCACGGCGGCCGGGAGCAGCGCGGCGGCCAGACGGAGGACTCCGCCCCGCGCCGCCGCCCGTACGGCCCAGGGCAGGCCCGCGAAGCCGAGGAGCAGCGCCCACTGCCCGAGCAGCAGACGCTGGGCGAGGTAGGCGTTCCAGGCGTAGAACGCGGCGGCCGCGAGGCGGGCGTCCGTCCTGTCCGAGGGGACCAGCGCCGCCGCTCCCGATGCGGCCAGCACGAAGATCCCCAGCAGGACGGCCTTCTGGACGATCTGCCCGGGGACGACCGCCGACAACAACGCCACGACCTGGTCGCTCGGCACGGCCCTGGGGAACCCGCCCATGTGGGACCCCCACACGGGGTCGGGGACGAACACCATGTCGTAGCGCAGCGTGAAGCCCGGCCCGAGCGCCGGCCCCAACGCGAGCAGGCCGAGGACGAGCCCCAGTGCGGCCGGTGCGAAGCGCACAAATCTGGAGGGTGGCCGCATGCGGTACAGGCTAGGGCTCATCCCCTCAGAACAGCTCATGTCGATGTACCACGGCGGTCACGCGGCCGGAAGGGGGAAGACCTACCGCGTGACCGCCGAGACTATTTGCCGGGCTCGGGGTCGCGCGGCAGGCCCAGCATGCGTTCGCCGATGATGTTGAGCTGCACCTCGGTCGTTCCGCCGTAGATCGTCATCGCCCGCGTGGCGAGGACGGCGCGGTTCCAGTAACCCCCGTCACCGAGCTTCCAGTCGGCCGCGACGACCGCCCCGGAGCCGAGCAGGTCCACGGCCGTCTCCGACACGTGCTGCGCGTGGGAGGTGGACAGCAGCTTGCGCACCGACGCGTCGGCGCCGGGCTCCGCGCCCGCGAGTTGCTTGAGCGTCACGCGCAGGGACAGCGCGTTGATCGAGTGCCCCTCGCACACCACGTCGGCCAGTTGCCGCCGCTCCACCGGCGTCAACTCCCGCCCGAGCCTGCCCACCAGACCGACGAGGTCGGGCACCGAGGCGCCGGTCCCGCCCGAACCGGCCGACAGCGACACGCGCTCGTTCGACAGCGTGTTGCGCGCCACCTTCCAGCCCTCGTCGACGTTGCCGACCACGAGGTCGTCGGGCACGAAGACGTCGTCGAGGAATACCTCATTGAACAGGTTCTCCCCCGTCATCTCGGTCAGCGGCCGGACGGTGACGCCGGGCCCCTTCATGTCGACGAGGAAGTAGGTGATGCCGTCGTGCTTGGGCTTGGAACTGTCCGAGCGGGCGATGCAGATGCCCCATTCGGCCACGTGGGCGACCGACGTCCAGATCTTCTGGCCGTTGAGCTTCCAGCCGCCCTCGACCTTCTCGGCCTTCATCTGCAGCGAGGCCAGGTCGGAGCCCGCGCCCGGCTCGGAGAAGAGCTGGCACCAGATCATCTCGCCGCTCAGCGTCTTGGGCAGGAACCGCTCCTGCTGCTCCGGCGTGCCGTAGGAGACGAGGGAGGGGACCACCCACGCACCGATGATCATCTGAGGCAGCTTGATCTTGGCCGCCCTGATCTCCTGGTGGATGAGCACCTGCTCCAGCGGCGTCGCCTCGCGGCCCCACGGCCTCGGCAGGTGCGACATGACGAACCCGGCGCCGGCCAACGCCCGCTTCTGCTCCGCGCCCTCGAGCGCCGCGATCTCGGCCAGTTCGGCGCGGATGGAGGCCCGCTGCGACTCGGACTCCGCGGGCAGGTCGATCTCCATCTCGCGCGTCACGCCGTCCAGCGCGAGCGAGGCGACGGTCTCGGCCCACTCCGCCGACGACCCGAGCAGCGCCCGGATCGTGAGCGCCCGCCGGTAGTAGAGGTGCGCCTCGTGCTCGAAGGTGTAGCCGATACCGCCGAAGATCTGGATGGCGTCCTTGGCGCACTGCACCGCCGCGTCGGGAGCCGTCACTCCGGCGATCGCCGCCGCGTAGGCGAGTTCGTCCCCGGTCGCCCTGGTGGCGTCCCAGACGGTCGCCCTCGCCTGCTCCAGCGCGACGAGCATCCGGGAGAGCTTGTGCTTGATGCCCTGGAACTGTCCGATCGGCCGGCCGAACTGCACCCGGACCTTGGCGTAGTCGGCCGCGGCCGCCACGCACCAGGCCGCGACGCCGATCGCGTCCGCGCCGAGGACGATCGCCGCGAGGTTGAGGACATCGGGGCCCTCGAGCCCGTCGAGGACCCTCTCCTCCGGTACGGCCAGTCCCTCGACCTCCACCTTCGCGACACCGCGGGTGAGGTCGAGCGGCTTCACCGGGGTGATCGTCGCCTGGTCGGCGTCGATCGCCACCCACT
>Ga0310811_10008237_pt1 | contig 13401 bp, 12 predicted proteins | sample YCmetagenome_FD_207642 | JGI IMG/M metagenome (GOLD analysis project Ga0310811, IMG submission 207642) | Soil microbial communities from experimental microcosm in Duke University, North Carolina, United States - YC | ecosystem: Engineered > Artificial ecosystem > Soil microcosm > Unclassified ... | reverse complement strand
TGGAAGGCGTAACGGTGCCGACCGAACTCACTTTCATCGCCCTCGCCGCTCGCAGCAAAGAACCGGCCATTGCCGCCGCCTTCAGGCTCATCGAAGCGCAGTGGGCAGTTTGAATGCCGCAATGGTCTGAAGCGGCGCCTACAGCCTTGCATGGGGCACGAGTAGGCGCTGAAGCGCCAACTCAGGCCGACATCAGGCCGACATCAGGCCGACATCAGGTCGACGTCACGTCGACGTCACGTCGACGTCCGGTCAGCAGTCCCAAGGTGATCTAGCGGGAGCGCGCCGTTGCGCTTGAAAGTCGCGAGCACGATGTTCGAGCGCACACTATCGACACCCGGCACGTGCATCAGCTTTTTCATGACGAATGACGACAATGCGCCAAGGTCGGGAGCGACAATGCGCAGCAGATAGTCGGCTTCGCCCACGACCGCATGGCATTCGAGCACCTCGGGCAGCACCTCGATCTGCCGCTGAAACTGCTCGACGATCGAATCCCCATGGTGCTTGAGCTTGAGGCTCGTGAACGCCGTCACACCCAGGCCCAGCCGCTCCGCCGAAAGGACAACGCGATAACCCTCGATCACGCCAGCCGCCTCCAGCCGCTGCAGACGCCGCCCGATTTGCGAAGGCGAAAGCGGCACGCGCTCGCCCAGTTGCTGATGCGTCGCACGCCCGAAATGCTGCAGCACCTCGAGCAAGGCCAAATCGAAATGGTCGACTTCCAACATCATCGGTTCACGCATAAAACAGGTTACAAGCGCTAGATTATTGCATGCCAATAAGCATTTCCACGAAGTTCCAGCAATTCTTACCGCATCGTCGCCCGCGCCGGCAGTGAGCCGCTGCGCGCGCCGCATTTCGGGCTCGAGCGGCGTTTGGCCGCACCGCAACTCGGCCACTCGGCGGCAAGGCGCGACCAACTGTGAAAGAATGGCTATCTGGCTTTCGTAACGTCTCGCCGCGTATCTGCGACGACGCGCATAGAAAGGCCGGGCAAGGCCGTGCCAACCGATGAGAGGTACAACGATGATCCACAAGCTTACGTCCGAGGAACGCTCGAAGCAGCTCGCTCAATTGCACGGCTGGGAAGCGGTTGTGGGCCGTGATGCCATTCATCGCCAGCTGACGTTCGGCGACTTCAACGAGGCATTCGGCTTCATGACGCGTATAGCGATCAAGGCGCAGGAAATGAATCACCATCCGGAATGGTTCAACGTCTATCGAACCGTCGACATCACCTTGTCAACGCACGAAGCCGGTGGCATCACAGAACGCGATGTCGCGCTAGCGCGCTTCATCGACGACGTGGCGAAAGGCATGCAGGGCGCCTGAGGCAGCCCGCTGCCCTTAGCGTGACGCCCCCACCTGTGCTCTCCTTAAACGCCGTTTTGCGCTACCCGCTCAGCCTTCCGATAGCCGCGCTTTCAGGTAAGCCTCCCATGCCGCGCGCGCGGCGGGCTCCAAGCCATTCTCCGGCAATGTCGTGCGACGCTGTACAATCAACAGCGCATACGGCTTGGAGAGCGCGCTCGCCTCCTTGCACAGGCTGAGCTCATCGCCCGTCGAAGGCGAGCGGGCGCGCCAAAAGTTGATCGCGGCTTCCAGTTCGTTGATCGTGATCTCGGTCATGATTTGCGTCATTGCTGTAAAGCCGCCAGCCGGTTTGGCCGATCTACTGTGGCAGCACGCGCTTGATACTGCGACCGAACGTCTTCTAACCGCGTGCCAGCCGCGTTTTGGCGTGTGCTGTGCGTAACCCATTGTATTTGAGCGACTTCCATGCGACTTCTCCTGATCGAAGACGACCGCCCCATCGCGCGCGGCATCCAAAGCAGTCTCGAACAAGCCGGTTTTACCGTCGATATGGTTCACGACGGAATTTTCGCCGAGCAGGCCCTTACTCAAAACCGTCACGAGCTCGTGATCCTCGATCTGGGGTTGCCCGGCATCGACGGCATGACGCTGCTCTCGCGCTTTCGCCAGAGCAACCGGCACACACCGGTCATCATACTCACAGCGCGCGACGAGCTGAACGACCGCGTCCAGGGCCTTAACGCCGGCGCCGACGATTACATGCTCAAGCCGTTCGAGTCTGCCGAGCTTGAAGCGCGCATTCGCGCCGTCATGCGCAGGAGCGGTCCGGCGAGCGACATGCCGCGGCCCGAAGTGTCGCTCGGCGGCGTGCGCCTGTCCGGCGTCGATCGCCGCATCTTTAACGAGGATAAGCCGCTCGAGCTCTCCCCGCGCGAATTCGCCGTGCTCGAGATGCTGCTGCTCCGCCACGGGCGCGTCGTCAGCAAGGCACAGCTGCAAGATCACCTGACGCATTTCGGCGGCGATCTCGGCGATACCGCCATCGAAGTGTATGTCCATCGCGTGCGCAAGAAGCTCGAGCAATGCCGCGTCGAGATCGTGACGGTACGCGGCTTCGGCTATCTGCTGCAGGAAATTCGTCAGCCGTCCTGAGCATCATGGCGCCCCGGCTTCGCGCTTGCATTCCTGCTTTCGCGAAGCCGCGCCGCTGTGGGCAAAACGATTGCGTATGGGCGGCGACACGCGTCGTGCGCCTTCCTTTTTTCATTCGATCGATGATGCCTCCCCCCGCCGCGATCAGTTTGCGCCGCTCCCTGCTGCGCCGCCTTGCGGGGCCGCTGTCGCTGCTCGCCTTGATGAGCGGCCTCATTGCCTATTGGCTTGCCTGGCAGTACACCGAGCATGTGATCGACCGGTCACTCGCGGACCTCGCAACGGCCATCTCGAAGCAGATCCAGATAGCAGGTCCCAACGCGCGCATTTCGGTGCCGCCGCTTGCGCAGGCCATGTTCTCGGATCCCGAGCAGCACCTCATCTACCGCATTAGCGACGGCGAGCATGAGATCGCCGGCGACCGCGATTTGCCGCTTTTCGGCAAGGGCGTGCGCCATATCCATTTTGCCTACGTCTTCGAAGCGCAGCATCGCGACATGCATGTCCGCGTCGCACAGGTTCGCGTGACGCAGCCAAGCGGCAATCCGATGATCGTCGAAGTCGCGCAGCCGCTACGCCATCGCTATCGGATGGCGGCAGAGTTCCTCGTTGCGATCATGATGCCGCTGCTGCTGCTGCTATTTGCGGGCTGGGGCATTGTCTGGCGCGTCGTCAATCAGCAGCTTGGTCCGTTGACCGCGCTCGCCGATTCGCTGAACCGTCAGACGCACATGTCACTGGAGCCCGTCGACGAAACTCACGTCCCGATGGAGATCCGCCCGCTCACGAGCGCGCTGAACGCGCTCCTCGAACGGCTGAAGACGGCGCTTGATGCACAACGCAAGTTCATTGCCGATGCGGCCCATCAGCTGCGCACGCCGCTTACCGCAGTGAAACTCCACGCCGAGCAGGCGGCCAGCGCCCGCGACGCGAAGCAAACGCTCGGGGCAGTGCGCGAATTGCGCGCGGCAGCGGATCGCGCCGTGCGGCTCTCGAATCAACTGCTTTCGCTCGCGCGAGCGGAGCCCGGCGGTGCGCAGGCGGCTCGCTTCGTCGATGTCGATATTGCCGCGCTCGCATTCGAGACGGGTGCCGAATGGGTGCCACGCGCGCTGGCGGCGCAGGTCGATCTCGGTTTTCAGCGCCTCGACGATCCGAACAACGACAAGCCGCTCGTCGTGCGCGGCAATCCGGTACTGCTACGCGAGGTCATCGCAAACCTGCTCGACAACGCCCTCAAATATGTGCCTTTGGCCGACCGCGATGGGGCGCACATCACCGTCACCGTTGAAGAGACGCCCGCCGCAGCCGGCGGTACGCCATGGGCGCAAATCGTCGTCGAGGACAACGGGCCGGGCGTGCCCGTGGGGCTACAGGCCGATCTATTCAAGCGATTTTTCCGCGGTGACAGACCGGATTCGGCGCGGGAGGGTGTCGATGCCGGCGCGGGGCTTGGTCTTGCGATCGTTCACGACATCGTGGATTTGCACGGTGGCACGGCGCAGTACGGCGATGCGCCCGAAGGAGGTGCGCGCTTCATCTTGCGCATCCCGCTTGCAAAGCAAGTGCCGGCCGGAACGGCTGGACAGCGGGCAGTACCGTCTTCCCGCGAAAACACCACCACCGAGCGCAAATCGCACGAAATCACACGTGGATAACGGTCGCACGGCGCCGCGCGAAACGCGGCGCGCGTGCACGCTCAAGCTTTGCCGTTGCGCTTGGGCGCTAGCATCGTGCCTCGGCATTTACGCGCACCGCAACGGCACGCGTAGTCCCTTTTGAGCTTCTTTGTATGGCGCTCGTCGATGACGAGGCCGTAGTCGTAAAAAAGCTCCTCATCGGGCGTGATGTCTCGCAAGGCGCGAACGAACACGCGCCCTTCGACCTCTTCGGATTCACAGTTGGGCGCACAGGAATGATTGATCCAGCGCGCGCTGTTGCCGTTCACGTTACCGTCTATGACTCGGCCGTCTTCGAGTGCGAAGTAAAACGTGTGGTTCGGTTCGTCTGGATTGTGCGGATGTCGGCGCAACGCCTCCTTCCATGAAATCCGCTCACCCTTGTACTCCATCAGACGCTCACCCGCTGTGAACGGCGCGGCGGCAAACACGCCCTTGCCATGCACTCCGGAACGGCGCACGACCAACTTGCGTGAACTCATCAACGAATCCTCTGAAATGCTTCAATCCTGCCACCGCGGCGCACGGGGTCGCCGCCCATGAAAGCGGATTGGCTCTCGCGATAGAAAACGCGGCGCACAAGGGCGCCGCGTTGGCTGTGACGCAAGACTCGTCACGAAGCATGATCGTACACGTTGACGATAGCTTCGTTCAACGTCGTTCGGACGAACGCGCAAAAAAGGCTATAGATCTACGCTCGCTTGCAGTCTTCATCCTCACTCGCGACTCACCTGAAGCACCGGGCACCGGTCGCCGCGCGCAAGAGCGTCACGGCAATCGAGGGCAGCCGCCGACCTCAAGCAGGTTGCGCGAAAATCTTCCAATTTTTCTTTTGTAGCGAGGAATCCGCCTCTTCGTGAACCGTGCAGTCGAGCCGCAGTTCAGCATCACCGAGCGATTGACCGAGCGCGGTACATCCGTGCGGCGCCTTTTTCATACTCTTGCTGGGTTCAAAATGGCGACACGTGACGCACATTCTATGCGTGGGCATATCTCCTTGCACCTGGAGTTGCCGAATCATCTTGAGCAGCATACGGTAGAACACAGCCTGTTCTTCGCCGTCGAGCGTGTTGATTGCCACGCTCAGGAAGTCGGGCCATTGCAGAGCACGCCGCGCCGCTGAGCGTCCTTTAGCGGTAAGACGCACGGCCAGCGCACGGCCATCGTCGAGCGCACGACGTTTTTCGATGAGCCCTTTTGCTTCGAGCGTGCTGACTGCATCGCTTGTCGTTGCTGCCGTCAAGGCCGTTTCACGCGCGATTTCCCCGAGCCGCAACGGCATCTTGCGCTGCATGAGCAATGCAAGGATCTCGCCTTGCGTCGGCGTCAAACCTGCACTCTCCGCCCACCCCCACGCCTGGCTGCGCATCGCCGTGTTCAAACGCAGCAGGCTGTGCGTAACGCGCCCCGTAGCCTGCTCTCCGTATGCACCTTCGCTCATGGTCTTTCTTCGCTTTTTTTGCCAATGACAGCATGCCGCTGCTTATCCGGTTGCCAGTGTGCCGGGCCTTGCGACACGCTGAAACCTCCGTGGGACAACTCGCCCTCTCTCGAGCGTGCCGATTTTACTATTCCGAAGCGCACACTCGATTCCAGACATCACTTCCTTGCGCGACATTAAGCACGCGCCAACCCGCAGCTCGCGAGCCATTGCGGCCTTCACATTGAAACCCACTCGCGGCGACAAGTGCGCCATTTTAAGCGAGACCAGCCGCGCGTACAGCCGGATTATTCGCAAAAATTGATGAAATGTTTCGTATCACGACATGGACCGACTGCAGAGTCGTCTTCAATAACGTAGTCATACTTAAAAACGAGTGCCGATTTTTCGTCATACGCAACGCGGCGCATCATCGGTCCACTTAGTTATCGTTTCATTATCATATTGAAAGGCCGGGTTCGTTTCAGTGTCGTCCCGAATTCGCCAACTGTTATTACGTCTCGTTCAATTCCAAACATCGAAAGGCTAGAAGCGCCGCCACTGCAAGCACTGCTGCCGAACCGCTTCATGCAGCGACTTTTCTTTGGCGAACACGCCGCGCAGCCATGTGGCATCGTTCATCTGCTCGCGTGCAATCGAAGCGATCTGCTCGAGAGCGGCCTCCGAGTGAAGCGCTCGAGCGTGAGGCGCAAGGATATGCAGCGTTTCGAGGATGTCCTCGGAGATGGTCCGGCGCACGCCGGTCTGCGGGTTGATGCAAGCGCCGCCCAGACCGAATCGGCAGGCTTCGAAACGGTTGAACGTGTAGACAAGGTAATCGTCTTCTTTCGGAATGAAGGGTTTGTCGACGAGCAGGTGCCGCGCCAGCGCCTGGATGTAACAGGCGATGGCTGCCGCACGTTCGATCGACAGCGGCGTATCCATCACGCGCACCTCAATGGTTCCGTAACCGGGCTTCGGCCGGATATCCCAATAAAAGTCCTTCATGCTGTTGACGACGCCTGTCGCCACCATCTTCGAAAAGTATTCTTCGAACCCGTCCCACGTCAGCACAAAAGGCGCCCTGCCCGAGAGCGGGAACGCGAAAACCGAATTCAAGCGCGCCGAATGGAACCCCGTATCGACGCCCTGCACATAGGGGGACGAGGCGGAGAGCGCGATGAAGTGCGGAATGAAGCGCGACATGGAATGCAGCAGAAAGAGCGCGCTGTCGGGATCCGGGCAGCCGATATGGACATGCTGGCCAAAGACGGTGAACTGTTTCGCCAGATAACCGTAGAGCTCGGAAAGATACTGGAATCGCGGGGTGTCGAAAATCTGCCGTTCCGTCCAGTGCTGAAACGCGTGCGTGCCACCTCCGCACAGCCCAACGTTGAGTTGGCCGGCCGCCGTCACCAGCGTGTCGCGGATCGTGCGCAGTTGCGCGAGCGCCTCTTCATGCGATGTGCAGATCCCCGTCGACAGCTCGATCATGCTTTCGGTGATCTCGGGCGTAATATTTCCCGGGATTTTTTGGTCTTTCACGAGCCGCATCAGATCTGACGCCGCTTTTGTCAGATCGTAATCGTGCGTGTTGACGACCTGGATTTCGAGTTCGACGCCGAAGGTGAACGGCTGGGAGTTGACGAACGGTTCAAGTGCCATTTGATTTCCTGTCATGCATATCCGGTACCGGTGCTAAAGGCAGCAAGGCGCGACACTGTCACTCCCGGCGCTCGCCGACCAGCGCGAGGCTACGGTAGACGATCCACGGGCCCACGGTCTGCAGTAGGACGATGGAGCACAGCATCACGGCGCGCAGCGTCGGATCGAACTGGGGATAAAGGCGGTAGGTGTCGTCCACGAGCAGATAAGCGAGCGCGGACATCGGCGAAAGACTGAGACCAAGCGCCACGCCCTGTTTCCAGCCGAGGCCGCTCGGTTTCGCAAAGACGAGCACGCCGGCCAGCTTTGCCACCAAGCGCGCGGCGATAAGACCGAGCGCCGCAACGCCGCCGATGGCGACGTCCCGCCATTGAAATGTCGTCAGCGTGAGGACGAAAAGAATTACCGTGAGAAGCCAGCCCGCTGTACCAAAGTGTTCCGGCCACAGCTGCGGCTTTTCCTCGAGATTCTTGAAGATGATGCCGGCCGCAAGCAGGCTCAGGATCGTCGAGACTTTGAATACGTTTGCAATGGCGATTGCCAGCAGCACGAGCCCAAAGAGTGCGACGAACGAATGCTCATCCTGCATGTTGACGCGCCGGTAGAAGAACACACAGGCGCGTGCGAGCAGATAGGCAATGATGAGCGAACCGATGAGCAGGTAGAGCGGCTGGACGATCGTAGCGAAGACGTTGCCGTACATCTCCTGGTGCAGCCACCCGGAGACGAGCTTCTCGAGGACGACGGCATACATGCTGTTGAGTGCCGTCAGCGTCAAAAGACGCTGCGTCACTTGGCCTTCGGCACGCAGCTCCGTCTTCAGCTGAATGACCATAGCGGGCGACGTCGACATCGAAATAACCGCCAGCATCGTTGCAACCGGCGCTGACACCTTGGCAAACAGCAGCACCATGAGCACGAGCGCAAACGTGAGCGTTGCCTCGGCGAGGCTTGACGCGATCAGCCACGGATTACGGCGGATCCATCGCAGATCGAGCCGGCTGCCCAGTTCAAACAGTAGCAGCCCCAAGGCGACGTCGAGCAACAGTCGGGATGTGGCGTGCATTTCGGCATCGATGGCGCCTATGCCTGCGGAACCCGCGAACAGCCCGATTACGGCATAGCCCGAAACGCGAGGCACGCGCCATGCCCGGTAACAAAGCTCACCGCACAGCCCCGCGACGAACAAGGCGAGTCCCGCCCAAAAGACTCCGTTCGGCGCGATGGGCCAACTCGGAAGGAAGGAAAACGCCGATGACATGAATTGCTTCTCCTTTACGGACAGGCCGCTGCAAACGATTGCGAAGCGGCGTGTCGGGTAAACGGGGGCGTCCGCTTGTCGTAAAACAATCGACTGCGGACTCGATGACGGCTGCCGGAGCCAGCGCCTGGGCTCGAGGTGCCCTATTCAGGGATCGAGCTGGCTGGCAGGACAACCGATGTGCCGACACAGCAAGCCGCGGTGAGCGGCGCACTTGCGGGCCAGCGGAGTGAATGGAACGGCCGTAGCCGCCCTGATTTGTGATTCCGAACGGTCTCTCGCCGTACCGTCGACTCGCAGAATTTCCGGCGCGCCGACGTGCAATGCATGCAGGTGGAACGCAGATTGTGCCATACGCTGAGCGTTTTGGAGTGAATCCTGACCGATCTGCGTCGATTTCGGTACAAATGCCCTTACATCTGCATTTAATTGGAATTTTTTTCCGGATCGGAGTCGTCTTGGCGTCTTTTCAACGGCGGATTGGCTCGTTCGCGTTTCAGCAGGCCGTGCGCAGCGGCGACTCCCGGGTGCGCGCCTCATGGTTGATGTTTACTTGTTTACGTATGTATACGTAGTAGAAGTTAACAAGAGGCCCACATTTCTGTGGATAAGTGGCATTTGTCCTTCCAATTCAGTTAGTTGTAACACGTATAACCGTCTGTGCAGCGTGTGCGACCTCCCATGTATACGCAGCACAACTTTTGGGGCTTAGGACAGCAAGCTCGGTTTGTCCCGTTTACGTCCACACAGATTGCACAGCAATGTCAGCATGCAGTTCACCCAGTTATCCACAGTCGCCCGTGGATAACTCCCCGTTGCGGTTGTTTGAGAGACCATGGCGCAGCGCACGCAACAGATAACGTGCGGGATCGAGGCTGTCGGCGAGCTCGCGCTCGAGGGGCCAGGGCTCTCCTTCGATTTGAGCGGCGATGAGTTCGGCAGCCAGCGCTGACCAGACAAGCCCGCGCGAGCCGAATGCGAATGCACCATAAAGGCCTTCGGCGCGCGGCAGGTCGAGTGGCCTTGCGCCGCGCAACGCTGTGGCTTCGCGTACGCTTGTGACTTCATCCGCGAGCGCTCCGACCATCGGCAAGCGATCGCTGGCCACGCAGCGAAATGCGACGCGGCCGTCGAGCGATGCCGCAGCGAGGGAGGTAAGTTCGCTCGATAAGGCGGGCAACAGGCGCGAGAGACGAGACAAATTTTCGGCATGGCTCGATGCGCGCATCGAGCGGTCGTCGTCGACTTCGTAGGTGGCGCCTGTGAGCAGACCCTCGGCGAGCGGCACGGCGTATCCCTCGCCAATCACCGGGACGCGCAAGGCCGCACTGAAGCGTCGCGGCAACTGCGTCAGCTGGCCGCGCACGAGATGCGTCGGCATGTGGTTCGAACCGGCAAGGCGCACGGCATCCTGAGCATTGGCCAGCACCACGACGCTCGCGCGAGCGAGCAGCTCGCCGCAGTCGTCGAAGACGGCCCACGTGTCGCCGTCACGCTCGATACGCGCTGCCTGCACGCCCCCGCGCCACGTGAGGGCGTCGCCCGCGGCGGCGCATAGCGCTGCGCAAAGCGCCGCGGGATTGAGCGAACCGCCTTGCGGGTAAAAACAGCCGCCCTGACTAAGCGCGATGCCGGCCACGCCTTGCGCTTCTGATGTGGACAGCGTTTGCGCAAATGCGGAAGGAAAGCCATGCGTCTCAAGGGCGTCTCTCATGGTTTGCGCGTCACTCATGTCCGCGGGCAGATGCAAGAGACCGTCCCGGCTGCGCTCGAACCGGTGGCCGGCCAACTCAAGCGCTTGCCAGCGACGCAACGCATACGCGAAGCCGGCGCGCGTGATCCGAGAGGCGACGCTGTCATCGCGCGAGAGCAAAGGATGAAAGACACCGGCCGGATTACCGGACGTTTCGCAGGCGGGCCGCGCATGCCGTTCCACGGCCGTGACGCGCCAGCCTCGCGCGGCAAGGCGCTCGATCACTGCGCAGCCCGCGAGGCCGGCACCGATCACGACGGCATGCCGATCGGCCGGCGCCAGCGCTTGCGGCGGCTCGTGCCGGCGCACGCGCCAACGCGGTGCAAACGTGCCGACGAGCATTTCACGCTTGCCGGCGAATCCCGGTGCTTTCTGACACGTGAAGCCGACGGTTTCAAGGTCGCGCCTTACATGGCCGGCCGAACTGTAAGTGGCAAGCGTGGCCTCATCCCCGGCAACGCGTGCGAGCGCCTTGAAGATCATCGGTGACCATAGGTCGGGATTCTTCGAGGGCGAAAAGCCGTCGAGATAAAAAGCATCGGCTCGTAGCCAGAGCTTAGGCAGCAGATCGAGCGCATCACCGAACGCGATCGTCAGCGTAACGCGCCCACTTTCGAATTCGAGCCGGTTTAAGCCGGGCAGCAAGAGTGGCCACGCGTCGGCAAGCTGCGCCGCCAGCGGCGAATGGGTTTCGTCTGCAACGATGCGCGCATGGAGCGCTCGCAAGTCCTCCCTCGAGAACGGGTGCTTTTCGATCGATACGAACGCGAGCCGTTCACATCGTGCGGGATCCGCCCGCCACGCCGCCCAGGTGGCAAGAAAGTTGACGCCGATACCGAAGCCGGTTTCGAGCACCGTGAAAAGACGCCTGCCCTGCCACCGTGCGGGCAGCGCATTGCCGCAGACAAACACTTGCCGGGCCTGAGCGAGGGCGCCTGAGGCGCTGTGGTAGACATCGTCGTATGCCGGCGAGAACGGCGTGCCGTCTTCGCGAAAGGCAAGCGTGGCGGGGGTCAACGGAGCGGTCATAAAGGACGGATAGAATCCGTTGGCAAAATCCAACGTCGGCGTCACGCAAGCCCGCCAAACCCTTGGCAGAAGGGGCTTGCGAGGATAACAATGCGCTGAACCCAGCACTGGCAAGGCTTGCAAGCGCTAAATTCTTTGGAAGCCTTGCCGTTATTGGGTTTGCGCTGAGCTATCATAGCAAGCGCCGCAGGAACGTTGCGCCCGGACCCGGCGCGGCAGCCGGTGGCGCATGCTTCGCCACGCTACTCGACGGCACAGCTTGCGTACGTTAATCGGCGCGATTCGCGCTGTCCGTATCACTTCAATCTGAAAAGAGGAACGTTAATGAACAAACAGGAACTGATCGACGCCGTCGCAGGCCAGACGGGCGCCAGCAAGGCTCAGACCGGCGAAACGCTGGACACGCTGCTGGAAGTGATCAAAAAGTCAGTGTCGAAGGGGGATTCGGTGCAGCTGATCGGTTTCGGCAGCTTCGGCTCCGGTAAGCGCGCAGCCCGCACGGGCCGCAACCCGAAGACCGGCGAAACGATCAAGATTCCGGCCGCGAAGACCGTCAAGTTCACCGCTGGCAAGGCTTTCAAGGATGCCGTCAACAAGCGTTGAGCAAGCAATTGCCCGACATCTTGTCGACACCCGCCTAAAAGCGGGTTTTTTGTCGAGGGCATTCGCTTGATCATCGGCGATTGCCCTCGCTCGCCTTTCGCGAGACAGATTGCGTGATGCGTGCGCCGCTGTCACCGCCCCGAACACGCGGCGGCGGCAGCCGTCAATGCACGATCTGGCCTACTCCGTCCTCGTCGTCATATTCAGCGCCGAGATCCCATGCGGGGAAAGGGTCGGAGAAAGTGGCCCACCCTGAGGGACCCTGCGCATATTCGTCGTCTGTGACGAGACAAGAATCGAGCTTGGCGCGCCAATAGTGCGGGTCGAGATCGACACCTATCATGACGAGTTCCTGGCGCCGATCGCCGACTGTCGAATCGGTTGGATCTCCATGCCATTCCACGGCGATTTCCGCGGCGAGTTCATCGTCGGCGGGCCATTCTTCGGGCGGCTGCGCTGCCCACCAAAATCCGGCAGGGCCGTGACGACACGCACCGCCCGCCTGCGAGAGCGAGCCGATGACGTCGTTGCGCGTCGCCAGCCAGAAAAAGCCTTTGCTGCGCAAGACGCCCGCCCAGGTTTCGTGCAGCAGTGCCCACAGCCGCTCAGGGTGAAATGGCCGCCGCGCGCGGTAGACAAAGCTGCCGATGCCGTACTTGTCGGCTTCGCCCACATGGGTGTCGCCGTGCTCGTGGTCTTCGTTCAGTGACGCAAGCCAGCCCGGAGCACTCGATGCTTCGTCGAAATCGAAGCGCTTCGTATTGAGCACTTCCTCGACGGGGATGGTGCCGAAACGGCTCACGATCTGGACGGCGCGCGGATTGAGGCGCGCCAGAATGCCCTGCAAGCGCGCGAGCGCATCGGCATCGACGAGATCGGCTTTGTTCACCACGAGCACGTCGCAGAATTCAACTTGCTCGATCAAGAGCTCCACGAGCGTGCGATCGTCGTCTTCCGTCGCCGCGAGACCGCGCTCGGCGAGTGCGTCGGCGGATTCGTAGTCATGCAGGAAGTTGAAAGCGTCGACAACGGTGACCATCGTGTCGAGGCGTGCCGCCTCGCTCAGCGAAACACCGTCTTCATCGATCATCGTGAACGTCTCGGCAATGGGCATCGGCTCGGCGATGCCCGTCGACTCGATGACGATCGCGTCGAAGCGCCCCTCGCGTGACAGCTGCCGAATCTCAGTCAGCAAATCTTCGCGCAGCGTGCAGCAAATGCATCCGTTCGTCATTTCGACGAGCCGTTCCTCGACGCGCGACAGGGACGACGCATCGCGTACGAGCGAGGCGTCGATGTTGACCGCGGCGAGATCGTTGACGATGACGGCCACCCGCAAGCCAGCGCGATTGGCGAGGATGTGCTTGAGAAGCGTGGTCTTGCCTGCGCCGAGAAAACCCGACAGCACGGTAACCGGCAACGGAGGCTGATTCATGACAGTGAAATCGAATGCACGAGAAAGTTGGGCGCGCTCAATGCGAGCCCGGGCAGCGAGCATTGTGCACTAATCGGGGCGATGCGG
>Ga0310811_10008235_pt1 | contig 13402 bp, 6 predicted proteins | sample YCmetagenome_FD_207642 | JGI IMG/M metagenome (GOLD analysis project Ga0310811, IMG submission 207642) | Soil microbial communities from experimental microcosm in Duke University, North Carolina, United States - YC | ecosystem: Engineered > Artificial ecosystem > Soil microcosm > Unclassified ... | reverse complement strand
GCACTCCTACAATTCTCCCATCGACAACACCGTGGTCGGCTCCACGGCGCTGGCGCGGGACAACGAGCTCCAGCTCTCGTTCATGGGTTTTGGCGGGGACATCCACTACGGCAACATCCGCGGACGCGTGATGATGCAGTTCGGGACACGCTCTACGGTGGTGCCTCGCAACGACGGCAGCTCCTACAAGGGACAGTACGACCTGCAGACCATCTACCGGTACATCAGCGAGGCGTACGCCGGTTATCACTGGGACGTATGGCACGGGATCAACCTCGACGCCGGTATCTTCATGTCCTACATCGGGTTGTTCTCGTATAACAACTTCGAGAACTGGGGCTACCAGCCCTCGTACACCTCGGACAACACGCCCTGGTTCTTCAACGGGTTGCGTCTCCAGACTTTCCCCACCGACAAGCTGAAGGTCGAATTCTGGCTGGTCAACGGCTGGCAGAGCTACGGGATGTTTAACCGCAGCCCGGGCATCGGGGTGTCGATTTACTACCGGCCCAAGGAAACCGTGGACTATGTGTTCAACAACTACTATGGCAAGGACGACGAAGGCGCCCCCGGCCGTCTCCGTTTCCACTCCGACAACAGCTACCAATTGCGGTACGTCAACCACAAACAAGGCTTTATCACCAAAGCGGCTTTCTCGCTTACCGGCGACCTGGGCTTTGAAAGCGGGGATGGTGTGAGCCCCTTTGGCAAGAAGACCAATTCGGCCGGCGTCCGCCTGCCCTCGCAGAACTTCATCAGCGGGATGGTCTACAACCGGCTTTGGTTCGGCGAGAAACAAAAATGGGCCTGGACCATCGGCGGCGGCTATATGCACAACCCCGGTCAGTACCTGGTGCTGGCGCCCACCGGCTATGCCGATACGCTGTACCAACAGCAGACCGGCCCGGGCTCTACCTTTAACGCGTGGGATGGGTCGACCTCGATCGACTATATGCCCGCGCAGAACCTCACGCTGAAGTTCGAGTTCGTTCACCGCAAGGTGGTCAACATCGGCGCGGCGCCCGGCACTACCCCGCTTACCGGTTATTTCGCCGGACACGGAGGCGTCACCGGACCCACCGGTTACACCAACACCGGGCAGTACACGTATACTTCCAGCGGGGCTTCGGTCGCGCCGCCTCTCAGCGCCATGGGGGGATGGATGCCGGACCTGGTACCACAGGAGAACCGGATTATATTGGCTCTGTTGGTGAGATTTTAATAAACAGGTGGGCCGCGGCTTTGGCTGCGGTCCACCTCAATTTTTGCTTGGTATGCCAAACGATCCCAGCGCGCAACACTTTTTGGAGCTCATCCGCCGCTCGAAGCGGGGGAAACTGAAGATTTATATCGGCATGAGCGCGGGCGTTGGCAAATCATTCCGTATGCTACAGGAGGCGGCCTCGCTGCTTCGCAACGGCGTGGACGTAAAGATCGGCTATATCGAGACGCATGGCCGGGTGGAAACCGAGGCTCTGCTGGCAGGGTTACCCGTCATTCCCCGCAGGAAGCTGTTTTACCGGGGTAAAGAATTGGAAGAAATGGACCTCCAGGCCATCCTCAACCTGCGGCCCGAGGTCGTGATCGTAGACGAGCTGGCGCACAGCAACATCGAGGGCAGCCACAACGAAAAGCGCTGGCAGGACGTGGTTGAGCTCCTCGACGCGGGGATCAACGTCATCAGCGCAGTCAACATCCAGCACATCGAAAGCCTGTACACCGAAGTAAAGGCCATCACCGGGGTTGAAGTAAGCGAGCGGATACCGGACTCTATCCTCAACCAGGCGGACGAAGTCGTCAACCTGGACCTCACGGCGGACGAGCTGATCAACCGCCTGAAAGAGGGGAAGATCTACGCGCCGGAGAAAATCCCTACGGCGCTCCAGAACTTCTTCCAGTCGGACCGCATCCTCCAGCTCCGGGAACTGGCGCTCCGGGAGGTCGCTTCGCAGGTGGAGCGTAAGATCGAATTCGAGCTGCCGCGGAACATCCAGAACCGCTCCGAGCGGCTGATGTGCTGTATCAGCACCAACCACGAGATCGCCAAGCTCGTGATCCGCAAGACGGCCCGGCTGGCGACCTATTACAACGCCAAGTGGTATGTCCTGTATGTGCAGACGCCCCGGGAGGACGCCGACAAGATAGGACTGGCGGCCCAGCGGCACCTGATCAACAACTTCAAGCTGGCCACCGAGATGGGCGCAGAAGTCATCCGCGCCCGCAACCGGCACGTAGGCACGGGGATACTCGAGGTCGCCGAGGAGCGGCACATTACCACCGTCTGCCTCGGCAAGCCGCACCTTTCGCTGACCAACATCATTTTGCGCACCGCCATCTTCAACCACCTGCTCAAGAAGCTGGGCGCTTCCGATATAGACCTCGTAATCCTCAGCTGATGGGACTTAGATTAAAAACCAAATTGACCCTGGGGCTCGTCTTCCTGTTCGTGGTGATCCTCGCCTTCGGTATCCTGAGCCTTTTTTACATCAACCGCCTCCGGACCGACGAGCGGCTGATCCTGAAGGACAATTATATTACCCTCGAATACTGCAACAACATGTTCCGGGCGTTGGAGGAACAGCCGTGGGACACGGCCATTTTCCGGCGTAATCTGGTGTTGCAGGAAGCCAATATCACCGAGCCGGGGGAATTGGAAGCAACCCAGTCGGTTCGCCGGCATTTCGAGGCATTGATCGCGGCCCCCTTTGACAGCACACAGCAACGGGCCATCCGCCTGTCCATCCTGACCATCGAGGACCTCAACCAGGGCGCGATTGTCCGTAAGGAGCAGCGCGCGGCGGCCACCGCCGCCGATGCCAACCTATGGCTGACCATCATCGTCACCATCCTGACCGTCGTCGCGTTTACCTTTATCGTCAACTTTCCCGGCATCATCTCGGGACCCATCAATGCCCTGGCCGAAGGCATATCCGAGATCGCGCTGAAAAATTATTCGAAGCGGGTTGTCTTGAAACAAAACGACGAGTTCGGCGAGCTCGCAGACGCCTTTAATTCCATGGCTGAAAAGCTCGATGAGTACGACCACAGCAGCCTCGCGCGGATCGTTTTTGAAAAGACCCGGATCGAGGCCATCATCAACCAGATGAAGGACGGCATCATCGGCCTGGATGAGAGCCGGCACGTCCTTTTCGTGAACGTCGTCGCCGAAAACCTCTTCGGGTTACACGAGCGCGACCTGGTCGGCCGTTACGCCGCCGACATAGCCGTCAAAAACGACCTGATGCGGACGTTGCTGCGCGAGGACGGCAAAAAGGAGCTCAAAATATACGCCGACGGCAAAGAAAGCTATTTCTCCAAAGAACCCATCACCGTCCGAAAAGACGACCAGCTCATCGGCGAAGTCATCGTCCTGCGCAACATCACCCCGTTCCACGAGCTCGATGAAGCAAAGACCAACTTCATCGCCACCGTTTCGCACGAGCTCAAGACGCCGATATCGTCTATTAAAATGAGCGCTCTTTTGTTGCGGGACGCCCGGGTGGGGACTCTTTCTTCTGAACAGCAGGACCTGCTCCAAAGCATTACCGACGACGCCGAACGCCTCCTCAAGATCACCGGCGAGCTCCTTAATATGACCCAGGTCGAAACCGGGAACCTCCAGCTGAAGCTCCAGAGCACCCCCGCCGATACGGTCGTCCGGCTCGCCCTCGACGCCGTGCAGGTACAGGCCTCATTAAAGAATATCGATATCCGGGTTAAGTCCTCGGCCTCACTTCCGCCCATCCACGCCGACGGCGAAAAGGTCTCGTGGGTCCTTGTCAACCTCCTCACCAACGCCATCAAATATTCCCCCTCCGATTCACCCATCGAGGTCCTCGTCTTCTCCCGCGACCACCGGGTCTACTTCACCGTCCGCGACCACGGCCGCGGCATCGAGGAGAAGTATCTCACCCGCGTCTTCGACCGGTACTACCGCGTCCCCGGCAGCACGGCGCAAACCGGCACCGGTCTCGGTCTGGCCATCTCCAAGGAGTTTATCGAGGCCCAGGGCGGGCAGATATGGGTGCGCTCCACTTTCGGGGACGGCGCGGACTTCGGGTTCTGTCTCCCCGAGGAGGCGCCCGCCGCCGCGCAGGCTGCAGTCCATTGAGCGCGCGGCCACGGGGCGCCGCCTGTGCGGCGATAATTTTTTTTGCCGGAACGGCCCCGCCCCTTACCTTTGCCATCCTTCCGATGGCGGCTACGTCCCGGAAGGGCGCTCGGGGAATTAGCTCAGCTGGCTAGAGCGCTTGCATGGCATGCAAGAGGTCACCGGTTCGACTCCGGTATTCTCCACTTATTTATTAGGCACTTATGTATACGCATAAGTGCCTTTTTTATTCGCTTGATTCCTAGTTGTCTCAACTAAAGAAAAGAAGGCCGATCACACCCAGTAAAAGCGTCGCAATCGCGACCACGATGGTTATTCGCCAGGCGATTGGCCAAACCGGTTCTTGCATACCGATTCCTTTAAACAAGCCATCGGGCTTTTCCCTGGTTTTGACTGAAAGGGGCGCGTCTTCGTCGTAATGCTCGAAATGTTCCACCAGCCCTTCATCTTCGAACATATAGTCGTACCACCCCTGATTCTCCGGGGAGGCGACAAGCCATTGCTCCAGTTCTTTCTTTTCGTTAAGGGATAATATTTCTTTACGGGCCCTGGCCACGAGCGTGGCCAGCCGTCGAATCTTCATATCATTTGGAGGCATAGGAATATCGCGTTTGGTCATCTTTATAAAACGACGCGAAATTTCCTTCGGGTGAAAGATTGCAAAAAAATATGGATCTGAGCTTGTCCAATCCGATTCTGCGCTGGCTCTTAACGGAATTTAAGGTGATACCCAGAGTTTTGGCGGCCTCCCTATAAGGCAAGCCATTTATGTAAATGAGCTGGAAAACCTTTTTACATTGCTCTGGCAGCCGTTCCAACGCCATTTGAATCTCGAAAGACTTATCGTCCTGCGTCGGCGCCGCTAAACCGGGTTCCTGGGCGAGCTGACGCTGGAACCTGGTTTCCCGGAGTGCCCTGTTACGCCTCGTCTTTATGCAGTCAAAGCAATTATTTTTTACCGCGATGTACAAAAATGAACGGGCAGCCGGCAGGCTTTGGAACCTGTCCCGCGTTTTGTACAGTGTGCCAAAGGCGTTCATCGCAACGTCTTCTGCCTCCGCCTTGCTCTGGATGAAGCGCCTGGCGAAGTTATATAGCCGTTCGAAATAGGCTCTGAACAGCCATTCAAAAGCATGGTTGACGGCGCTCCGGTCCCCGTGTACGTCGTGTATAAATTCCGACTCCCTATATTCGGGCTGCATGATATTGTACTATTCGGCAACCCGTAATGTACATATAATAAACTAAATTATATTGCAAAATAAATGCAAATTGTATCATAATTTGGTCAGCTATCGCCTAGGCACGCATCCATAATAATCCAATAACGCCAATACATACGCTCCCGATCCGTAACCCACCATTGGAACCGCTCCATTGAAGTAACAGTTGTCCAGCATATACATCTCCGGTATCGAATTGTAATTGGCTTTGGACAATGCAGTGACCTTATCGATCAGTCCCTTGGCCAGGCTCCTGCTGCCCAGGTGGTTTTGGGCCACTGCGACACGCAAATCCGCGAACGGCCATTCCTGATTCTCGTAACTGTCATCGCTGAAGACGCGTATATAGCCGATGCCGTCCTTCACTTTCATCAATGGGTCATATTCCCGCATGTGTGACTCGAAGAGCTTTTTGTCCGTAATAAGCCCGTTTGCAAACAATTCGAACGTTCCCGCGTCATGAAAATAGTGGGCGGTCGGTGACTGGTCATCGGCATCTCCTTTTATGACACGATTTTCATACACCATATGGCTCATGATACCGGCATACAGGCGTTCCGATGCGGTTGAATATTTTTTCCATTCATACCCGTATCGCTTTTGCATTGCGGAGAATCGCTTTAATCCTTCTGCGCAGACGCCGGAGGTGAACGTATATCTCCTTCCCGGCAAAGGGTGTTCCCATGGACCTGAATCACTGCGTATCAACCCGTCACCGTCGATATTGTGAATGATCGCATCGGCGACCTTTTCGGACAGTACTTTCTCCCATTGCCTATAGAAGGCACCGTCATTGCTGCTTTTCATGTATTCATCCAGCGCGGTAAGAAAGAGACCGAAATCGTCAATCTCGATGGTAGGCCCTTCCGAAGCATCGCAGTCTTCCTTGCTGTTGCCATAATAGCGTGTCGCCGATATTCGATAGTCCACGCCAATGCCATAGTCTCTCCCGTTCCTAAAAACATTATTTTTAAACCGGCCCACGGGTCGGGCGTTCAGCATAAATTCCAGCCCTCTCCGAGCCTCATCGTTCATGCCCAGTTTCGCCATCGCGGCAATGGCGAATGAACCGTCCCGGACCCATGTCATACTCCATTCCCCGGGACGCAACGACGCTACTATCTGCCCGCGGGCGCATGGGAGAATTTCCTGCTCCGGCACCTGGGACATTTTCAAGATGGTTACGGATTGTTGCAATAAAGCCTTCTCGTCAGCCGTCGCTTTTCCGGGAATTTTGCATCCTTTAAACACGGAATGCATGAATTGTATCTCTTCGGAAAGCAATGATGTGTTTTTCCCCGCCAAGCGGGTCTTCGCCTTTCGACAAATTGCCGCATCCTTATGCAGGGAGTCGGTAAAGCCAAACAGGAAGTATTTTTCGGCGACGCCATTCCTGATTTTAGCGTAGTCGCTTGTTTGTATTTCCCCTTTTCCCCGGTCGTACCCGAAGGCGATACTTTTCACCGCTTCGGGCGGCCCTTTTACTACGGCGTATAAGATGCTTTCGTGGGTAGTGAAGGGGGCGAAATAATAAACGGATAAATCCCGGTACTTCACTTCGATGACGTGCGTATTGTCCAGGTAATGCGCCGAAAGCGGCCGCATTGGTTTTTTGAAGGATATGTTGAATGCGACGGGCGATACGAATTTCGCGGAATCGTAATAGGCGAAAATATGGGGATACAACGTTTCCACCCTGTCTGTTTCGGTATTGTACACCGCTGAAATGAGCCCGTTGGACGTGGTTAATTGGAAATAGGATCGCCTGGTTGCGGCCAATTCCTTTTTTTCCTTCTCGTAAGTGTCTTTTGTCATCAGGGCAAGCCGTCCTTTGTAGATGCCGCCGATAGCCGTCGCGTTAAACATGCGCACGGCCAGCGTATTATTTTCCTTTACGATACCCGCAGGGATGGTATATATCCTTTGCCGATCCCATGCGGTTTCTACCTTGGGGTAGATTTTTCCGCTGGCGCCTACCAAATCCCCATTTACAAAGGTCTCGTCTGCGGCATCGATAGTTCCGGCAAATAAAACCATTTCCTTCCCTATCATTTGCCGGGGTACGTTAAACTTCACCCTGTACCAGCAAAGGCCTTCCCACCCTTTGTTTGATGATGGGACAAGGCGCAACTCCCATTTGCCGTCATCGAATGCTTCACTTTTGTAGGCCGTGTCGTCTCCTTTGATAAATCGCCATTTCGTGTCGAAATGAATGACCTGGGCGAAGGAGCCGGTGGTGAAAAGAGCGAAGACCAGTATCAGGTGGCTTTTCATGGCGAAGCGCTTGGACTATTGGGGTGAATCTTGTAACATGCTATTCAGGAATGCACTCAGGCTCTGCTTCTTCCCGATATTGAATTTTCTCCTGATCCGATACCGGCTCATTTCTACGCCGCGGACGGATATGTTCATGATCTTGGCGATTTCCTTTGTGGAGAGGTTCAGCCGGAGATAGGTGCAAAGTTTCAGATCGCTCCTGCTCAGACTGGGGAACCGTGCGTTTAATTTTTTCAGGAAATCGTCGCTGATCTGGTCGAAGTACGCGGCGAACTGGTCCCAGTTTTCATTGTTCTTTTCGATGCTGTTCAGCAGTTGCAGCGCCGTCCTCACTTCATCCCGATCGTCTGTCCTTTGGTACAGCTTGTTTATCTCGTTTTTTACCCTGGCAAAGGCGTCCTCTTGTTCCAGCAAATGCATATTGGCGTCGGCCAATTCCTTTTTTTTCAGGAATATTTCGTTTTCAAGCTGTTTGTTTTGGAGCCGGATGAGCTCTTTTTCCACGTTTTCCATCTCGAGCTTGTGGAGGGTAACGATCTGCCGCTGTTTGGCTTCATACTTGCGTTTCTGGCTGAGCAACCGGTGCTCGTGCCACTTTTTCAGGGCATACCCCGCCGACAACAGCAAAATACCGTATAAAATATAGGCCCATATCGTTTTATAAAAGGGAGGATCGATCACAAAGGTGTACCTAACGGACTCCGACGTGTTTCCGAGGTTGTCGTGCGCCTTTACTTCAAACGTATATTCTCCATCGGGGAGATTGGTATAGTCTTTTTCCGACTTTGCCGTCCACAGGCTCCAATCCGCATCATAGCCCTCCAATTTATAGCTGTACTCGATGGTTTGCCGGTAGCCGTAGCCGGGAGAGCTGAATTCAAAGTGATATGCGTTACGGTGCGAGGGAAGGTGAGGCGTCTCGCTTTGGTCGTATCCATCGAACAGGGTACTGTCGGGTCTTCCGTAAGCCCTTACGGTGCTTAGTAAGAGGGCAATCGTCGATGTATCCTTGATATACTCGGCATAATTCAAATGGATGATGCCCTTTTCGGAGGCTATGAAGATATTCTGTGGGTTATAAGGATAGATACTTTCGAACCCTGAAAGGATCTGTCCCGTTAGTTCGGGGAACCATGTAACGACCGGGGCCTGGCTCCCGGCATTGGAGGTCTCGTGCACCACCCCTATTTTTTTGCCGCTGCAAAACCAGATGTTCCCCTCCTGGTCTTCATTCAGGTACCGGATATCCATTGTACCAAACAGGGGGTAGAACAACGGGGAAGGCACAAACTTACCCCGCGATGGATTAAATTCATACACCCCCTTTACTGTAGCAAAGACAATCCTGTTCTTTATCCTGAAGACAAAGTCGTTTAATGGGGAGGGAAGGCCGTCCTTATCCGTGTACAACCGGCAATTGTACGTCCGCTTATCGCGGGATAATTGCAGCCGGTAGATGCCCTGGTAAGGGTTCGACGTCCAGACCGTACTGTCGTTGTCGATGGCGAGGAACCGGAAAGAGACATTGCATCCCGCGGGGTATCCCAGGTCCGTAAACTTGTCCTGACCATATTCCAATAGTTTGATACCGGTATAGGTCCCTGCCAGCAGGTACCTGGAGGGAAGCACCGGGCTCATCGGCAAAAACAGCCAGGAGGCATCCTGGCTCACCAGCTCCGCCCCATCCTTACCGATGTCAAAGATGCCCGGATCGTGCCCCAGGAGGAGGTGCTGATTCACTTCATCAAGTCGCCACGATAAACCCCTGCTGTTGGGAACCAGGTCGAATTTCCCCCTTTCTACACCCAGGTCTCCGCTGCCCGACGGGACAGGCACGCTATAGACCCCGTCAGACGTGGCTATATACAGCTTCCCCCGGAATATCCTGGTGGAATAACCGTATAATTCGTAGTCCCGGTTGGGCCTGATATACCGGATAGCCTTGCTGTACGCCACCATACTGATCCCATTGTCGAGCCCGACCCAGATATTCTTGTCCTTGTCCAGGAAAAGGCAATTAATATGGTCGCTTTGTAAACCTTCCTTGCTCGAAACTACCTGCGCAATACGACCACTCATATCTACAAGGACGCAACCTTCTGAGGTCGTAGCCAATACCAGCGTTTGGTCGTCAAGCCTTGCGGAGCCGGATATCCATGTCGTGAGGGATTTGAGGCCTCCCAAAGTATTCAGGAGGGTGTCGTTCCTTAATAGATAGACACCTCGTTGAAGCGTTGTGACGAGGAAGCTGTCCCCTTTTATGGGGGTGATGCCCGCCATATTCTCTTGGCCTAACAGTTTCCGGTTATTCAAAGGGATCCATTGGTTCCCCTGGTAATAAAACAGGCCATCCCGCTTGTCCTGCGCGATCAACCGATGTCCCGCCAGGCACATCTTCTGCCATTCCGTTTGGGGCGGGTACACCAGGAATGCATTGTTCCGGAGCTCAAAGATACCGTTGGTCGCCCGGAAAAATACGGATTCCCCCAGGATATACACCTCCCATATATCGGCAAAAAGTCTTTGGCCGGCGGGTAGCAGACCTACCAACGAATTATAGCGAAGGGCGCCCGTGCTGTCCGGCTGAAAATATCCCAGTTCTCCCTGTCCTCCCACATAAATGCGGTCGTCGACCAGGGTTATGGAGCGGACGATAGTCCCATTAGGGAGGGGATAAATCTTCCAATAGGTGCCATCGAAAGACATAAGCCCCTCATTGTTTGCGAAATACATCATTCCGCGCCGATCCTGGGCCATGTCCCAGGTTTGGGCTCCCCCATGGAAGTCAAGCTTATTATAGTTAATCACCAGTGGAAGCCCGACCGTATTCTGGCCTTCCGTCTGTCCAATTAAAGTGAACAAAAAGACAGCAAGCAGCAATCGCTTCATTGACTAAAATTAATACGTGGTAGCGTTTTTTGTATCACTGTAGTAGAATTGTCGTAGCGAAAAAAGCAGTTGCAAACGTTTGCATTGGTATAGGTGTCGTAGCAATGTTGAATCGAATTATTAACAGTCAACCTTTTTTGCCTATATTTTTATCCGCTGCGCGAAAACGCGTTTTTCAACCTGAAAATATATCACCAAAACAACGATTGTTTATGGAAAAGCTACGATTGCTGCTTGACGTTTATGGAAACAGATTCATTTTTTTACTAATACTCCTTTGCGCGGGTATTGGTACTTATGCCACGGCGCTTCCACCCACTGTCGTCAAAGGAAGGATCACGGACACCGCGGGTAACGCGTTGGCCGGCGCCACCATCCTTGTGAAAGGAACCCGAACGGGCACCTCCACCAACGAAAATGGAGAATTTTCGATACAGACCCCCAAAGCCGCCGGCGTCCTGGTCATTTCTTATACCGGGTTTACCAGCCGGGAAGTCAGCTTCTCGGGAGACGCCACTTTAGACATAAGGCTCTCCGCGGCGGACAACAGGCAGTCGGACATAGTGGTCGTGGGGTACGGTACCCAGAAAAAGGGTGACCTGACCGCCCCTATCACCTCGGTGAATATGGACGACGTGGACAAACGCACTACCGCTACCCCCATGGACGCCCTACAGGGCAGTGTCCCCGGTGTCCAGGTGATCAGCAATGGTTCTCCCGGGACCTCTCCCGAAGTGCGCATCCGGGGGATCGGCTCCTTTAATAACGAAAACCCGCTGTACGTCGTGGACGGTATGTTCGTAACCGATATCGGTTTTTTGAATTCGGACGACATAGCGGACATCTCCGTCCTGAAAGACGCCTCCGGGGCAGCCATTTATGGCGTCGAAGCGGCCAACGGGGTTGTCTTGATTACCACGAAAAAGGGGCGGCTCAACATGAAAACACGCGTCACGTACAACGGTTATGTGGGCATCCAGGTTCCAACCCACAAGGTGAAGATGGCCAATGGGCAGCAATTCACCAACTACGCCCTCCAATGGCAGGACGCGGCAGATTCCGGCTCCATCAGACAATCCGCCAATCTTTACGGGGGCGCCGGCCTTGCGCCAACGACCAGCACCGACTGGTATAAACAAATATTGCGGAGCAGCGCCCCGATAACCAACCAGGCGATAGACGTGCAGGGAGGGAGCGACAAGATAGCCTATACCCTGGGCGGCAATTACCTCTACCAAGGGGGGATCATGCAATACCAGAACAGCTTCCAGCGGTACAACATCCGGTTTTCGATGGACGTCAGGGCCTTTTCCTGGCTAAAGCTGGGCATTACCACCACGGTCAGCAACTCCGTTACTTTCTATCCCAACAACGCGGCCTGGGAAACCGCCTTTACAGCCTCTCCGCTGTTCCCGGTCTACGACTCCGCCAACAACCCCTCCGCCTTCCCGATAAAATTCGCCAACAGCGCGCTGATCGGGAGAACGGACGCCAACGCGGTGGCCCAGGCACGATACAATTACAACCAATATAAGCAGATACAGGTTTTACCGGGGGTTTATGGTGAACTCTATCTCTGGCACAACAGGATTACACTCCGTTCCCAGCTCAGCGAATATTACACCTCGGGATTGGCGACCAATTATGCCCAGCAGGTGAACCTGGGGCCGGGGTCGACCAATACGACACCGTCCATGCTGACCTCCTCCCAGGACCGCAACACGAATTATATCCTGGATAACCTCGTCACGTACCGGGACGGTCTGGGCCGTCACCATTGGTCGGTACTGCTGGGTCAATCTTCGCGGTCCGATCGCTATCGGGTAACCACCGTGCAGGCCCAAAACGTACCCGCACAACAACAATTCTGGTATGTGACGAACTATACCCGCGACCCCAGTTATTACAGCGACAACGGTACATATAACACCAGTTTGTCGTATTTCACCCGCGGCACCTACGACTTTGACAACAAATATCTCCTCACCGCCACTTTCCGGAAAGACGGCAGCTCGAAATACCAGCAAAAATGGGGCGATTTCCCGTCCCTTGGCGTGGGCTGGGTCATCAGCAAGGAAGACTTCTTGAAAAACGTACCCGGTTTGGATTTCCTGAAACTGCGCGGCAGCTGGGGTAAGTTGGGGAATGACGGCGTGACACCGAATGCCGGGTACGCCATCGTTAATTCGGGCAATGCGTATAGTGGCATATTCGGCAGTACCGGTTCACAAAACGGCCAATACGTTCCCGGTTATCAGGTTAATAACTTCTATTCCAATGTCAGCTGGGAAGTCGTAACGGAATGGGACGGCGGTATCGATTTCGAGTTGCTGAAGCACCGGCTCAAAGGTTCGGCCGATTATTACAACCGGGCCACGAACGGGGCCGCCCTCAACGAAAGCTTCCCCTTTGGCGCGCCGGCCATCTACGGCAACTTTGCGGATATGACCAACAAGGGTTTCGATTTCGCGCTCAGCTGGGGGGACAGGATCGGGAAGCTGGGTTACCTGATTTCGGCAAACGCCTCCACGCTCAAAAACACCGTCACAAAAATCGGCTCGATTTCCAACATCATGGGCGGCGTCTTTGGCTGGGCTGCTGAATATCCCAACATCATACAACCCGGGCTACCCATCAATTCGTTTTATGGCTATAAGACGGCGGGCATCTATCAGACGCAACAGGAGATCGACGCCGATCCGGTCGCCGTGGCCGCCAATAAATCCGTACCGGGGTCGGTGCAACCCGGCTTTTTCAAATACGCCGACCTGAACCACAACGGCGTGAGGGACGCGGGTGACGAAACCAACCTGGGAAGCTATTTGCCAAAGGTTACCTACGGCTTCAACATATCCGTGTCGTATCGCCAGTTTGACTTCAGCGTTGCCGCCCAGGGTGTGGC
>Ga0310811_10008234_pt1 | contig 13402 bp, 8 predicted proteins | sample YCmetagenome_FD_207642 | JGI IMG/M metagenome (GOLD analysis project Ga0310811, IMG submission 207642) | Soil microbial communities from experimental microcosm in Duke University, North Carolina, United States - YC | ecosystem: Engineered > Artificial ecosystem > Soil microcosm > Unclassified ... | reverse complement strand
TTCGGGCGAGATTGCCCTGGTTGTGACGGCCTTCAAGAACAGGGCGCGCTGGATCTCCGCCTTATCGCTGGTGAGCGACTCATTGATGGCGGCTGGCGTTTCCGGATCGACCACAAAGGCGGGCCGCGCCAGGAAGCGATAGGCGGTGGAAATGCCGGTGTTTTCGCCGGTCTTGGGGTCCGGCATGCCGTCGGCGTTGCGCTTCAAAGCGTAATACAGCGCGATCTGGTTCTGAAAGTAGGTCGTCTCGCGCGATTGGCCGCCGGACGGAACATTGAACGTGTCCCGGCCATAAAGGACGCGGAAGTCCTGATACCCGCCGGCCAGGCCGGTCAGTCCGCCATCGGGCTGCATCTGCAGCCGCATGCGGCCCTTGAACAGCACGGTCTCGCCACGGTTGGTCTCGTACCAGGCAAACGACGGCATGCGCAGTTCTGCCGCCTGCTCGGTTTCTATTACACCGTTCTTGATCGTCGCCTTGAGCGAGGAATATTGCGCGGTCTTGACGATGCGGAAGGAATAGTCCGACAAGGCGTTCGCCAGATAATCCTTCACGACATGGTCGGGGGAATAACCGATCTCCACTCGCGCATCGCTGTCGTTCATGGGATCCTGGTTGCCGGAGATGCGCACCACCATGGTGTAGAGCCCGTCCAGCATCTTGTCGTTGCCGCGGCTGCTCAGATAGCCCTGATACGCCACGCCACGATAGGAATTGCCGCAGCCCATCACCCGGTAATAGGCATTGTCGATCCCGTGACGCCCTTCCGGGCTGGTGAATCCGCCCGTCTTGGCATTGCCATCCAGGTCGAAGCCCTCGGCGATCTTCCCGGTCACTTCCTGCACGCCGGGATCCGGAGCGGTGAAAGGATTGATGTAGGTTTCGATGTCCTTGCGAAAGCCGCGATGCGCCAGCGCATCGTTCATCACCGCCGTGGGATTCTTGCCGCTCTCTGTCACCGTGCGGGTGAGCTCGCGCACCTCGTCATCGCTGCGCCAAGCGGTCTTCAGAATGACGCGATAATTGTTGTCGGGGTTGGCGCCCTTGGGACAATCGGAACCCGGATCGGAAGCGCCGGTCTTTGCCCCGTAGAAGAAGGCCGGTTCATAATTGCCGACGACATACCCGCGCTCCCAGGGGGCGCAAATCGCCGGTGTCGCAAACAAAGCAGCCATTGCCACGCCCAGGACGACTTTTGCCATGACGTTTCCCTGTTTTATGGGCATCTAACGTGCCGAGTTGTAATCATAGTCCTGATTGCCCTGGCCAGCCAGTGGCGACTCGGCCGGTTTTTGGAGGCATTTCAGGCCGTCTGCCAAGCCAAATCGAATAAAAAAATCGCCGGCACGATTTCGCGCCGGCGAGATAAGCCACAAGGAACCTTGATTGGTCGCGACCGGAGATGTTGCCATTGGAAAACAAATCCTTTCTGCGACACTTTCCGACGATTTCTACGACCTAATATCCGGCTTTGGGATCGACCAGCGAGTAAACCTTGTCGCCGGCAATATAGCGACGGAGGTTTTCGCGCATGATGGCCCAGGCCTCGATCGTCTCGTTGCCCAAATTCTCGACATTTTCATTCGTGCTGAAATGCGCGGACATATGGGGCGTAATGATGATATTGGGCGCGTGCCACAACGGATCGCCCGGCGGCAGGGGTTCGGGCTCCGTCGTATCAAGCCCGGCGCCACCCACCTGACCTGACTTAAGCGCTGCAACAAGAGCGTTGCTGTCGACAACGCCGCCGCGGCTGACATTGATGAACAACGCGCCCTTCTTCATGCGGCCAAAAATGTCTGCATTGAAGGTATGCCTGGTCGAGTCCGTCAGGGGCAATGCTGACATCACGACATCGGCCTTGCCGACCAGATCGGGCAGCTCGTTCGCGAGACCGACATAATCAACGAAGGGCGGGCCCTGGTGGCTTGAGGCGCGCGTGGCGATGACCTTCATGCCAAGGTTATGACCGAGCTGGGCCATATCGGTACCAAGGCCGCCAAGGCCAACCACCAGCAGGGTCTCGCCTTGCGGATATTGAAGCCGGCCGGGCGGAGATTCGGTCCAGCGCTCGGCGTCAGCCTGGCGCACATACAGGTCCAGACCGCGATCGAGGGCGAGCATCATGGCAATGGCGTGCGTCGCGATCGGCAAGCCATATGTCTTCTTCTGGTTTGTCTCGATCACTTCGCCGCTGAGCAATTTCTGTGGCGCATTGGCCCCAGAGCAGCCTTCGAGGCCCACGTGAGCAGATATGATTATGCGCAGCTTTTTCGCTGCCTCGAGCAGGGCTTTCGAACACGAACCGCCCACCTGAACGTCAGCGTCGGCGATGTCAGCGAGTTGCTCTTTGGTGAACCCGCCTCGTCTGCGGTCGCCACCACGTTGCATGCCATGGACGCCCAAACCATCCAGAACCACGAATTTCACGTCGGGCGCGACCGTTTTCAGCCACGGAATCCACTGCGGTGCGCCCTCCGCGAAAACGATCACTTTTTTCGGCTTCTGCCAGTCCTTGACCAACTCGCGGGAGGGCTTGCTGCTCAGCTCGAGGCCCAGCCTGCTCATGGTTGCCGCCACTTCCTGGTCGGTCATGGAAAGAGCCGAGGCCGAGGAAGCGCCCGAGGCCTGACCGTTTCGATTTTCGGCGCCAAAGGCAAGGTGACCGGAAATCGTAAACGCAAGCGCGCCAGCCGCGATAAGGGCAAGCCGCGACACCTTCGATCGGGCGCTGGCCTTGCGACCGGCATTCGATCGCAAATCACTTTCAGCAGGACGCTCACTAAACATTGCAGTACCCTTTCGAAAACATTTGGTCATACCGTGGTTTCATTGCGGTCAGCCCTCGAGCAGAATTGCATCGAAGGCGCCGACGGGATCGAGATCTAGCCAGCGATATTCCCCATTGGAACGCGCTGTGAGTGTTTTGCCCGTAACCAACGAGCGCGCACTTGCGTAAGCGCCCTTAACGCCAACACTCAGTCCGTGCAGCTCGGGCGGCGTATCGTAGCGTCCGTTGCGCTGGCCATCATAATTGATGACGTGCAGAAGGACATTTTTGTCGCCGCTGCTGATGGCCGTAAGTTCAACAGCCCCCTTCCCTGTCAAGGTGAACGGTTGGGCAGGCGCGAAACGCGCGACCAAGGCGGCAAGCAGCTGCTGGTTGACCTGCAGTCCATCGCGATAATATTGCCAATCGTTCAGCCAGGGGATGTGCACGGCATGGCCACGGCCGTGCTGGCGCATAGCAACGCCGGGAATAGTACGCGCTTTCGAACCCGGGACCTCATAACTGAACTCCGGCGGCCCCCAACGAATGTCGGCCTTGAAGGGCAGCAAGTCGGTTGCCCCTTCCCGCAGCGGTCCACCGAAGTAGAATTCATCGACCGGCGTGGGATTGGTGGAGTGTTTCAGCACCCCCTTGGCCGAATCCAGCACCCAGCCATGCGCATTCTGGGGCTCACCGTAAGAGGCGGTGGGGAACGACGCCAGCGGGATGGCAGCACGTGGCCGTCCGGCGGCATCGAAGCCGGCGGTCATGCCCGTGGCGATCAGCAGGCCACCATTTGATACGAACGCATCAAGCGCGGCGGCTTCCTGATCGGACATGCAGAGCACGTGTGGCGCAATGACGACGTCGAAACTGCTGAGCTTGGTCACGCCCGCGACGACGGCCTCATTATCGATGAAGTGGAACGGCAGACGCGAGTCGACCAGCGCCGCATAGGTTCCCCGCGCCGCGCCCTCCCGGTAGCGCGACCAAGGCGTGGCGGCCGCAAAGCGCTGGTCCGCATTAGAATTCCAAATCCCGACCCGCGAAGCCAACCCTGTCTTCAGATAGTGTTGACCGTTGGCCGCTTCCCATTTGAAAAGCTTGGAGATGGGCGGAAGATAGGCTTGATCGTCCTGGCCCGCCAACGTGCCCATCAGATAAAGATCGAGGCGTCCGCCGCCCGCCAACTGCTGGGCGAAACGAAGGATGTGATAATCAGCTGTCTCCGTGACTTGCCGCCACGGATAATCGATGTGGGCGGTCGAGGTCGAAGAGAAAGGCTTGCCCGGATTGCGAGAGACGGCGTGGCGGATTTGCTCGCCAGCCTGATACGGCCACTCCGGAGGCCGGCGGCTCACCCGGCGCTGCAATTCGCCACGGCCAACCTCTGCATAGTGATCCCCGCGAAAGATGGGCGTTCCCGGAATCAACTCATCAGCCAACTTTTGCATGCGCGCAGAGATGTCCGCCATGACGCGGTCTTGGAATTCCAGATATGCGCGATAATTCGGGTCGGAGAAGTTAAATGCCTTCGGCAGTTCGAGATTGTACATTTTGCGGAACGCCGTGCGGCAATTGTTGCAGACGCATTGGCCGCGCTGACGCTGCCCATAGTCGTTCACACCAAAGCCGACGCCGTTGAAGAACACACCGTCGGGCTTATGATCCGTCAGGGCTTCGCGCAGGATCTGCATCGAATAATCCTGCAGCCACATACCGTTCGGACAGGCCTGGTAAGTGCCGGCATATTCCGTGGGCTTGCCGTCGCTGTAGATCCCGAACCATTCGGGATGTGCGTCGTAGGCCTTCTTCGTGCCCTTCGACGTGTCGAACCGGCCAAGGTAGGTAAGCCCCTCTGCGTGACATGCCTCGATCATCGCTTTCGCGAAGTCGCCCTTCATATAGGGGTTCTGATACTGATATTCGAGCTTCGTCGGATAGAAGGCGACGATACCTCCGATATTGGAGACGATCGCGGTGCCGCCAAAATCCTTCACCGCCCTGACGATGTCGCGAGGGTCCTGCTGCACATCGATTTCCAGATTGTTGGTCTGGATGATGCGATAGTCCTCTTTCCACCACGCCTTCGGCCCGCGCGCCGCACCCCGCCGGGACTGGGCCATGGCGTTTCCGCCCCCCGCATATGCGATGCTGCTCGCTGATAAGGCCTGCACCACAACGCGGCGTGAGAGGCGGCTCTGAGGTTCCTGATCGCTCAAGGATGCACCCTTTTTATGGCTAGGTTTTTCTGTGTCCCATCCTGCGGACGTTGGCGGCCGTCCAGCACCCCGGATGGCAGACAGGCCTCCTTCTTGTCAGCGAAGAGTACCTGTTCTGCCATCCGGGCATGTCCGATCAGTCGAATTTGACGCGAATACCACCGCGGTACATGCGACCCAGCGCGTCGTAAATTGCCGCGTTCGTCATCACCGGCTGGAAGGGCGAGGTGTCACTGGCACCGATCAAAGGCGCATTCACACCGGTCACGTTATCCATCGCGCCATACACTTCGATGTTGTCGGTGATGTCATACGACGCCCGAACGTCCAGATAGGCCTGGGCCGGGATACCGTTGTCGTCGATGATGCCCGGCGCCGTCCAGGCATGGTTCAGGATGGCAGTACCGATGAAGCGACCCTGCAGGGTAGCGCTCCAGGGACCCTCCGTGTAAGTCGCCGACAGCGTCGAGCGGAACTTCGGGAAGCCGGCGTAGGTCGAGTCAGGACCAACGGCGCCGGCATAGTCGATCGTACCGTTCGCGGCCGTCGTCTGCGTTTCCTGGTCCGTGTAGTTGCCGACCAGGTGCCACTGCAAGGTCCCGTTGAACAGATCCATGTTGTAGTCGGCCTGGAAGTCCAAGCCCGACACGGACAGGGACGCGGCATTGCCCGGGAAGTCATCCACCTCGCTCAGGACGCCCGCAGCATTCCTCTTCAGGAAGCCGCAATAGAAGGCGACGCCAGCCTGGCATTGCGCGATCGTCACCGTGGAGCTCAGCGCGAAGATCGCCCCCTTGATGTTGATCGAATACCAGTCCAGCGAGACCGACAGGCCCGGGACCCAGTGCGGGGTCAACACGATACCGCCCGACACCGTGGTCGACTTTTCCGGCTGCAGGTTGGGATTGCCGCCGGTGACCTCGTGCACGTTCGGCGTGGACACGCCGTTGTTGAACGGATCGGGGAGGGCATGGAAGGTGCTGCTGCCGGTCGAGAACAGTTCGTTGATGCTGGGGGCACGAATGTCATACGACCAGGTGCTACGCAGACGGATGTCGTCATTGACCTGGCTGTTCAGGCCGAGCTTCCAGGTTTCGACCAGACCGCTCGTGGAATAGTCGGTCATGCGGCCTGCCACGCTGGCATCCAGCGATTGCACAACATCGTTCTTCAGCAACGGCGCGTTCACCTCAAGGAAGCCTTCCTTGACATTGTACGTACCGGCAAACGGCGTGGCATTGCCGTTGCTGTAGCCAGCCGCGGCGGAAATCGGGGCTGCCGTGAGATGGCCGGCTTCCCGGCGGTATTCGCCACCGAACGCGACCGCGACATTGCCCGCCGGCAGGCCCCAGGGCAAAACGCCCTGCATCGACGCAGCGGCGACGTCCTGGTTTTCAATGTCGTGATTGATGTCGCTGTTGCCGTCATTGATGTAGTTGATCGCAGCCTGGGAAGCGTTACCGGCGCCGATCACGTTGAGCGGCTGGCACCCATTGGTCGGAGCAGTCAGCGAGCTGCGGCAGGCGATGGTGCCAACCGCCAGTCCCGACGTGCCGCGATTGGCCGCGGTAACCACGACCGCATCCAGCGCATTGGCGAGATTGGCTTTGACGGGGTTGTTGAGGACGCGCTGGATCACCGCCACCGTGCCGTGCTGGTAATAGGCATTCCAGCTCCAGTCGTTGCCGATGGAACCATCCAGCGCGATGACGCCACGCAGCAGCTGGCGCTGGTTCTGCGAAACGGGGATGAAGGTCTGGGCAAGATCGCCCAGGCCCGAAAGATTGTTCGCCTTCGACTCCGGCAGGCTGCCCAGCATGGTCGAGCCGAACGGAATTGACGTAATGCCGGGCGTCGCCGCTATCAGCGCCGCGACCGATGATGGAAAATAGGCATAGTCGGGCTTGAGGCTCTGCACGGCCCAGGTGGATTCGATCGAGCCGCTGACCACCTGAACCCGGTTCGAACTATAGTCGAACTGGGCCGACAAATTGATCGAGTCGGTCAGCTTGTAGCTGGCGAAGGTGAACAGGCTGTCATTGTGGTAGGGATTGGAAGTCAGAGCCGGATAGGCCTGCTGCGCTTCCGGATTGGGCGTGCCTCCCACGGAATTGAGTGTCGCACCGCCGGAAAGATTCGTGAACCTGGTGCCCTGGTTGAACGGCACCGGCTGACCCTTCACGTCGAACGCAATACCGGCCAGCGGGCCGCCATTGATCAGGCCGCCCTGGGTCTGCATGGCCATGTTCGGAATATACTTATGGATGAACTGCGGCTGACCGTTACCGGCGACAAAGGCGGGGTTCTTGATCAGCTGCGTGCTATAGGGCTGCGTGTCGGAGCTATAGACCGGCACCGGATTGTCATAGTGCGAGCCGCTGATGATGAAATGGCCCCGGCCACCGAACAGTTCGGTACCGAAGGACGCCACTTCCTTGTAGGACGGATTGTTGAAGGTGCTGTCGTTCGCTTCCAGCGTACCTTTGAAGCCCGTGAAATTCTTGTTGAGGACGATATTGACGACGCCGGCCACGGCGTCCGAGCCCCAGGAGGCCGATGCGCCGGCGGTCACGACGTCAACGCGCTGGATGAGGGCATCCGGAATGATGCCGATATCGACGGCGCCGGAGGAAATGCTGGATGACACCACGCGCTGGTTATCGACCAAGACCAGCGTTCTCGACGTGCCAAGATTTCGCAGGTTGATCGTGGAGGTACCCGCGGTGGCGCCACCAATACCGCCACCGGCGATGTTGGGAGCGCTTGAGCGGCCAACAGCCGGCAGGTTGCGAAGGGAGTCAGCCAAGGTCGGCTGCGCGTCGCGTTCCAGGTCCGCGGAAGAGACCACAGTCACCGGTGTCGGCGCCGTATAACCAGCAATCGAGATGCGCGAGGCGGAAACGACCACCTGCTCGGTGCTGGCATTGCCATCGGCACTGTTATTGGCGGCTTGCGCCATGGCCGCGGTCGAAGAAGCGGCTGCCAACAACGACGCAGCCGCACTGCCAAGCATGAACTTGTGCAACAATTTATCCATGACCAACTGATCCCCTTCCCTATTGAATCGCGATTTTTCTGTATCGCTTTCGGATTCCCAGAATTCGCGCCCCGTCCTAGTTATATTCTTTGCCGGACTGGCAACTTGGATAACATATTTTTCCAGAGCCGACAACGGGCAAATTAATTGCTGCTTAATACGAGTTGAGGAGCCCGGCTCTCCAGATGGCGGATTCCGCTTGCCGCCGCCGCGCCAGCCCAGATGAGCCCTTCCTACGGCAGCAGATCACAGCCTAAACAACGCTATAGAGCCGCTATCGAACGCTGGGTAATATTACTTATCCGTTGATAAAAACGGCGTAGTCAATTACCCAAGCCCCTGCCAGAATCCAGGACTGCCCTTTGGATCGGAGAATCATGTTCAGCAGTTCTCAGCCGGCAAGGGTGTCCGCGGGCATTCTTTCCTGCCCCCGCGCGCCCTCTCGGCTCGCAGCATCGGTCCAACGCTGCCATTTGGACGTTCTAAGTGAAACAGGCCCAGCCCGCTGATCACCAATTCAATAAAACAAGGCGTATTCGAGAAGCGGTAGTGGGAAACATAAAAAGCGACCAGTCGACATTCGATGCGATCACCCCGGAGATTTTGCCGACAGAGGAAGATGTTGGCACCGTCTTTGATACCGATGCGCATGCACTCGTAAGTGTCTTTCGGCATAGAAACTACCGGCTGTTTTTTTCGGGCCAGTTGGTTTCCCTTGTGGGTACGTGGATCACCTTGGTTGCCCAAGGCTGGCTGGTCTACGATCTGACGCGCTCCCCGTTTCTCTTGGCGCTCGTATCCTTTTGCGGTCAGTTGCCGGTTTTTTTTCTGTCGCCTCTCGGCGGGATCGTCGCGGACCATTGCGATCGGCGCAAGTTGCTCATCGCGACTCAATTTCTTTCCATGGTGCAATCAATCACCTTGGCAACCCTGACGCTGCTGAAGATCATCAGCTTCTCCGACATTGCGGTTCTTGCCCTTTTTCAGGGAATAATAAACGCGTTCGACCTGCCCGCACGTCAGTCGATGACCATATTAATGGTAGGAAAGCGCGAGGTTAGAAAAGCCGTCGCCCTGAATTCCATATCCTTCAATCTGGCGCGTATTGGAGGACCGGCAGTTGCGGGATTTCTCATCGCGACAGCGGGACCGGCGATATGCTTTTGCATTGATTCCGTGTCGTATCTCGCCGTTCTGGCGAGTCTGGTTTCGATGCGTTTCCCGCACAGATCGGCCAGGAAACTCGGCAGTCCAATACGCGCGCTGTTTGAAGGCTTTGTGTATGTGTGGAAGGAGCGGAGAATTAGGGCACTGCTAATCCTGATATCGTTCTGTTCGGCATTTGGAGCGTCATACCTGGCTTTCTTGCCGGCGATCGCGAGCGAGGTCCTGCATCGTCAGGGTGAGGGGCTGGGCGTCATGTATGCCACGGTCGGCTTGGGAGCCTTGCTCGGCGCCTATTCCCTTAGCCGCATTCCCGATCGATATTTTTTCCGCGTATCGGTCGCGGCCGCGCTCCTGTTCGGCGTGTCGTTAATGGCATTTTCCCAGTCCTCGGCCTTTTGGCTCACGCTGCTGCTGCTGTTACCAACCTCTTGTTGCTCGATGCTATTGGGCGGATCGACAAACATCTTTATCCAGCTCGCCTCGCGAGACGAGATGCGCGGTCGCGCAATGGCGATATACGCGATGAGCTTTATGGGCTTTTTGCCCTGCGGCACATTGATCCTTGGAGCACTGGCACAACATTTCGGTGTTGAGACGACTATCGCGCTCGGGGGATGTCTCTGCTCTTTTGTAGCCGCAATTGTTCTTTGGGGTTCACGGAATAACCTCGCGGGCATGTCCCGTCGGTCGGGCGGATAATCGCAAGAAGAGCCGTCGCACCCGTCACGAGTCAGGCCCGCAATCGCAGAAACCCCGAGGAATAGTGAGCATAAGAGCGCCGGCTGCGATGCGGGAATTCGCGTCCCTCACCCGGCAAGGACCGTTCTTTAAGGAAGTTTCCCCGTCAGTGTGTCGCAATCAATTCGTCGCCACGCACACTTTCGTACCGGCGGCCCAGCATCCAGGCGATGGGGAACCAGAAGACGGCAACCACCGCGCCCGCCACCGCCAGCCCAGCAACGCCAAAGGGCAGAATAGCCGCGCTGAACCAGGCTGAGCTGAGGTCGCCAAAGCGATAGACCACCGTGTCGATAACGTTTTTGGCCTTGTATTTGGCCTGCTGATCGACGGCAGTGAACAACATGTCTCTGCTGGGCTTGGCTACCGCATATTCGGCGAAGCGGCGCACCACCTGGATGGTGCCCAAAACCAGGAGCACCGGCGAAAGCACCACCGCCAGGAAGGCAATCACCATGATGATGGGGTTGATCAGAAGCCCGGCGGTGACGCCGAAGCGCTGAATGAAACGCCTGGTGCCGAACAGCTGCACCAGCACGGCGCAGGTGTTTGTGGCCAGATCGATCGTGGCAAAGGCCTGCGTGCGCGCCGCCTTGGTGGCGAAATCGTGAGTGATGAGGTCCTGGAGCTGGAAATATATGATGGTGGAGATCCAGGTCATCAGCAGCAGGAACAGGGATATCATCAGAAGATAGCGCGATTTGAAAATCAGCACGAACCCATCGAAGGGATTGCCACCCAGCTTCTTGTCCATGCTGGTGCGCTGGGCGCGCGGATCGGCGACTACAAGCTTGCGCTTCTCGGTCTCCAGCGCCCGCACCAGCGTCGCCGTGATGAAGAAGCCCGCCGCCGAGATCAGGAGCAGTGCGTTCACCCCCACAAGGTCAACGAAGAAGGTGATGAAGGCCGGGGCCACGATGGTTCCTACCGTACCGCCGGCAGCGATAAAGCCGAACAGACGCTTGGCTTGGGCGCTCGAGAAGATGTCGGCCATCATGCTCCAGAACACCGATATGGTGAGCAGATTGAAGGTGCTGAGCCAGATGTAGAAGGCCGCCGCCACCATGCGGTTCTCGGGCGCCGCCCGGAACAGAATGAAAAAAGCCACCATGGTGAGCGCGATAAAGCCATAGACCCAAGGCAGAAAGCTGGCCAGGCGGATGCGCGAGGCAAGGCCCGCATAGACGGGCGCGACGATGAAGCTGACGATGAAAGTGCCGGTGAAAAGCTCTTGAAGGTGCTTAACACCGTAAACCGTTCCCATGGCATCACGCAGCGGCCGCAGAATGAAGTAGCTCGCCATCAGGAAGAAAAAATAGGCGAAGGCGATCAGGACGGCCCTGGTCTCCACAGGCTCGACACCTGCGATGCGCTTCAGCAGGCGTGCGATAGCAGACGGTGAAGATTCACTCATGATCGTACCCCCCGACGGCTCATCCCAAAAACAAGCCTTCTAATTCGTGCGCAGACACCGGCAACCGTCGCCGCGCAGCAACCTTATGAAATTCCACCCTTTATTTTTTAAGCGCGCATTTTTCGAGGACGGCTAATCTATGTGAATGGATAACAGTTTTATCCAAATCCCACAATGGGAAAATTAGTTTGCAGATTGACGTATACTGCGAGTTGGGAAATGGTGATGGCGTAATCGGAATGCGAGCCTATGAACAATTTTACGATCAAGCCCGCCAAACTTGCCGATGCGATCGCAGAGCATCTCCAGCAAATTATATTCGAGGGCGCCCTGAAACCAGGCGACCGTCTGCTTCCAGAGCGGGAACTTGCAACAAAACTCGATGTTTCCCGTCCCACGCTTCGCGAAGCATTGGACAAGCTGATTGGCCAAGGGCTTCTCACGACCAATGCACAGGGCGCGGCGTTTGTCAGCACGGATATTGGGAAAAGCCTTCGCGATCCACTGGCGATATTATTCGACACGCCCCAAGCGGGCGTAGACTGTCTGGAGCTGCGGCTCGTTGTGGAAACAGCCGCTGCCGGTTTTGCCGCCGACCGGGCTTCTGAAATAGATCGTCGCGCGATACATAAAAGCTTCGAAGCGATGCTCGCGGCCCATGAGGAGCAAAACGTCGACAGCATCGCCGCCACCGATGCCGAATTTCACTTTGCTGTCTATGAAGCTACGCATAACGTTGCGATGATTCACTTTATGAGGAGTCTAGAAAGCCTCCTCCGTTCGAACATCCGGCTTAACCGCAAGAACCTGTATGAGCGTCGGACGCAGAAGGATTCGCAATTGCGCGAACATCAGGCGATTCACGATGCCATCATGGAGGGATCGCCCGAACGCGCGCGTGAAGCTGCACGACTTCACATGATGACCGCAATCGAGACGCAGCGCGGAATTTACGAGGCTGAGCGTCGCTTGGAGGTGGCTGTCAGGCGCCTTTCTCATGACGATCTTGTCGTAAAGCCTCGGGGCAAGGCCAAATAAGCCAATAAGAGCATTTCGATTTTCTACGAATTCGCGAATTTGGTATAATCCTTTATCCAGATACTCCGCATAAGCTGGAAAGGGGAAACGGCAGCCAGCCTAATAACGGCGGTGCCTACGGAAACAACGTGAAGCCCACGTCCACCAGCATTATTTTCCTGTTGCCGCTCCTTTTGGGAGGGCCGTCTTCTGTCAGCGCGAAGTCAGAAACGTCATCGGCGACGGCCGACTATCTGAAAGGGTTCCGGCAGGCCGAAGGCAATTCCAAGACATTCAGCCCGGTCACGGACTTCAGTCATGACATCTCCGCAGACCAGGCGTATCAGGTCCAGAAACGCATTGTGGCCTATCGGCTCGCGAACGCAGATCGCATTGCCGGATACAAGGGCGGTTTGATGTCCGCCAAATCGCTTTCTGACAAGGGCGTAAAACAGCCGATCACAGGCGTGCTTTTTTCGTCGGGAGCCCTGATCAGCCCCGCATCCGCCAGTCTTTGCGGCTATCGGCGTGCCGCCTTTGAAATGAAGATCGGCTATGTGTTCGGGGCAACCATCAGAAAACCTGTTGCAACCGCCGAGGAGGTCAAGGCCTTGGTATCGGCTGTGCGGCCGGTGGTCGATTTACCCGACATCGCTTACCGTGATGCAAACACCTATGGCGCAATCGACATGATCGCCGCGAACATATCCTCGTCACGGTTCGTGGAAGGCGCACCGGTAAAGCCCAGTGCGATCGATTTGGATGCGCTACCGGTTTCCATGACCCGGGACGGTGCACCTGTGACGCGGGGAACAGGGAAGGAATCCCTGGGAGGCCAATGGGAAAGCCTGCGAACGCTCATCAACATCATCGTCGAAAATCGCGGCCAGATCGACAAAGGCTGGATCGTTCTCACAGGCAAGATCGGCGACAAAGGCACGGCGACGCCTGGGCACTATGTTGCCGACTATGGCCCGCTCGGAGATATACGGTTCCAAATTCAAGCGTGCCCGCAACAGTAGCCGCCTTCCGAACT
>Ga0310811_10008233_pt1 | contig 13403 bp, 14 predicted proteins | sample YCmetagenome_FD_207642 | JGI IMG/M metagenome (GOLD analysis project Ga0310811, IMG submission 207642) | Soil microbial communities from experimental microcosm in Duke University, North Carolina, United States - YC | ecosystem: Engineered > Artificial ecosystem > Soil microcosm > Unclassified ... | reverse complement strand
GTACCACGCAGAAGTGTGCGTGGTCCGTGGCGAAATTCACCGCATCAGGTCCGGTTCCGCGCAGTTTCTGTCCAGGACGCCTGGCTAGAAACTACTCGGCGAGTCGCGGCAGGATGTCGCCGATGGACCCGCGCAGCACCGCATCGGCCAGGCCGTCCATGTCCGTCGGCTCGGCGTTCACGATGACGACCCGAGCACCGGTGTCCTTGGCGACGGGGACCACGCCGGCCACCGGCCACACCGAGAGCTTGGTGCCGACGGCCAGCAGGAGGTCGCAGCGGCGAGCGGCCAGCTCGGCCCGTCGCAGGTCCTCGGGTACCAGGCTCTGGCCGAAGGAGATCGTCGCCGACTTGAGAATGCCGCCGCAGCTGCGGCACGGCGGATCCTCCTCGCCGGCCCGCACGCGGGCCAGCGCCCGCTCCATCGCGGCGCGCTCGCCACAGTCCAGGCACACGACCTCGCGCATCGTGCCGTGGACCTCGACGACCTTCGCCGGCGAGATCCCGGCCGCCTGGTGCAGCCCATCGATGTTCTGCGTGATCAGCGTGTCGAGCTTGCCGCGGCGCTCGAGCGCCACCAGGGCCAGGTGACCGGCGTTGGGCTTCGCCGTCCAGGCCGGCGAGTCCAGCCGGCTGCGCCAGGCCTGCTTGCGCACCTCGGGGTCGGCGACGTAGTGCTGGATCGTGGACTGCTTCTCGGCCTGCGGGTTGCGCGTCCACACGCCCTGAGGGCCGCGGAAGTCGGGGATGCCGGAGTCCGTGGAGATGCCCGCGCCGGTGAGGACGACCGGGCGCTGGGCGGCGTCGATCCAGCCGCGCACGAGGGGAATCAGCCGGTCGATGTCGTTGGTCATGGCCCCGATACTTTAAACTCGTTTGGGATGAAACCGCCGCTGCCCGAATTCCTGCCGGACGATCCCCTGCCCCTGCTGGAGTCGTGGCTGGCCGAGGCGAGCGCGGCCGCCCGCAACGCGACGGCGATGACCCTGGCGACCGTGACGGCCGACGGTCGGCCGGCCGCCCGCATGGTGATCTGTCGCGGTCTCGACGTTCGGGCCGGCTGGCTCGTCTTCTACACGGATCGTGAGAGCGACAAGGGCGCGGACCTGCGCGCGCACCCGCGCGCCGCGCTCGTCTTCCACTGGGAGGCGTTCGAGCGCCAGGTGCGCATCGACGGCCCGGTGACGCTCTCGTCCGACGCGGAGTCCGATCGCTACTGGTCCACGCGCCCCACCGAGGCGCGGGCGGCGGCCGCGGCCAGTCGCCAGAGCCGGCCCATCGCCTCGCGCGCCGAGCTGCTCGCGCGGGTGAGCGAGGAGGCGCAGCGCAGCGGTGAGCCGGTGGCTCGCCCGCCCCGCTGGGGCGGCTACCGCGTGTGGGCCGAGCGCGTCGAGCTGTGGGTCGGCCAGCCGGCGCGCGTGCACGATCGCGCGCGCTGGAGCCGTGATCTGACACCGGCCGGCGGCGGCTTCACCGGCGGCCCGTGGCGCGCCACCCGGTTGATGCCGTGAGCCGGCTTTCGGTCCAGGAGCGCGTGCCGCTGGCGGCGCTCACCACACTGGGAGTGGGCGGGCCCGCGCGGTGGCTCGTCGAGGCCGCGGACGAGGCGAGCGTGATCGACGCCCACGCCTGGGCCCGGGCGCGCGGCATCGCGCTGCGCATCCTCGGTGGCGGATCCAACGTCGTCGTCGCCGACCGCGGCGTGGACGCGCTCGTGGTGCGGCTCGGGCTGCGCGGCGTGCAGGCCCGCCCGACGCGCGACGGGGTCGAGGTCACCGCCGCCGCCGTGGAGCCGTGGGACGCCTTCGTCGCGGGCACGGTCGAGCACGAGTGGGCCGGCCTGGAGTGCCTGAGCGGGATCCCCGGCCTCGTCGGGGCCACGCCGATCCAGAACGTCGGCGCCTACGGCCAGGAGGTCAGCGACACGGTCATCGCGGTACGAGCGCTCGACACCAAGCGCGGGGAGGTCGCGACCGTGCCGGCCAGCGAGTGCGGCTTCGCCTATCGCGACAGCGCGTTCAAGCAGGACGTGCCCGGCCGCTGGGTGGTCCTGGCCGTGACCTATCGGCTGCACCCGGGCGCCGCGCCGACGCTCGGCTACGCCGACGTCGCGCGCCATCTCGCCGAGCAGGGTGTCGCGACACCGAGCCTGCGCGACGTCCGCCAGGCGGTGCTCACGATTCGCCGGGGCAAGTCGATGGTGCTCGACCAGCCGGACGATCCGAACCGGCGCTCGTGCGGGTCGTTCTTCCTCAACCCGATCCTGGAGGCCAGCGCCGTCGCGACGGTGCTGGCCCGCGCGGGCGATCCCGCGATGCCCCGCTGGCTGCAGGCCGACGGCCGGGTGAAGCTCTCGGCGGCCTGGCTGATCGAGCGCGCCGGCTTCACGCGCGGGGTGCGCCGCGGTCCGGTGGGTCTCTCGACGAAGCACACCCTGGCGATCGTCGCGCACGACGATGCGCGCGCCGCCGACGTGCTCGCCTTCGCGCGCCATATCCAGGACGGGGTCTTCGCGCGGTTCGGCGTGCCGCTCACGCCTGAGCCCGTGCTCTGGGGCGCCGGGTAGACCACGCCGAGCCGCTTGCCTCCCGCGCCCCGACGTGTTTGCATGGGGCCGCTCACATCACGCCACGGGAGGACATCATGGGAGAGATGCTCAATCTGACCGCCGAGGACGGCCATCGGCTGTCCGCCTATCGCGCCACGCCGGCGGGCAAGCCGCGCGGCGGCCTCGTCGTCGTGCAGGAGATCTTCGGCGTCAACTCGCACATCCGCAATGTCACGGACGGCTTCGCCGCCGACGGGTACGTCGCGATCGCGCCGGCGCTGTTCGATCGAGTCGAGCGCGGCTTCGAGACCGGCTACGCTCCTGCCGACATCGAGCGCGGCCGCATGGTGCGCGGCAAGCTGCAGACCGAGGACGCCGTGAAGGACGTGACGGCCGCGGTCAAGGAACTGCAGAAGGCCGGCCTGAAGGTCGGCGTCGTCGGCTACTGCTTCGGCGGCACCGTCGCGTGGCTGGCCGCGACGCGCATTCCCGGGGTGGCCGCCGCGTCCTCGTTCTACGGCGGCGGCGTGGCCGATGCGGCCGGCGAGCAGCCGAAGTGCCCCGTCATCTTCCACTTCGGCGAGACCGACGCGTCGATCCCCAAGGAGCACTGGGACCGGATCAAGGCCCAGCACCCCAAGATCCCGATGCACATCTATCCGGCCGGGCACGGCTTCAGCTGTGACGAGCGCGGCTCCTTCCACGAGCCGAGCGCGAAGCTGGCGCGGCAGCGCACGATCGACTTCTTCCGCGAGCACGTCGGGTAGCTGATCGCCTGGCCTATCGCTTGACCTTCACCCGCGTCGAGGCATCATCTAGCCGGGGCCTCCTATAGTGATGCGTGACCTGGCGGGCGTCGTCGCGGTGGTGTTGATCGGTCTCGTCGTCGTTCTGGCGCCGCTGACCTTCGCGGATCCCCCGGATCCGACCTGGGTCGGCGGCTACTGGGACGACGACGATTTCGACAACGTCGCCGTCTTCGTCTCCAGCACGTATGCGGTCGTCGGGCCGATCACGGTGAACGATGGCGCGCTCTGGATCCAGGTCGCCCGTGTCGAGCCCCTGCCACTCGGTCCGGGGCCGATCATCCCGGGCCCAATTCTGCAGTCGCGCGCGCCCCCGGTGCCTCTGTCGTCCTGCGCCTGACGCCTTAAACCGCTGCCCACCGCGCCGGCTCGAGACCCGGCGTCCCGGTGCTGGCAGCCTGCAGATCGCTGACCGGGTCGTGCAGGAGATCCGACGATGTCCGAGACCGGGCTGACGTCCCAGCAGCGCCAGATACTGACCGCGCGCTGTCTCCATCCTGTCGTCGTGTGCTGCCGTACATTCGGCTTCACCGAGCTCGCCATCGATCTGCTGGGACCAGGGAGCGTCCGCTGCCCGGTGTGCGCCATCGACGTGACGTCCCTGGTCCTGCGACATGTCGCCGCCTGCCGCAGCTTCGGGGGTGACGACGACGCTCCGGCGGTCGCGGAGGGCTGGCATTGAGCGCCGCCCGGCTGGTGCTGGCACTCGTCGGTGCCGTGCTCATGGTGGGCCTGGTCGTGCAGATCGGGCCCGCGGCGGTCGCGGCCTCGTTCACCGCGCTGTCGTCGCGCCTGCTCATCCTCGTCTGGTTCCCGTTCGCCGTGATCCTGGCCTGCGACACGCTCGGCTGGAACTTCGCCTTCCGCGATGCGGCGCCCTCGTTCCGGTCGCTCCTCTTGACCCGGCTGGCCGGCGAGGCGATCAACGCCTCCACCCCGACGGCATCGCTCGGTGGGGAGGGAGTCAAGGCGTGGCTCCTGCGTCCTCAGGTGTCCTTGCAGGAGGGTCTGGCCTCCGTGATCATCGCCAAGACGACGATCACGATCGCCCAGGCCTTGCTCCTGCTGGTCGGCATCGTTGTCGCATGGCCCGTCCTGCCGGGGTCGTCGGCCTTGACCCGCGTGATGATCTGGCTGCTGGTCCTCGAGGTGCTCGCGGTCGGCGGCTTCATCGCGGCCCAGATCACCGGGGGCGCGACCCTCCTCGGCCGGCTCCTCGCTCGCGTCAAGCTCCTCCACGCCGACACCTTGACGCGCCACCTGGCGCAGACGGACCGGGCCTTGCGGGATTTCTACCAGGAGCGTCCGCGCCGACTCGCGCTGTCGATCCTCTTCCACTTCCTCGGCTGGGCGCTCGGGGCCGTGGAGGTGTACCTCGTGCTGCACTGGCTCGGCGCGCCGATCTCGCCAACCACGGCGCTCGTGATCGAGGCCTTCGGCACCGGTGTTCGCTTCGCCTCCTTCATGGTGCCCGCGCACCTCGGCGCGCTCGAGGGCGGGTACGTCATGACGTTCGCGGCGCTCGGGCTCGGCTCCCCGCTCGGCCTCACGTTCGGGCTGGTCCGGCGCGTGCGGGAGCTGGCCTGGACGGCCCTGGGCTTCTTCGTGCTCGTCGCTCTCGGCGCCCCCGTCGTGGCCCCACCGCTGCTCCCCGCCGATCGGAAGGGGTGAGTCGATGTGCGGCATCGTCGGCGTGCTGGCGGCCCCGGGCACCAAGGCCGACCGCGACGTGCTGGAAGACATGCTGGAGCGGGTCCGCCACCGGGGACCGGATGCCGTCGGCTTCCTGCTCGACGGCGCCCTGGGGTTCGGGGTCGCTCGACTCAGCATCGTCGATCTCGCTGCCGGCGATCAGCCCATGGGCAACGAGGACGGCTCCATCCGGGTCGCGTTCAACGGGGAGATCTACAATCACGTCGCGCTCCGGGAGGAGCTGAGCCGGAAGGGTCATCGCTTCCGGACGCGCGCCGACACCGAGGTCATCGCGCACGCGTGGGAAGAGCGCGGCGAGCGCTGCCTCGAGGCGTTCAACGGGATGTTCGCGCTGGCCGTCTGGGATGCCCGGGAGCAGCGCCTGTTCCTGGCCCGCGACCGCATGGGCGAGAAGCCGCTGTACTATGCGGTGACGGAGGGCGGCCTCGTCTTCGGCTCCGAGCTGCGCGCCGTGCTCGCGCATCCCGGCGTGAGCCACGAGATCGATCCGGCCGGCGTGGCGCGCTATCTCACCTATGACTGCGTGCCCGACCCCGACTCGATGATCCGCGGCGTCGCCAAGCTCCCGCCCGGTCACTCGCTGTCGATATCCGATGGCGGGATCACCCTCCGGCGCTACTGGGACGTGCGCTTTCATCCCGAGCCCGCGGTGGACGAGATCACGTGGCGCGACGAGATCCGGCGCGGGCTCGACGAGGCGGTGAGGCTGCGCCTCGGCGGCGACGTGCCCATCGGATGCTTCCTCAGCGGCGGCATCGATTCCACCGCGGTGGTGACCACGGCGGCGAAGCTACGCTCGGGACTGCGGACGTTCTCGGTGGGCTATGCCGATTCTCCGCACGACGAGCGGCGGTTCGCCCGGCTGGTCGCCGATCGCCTCGGGACGATCCACGAGGAGCTGGTCGTGTCGCCCGCCGACGCCGGCAGCCTCCTCGAGCGACTGGGTGACGTGCTGGACGAGCCGATCGCCGACATGAGCTTCGTACCGCTGCATCTGCTGTCGTGCGCGGCGCGGCGCACGGTCACGGTGGCGCTGACCGGCGACGGCGGTGACGAGCTCTTCGCCGGCTACCCGGCCATGGGCGCGCAGTGGTGGCACGAGGGCGCCGCGCGTCTCCCTCGGCCGATCCGGGCGGCGCTGGCGCGGTTCGCCGGACGCGGTCACACTCCCGAGCCGCTCCGCCGCTTCCTCTTCGGGCTCGACCTCCCCACGGCGGCCCGCAATCAGGTCCTGATCGGAGGACTCCCGCCTGCCGCGCACGCGGCCTTGCTCGCGCCGGCCCTGCGAGAGGCCGTCGGAGGGTTCGACGCGTACCATGACCTGCAGCGGGTGCTGGAGGGCTGCCAGACCGGCGATCGTGCCGAGCGACTCATCTATCAGTACTGCAAGGTCTACCTGGCCGGGCAGAACCTGGTCAACGCCGACCGCGCCAGCATGGCCGCCAGCCTGGAGCTGCGCGCCCCTTTCCTGGATCACACGTTCGCGGAGCTCACGACGCGCATTCCCTCGGCACTCAAGCTCCAAGGCTTGCGACGACTCAAGCGACTGCTCAAGGACGCGCTCGTCGACCGCCTGCCCCCCGAGATCGTCGCCCGCGGCAAGCGCGGATTCGGCGTGCCCTTCGGCGCATGGTTCCGTGGACCACTCTCCTCCGTCCTGCGCCGCACGCTGGCCGCCGACGCGGTGCGAGCGGGCGGCGTGTTCGATCCGCTCGCCGTGTCAGCCCTGGTGGCCGAGCACGTCAGCGGCCGGCGCGATCATGCGAGGATCCTCTGGTCCATCCTGACCCTCGAGTTGTGGCGGCGAGCCCAGCGGCTCTGAGCGGCATGCCAGGCGGCGGCACGATGCCGCCGCCTCGCCGCTCGCCGTCCAGCGACGCCGCTCAGTCCTCCTCGCCCGAGGGCGCGAACACCGCGATGCAACCGTTCAGACAATCGGGAAAGACGTTGTTCGCCGGCAGGGGGACGAACACGTGGTTGTTGTGGGGATTGACGGCTACCGAGTGGGCCGTGCCCCGGGGAGCCGGTGCTGACGCCGGCGTGTTGAAGGTCGGAACGAGCTGGCGCAAGGTCTGACGCTCGGCGTCGATCACGCCAAGGACGGGCCCGCCAGGATTGGCCCGCGCCGCCAGGTAGTAGTGCCGGTCGCCCGGATTGAACCAGACCTCGTCGGATCCGGACACGCCGGGTACGTTGCGGTCGATCTTGCCGCTCCGTGCGTCCATGATCACCGAGATGGGCGCCGCGGTGTTCGGATCCGCCGCTGTCCAGGCGTTGCCGGCGGTGTCGAAGGGCACGCTACACCCGAGAAGCAGATCCTGACGCGGGCCGAGCGTGAGCCCGGCCGGCTGGCAGAACCTCACCGGGAACATCGTCTCCACCGTCGCCGTGTGCGGATTGATCCGGGCCACCGCACCGTCGGGGCCGGTGCCGCCGGGACCATTCACCTCCGGGATCGAGAGATAGAACCGGTGCGTGCGGGGATCCCACACCGGCTGCTCGGCACCGTTCGTCGCCTCCGTGAACGTGATGCGCGTGCCGACGGTGAGCGTGCCCGTCCGGCGATCGACCTGGATCAGCGTGGCGAACGGCGGGCTGTCGGCGTTGTTCACGACGAGCAGAACACCGTCCTGCGGGTCGTAGGCCAGCTCGTCGGCGCGCAGACCGGCCCCGCCATTCGTGGAGACCTCGCTCACGATCGTATCGGTGCGCAGATCGATGGTGACCACGCGGCTGGGCGCATCGGTCACGAACAGCCAGTGGCCGGATACCACCACGCCGTTGGGCCCGGAGGTGTCGTTGCTGCCCGTGAAGCCCTTGAAGTTGCCCTTGATCTGGCGAACGAAAGTGTCCCGGCGCGCATCGACGACGTCGATGACGGCGTTGGAGCGATCGGCCAGGTAGTACCTCTGGCTATCGGCGTCGACCCAGCTGATGTCGAACACCACGAGGGGGCTGTTCGGGATGGGCACCGTCGTGCGCAAGGCGATGGGTCCCCGGTCGTCATCGCGCTCGCCGGCCGAGCCGGTAGCGACGGTGAGGATGATGGCAACGATGCCGACGGCGAGAAGCAGGGCGAGCATTCGAAGAGACGTCCACGTCATCGCAGACCTCCACTGGTGAGGTGTGTCGGTCGATCCAGCCGGTTTGGGCGCGACTCCCTCGGCCGCGGCCGGGGAGGGGAACGCTACGCGAGCGGGTCGGGCGGGGCGCGCGTGGTGAGGGACTGGACGGAGCGAACCGGCAGGGTGTGCGGCCGGCCCGGATCGATGACACCCAGGCAGACGGTCACCGGCCCGATCGGGGCGACGACACGAGCCTCGACGGCCGAGACGCCGGCCGTGATGAGCAGCACGACGTCGTCGTAGTCGTTGTCGTCGTAGAAGCCACCGATCCAGGTCGGATCGGTCTGACAGGCGTGGGCGATCGGCGTGAGGGCCAGGACGACGGCCACCAGGAACACCGCCGCCACCCTGCGGCTCATGGCCCGGGACCATACGCTCCGCGTACGGTCGGCGCAAGCGCCGATGACGACCGCGCCCGGCGTCACCCGGCGGTGAAGTTCGGGCTACACTACCGCGGCAGCGCTGGAGGTGAGCCGTTGGTGCTAGGACAGTCGGTACTCCGCAAGGAAGATCGTCGGTTACTCACGGGCAGCGGTCGGTTCGTCGATGACGTGGCGCGAGTCGGCGCCGCGCACCTGGGCGTCGTGCGCTCGCCGCACGCGCACGCGCGGATCACGTCGATCAACCTGGCGGCCGCGCGCAAGCGTCCGGGGGTGCTGGCCGCCTGGAGCGCGGCGGATCTCTCCGACGTCGCGCGCGGCATTCCCGCCGCGTTCGGTGGATCGCACAAGGGACGGCCCTTCGCCGTCCCGATCCTGGCGACCGATCGCGTGCGCTACGTCGGCGAGGCCGTCGCCGTCGTGGTCGCCGGCGATGTGCACACGCTCGCCGATGCCCTCGAGGCCGTCCGCGTGGACTACGTCCCCCTGCCCGCGCTGTCCAGCGTCGAGGCCGCCGCGGCGTCGAAGACACGCGTGCACGAGCCGTGGCCGGACAACACCACGCTGCCGGTGGGCGCGAAGGTCGGCGACCCCGAGGCGGCGTTCGCCGGCGCCGACGTCGTGGTCGGCGGCCGGTTCCGCCACGGACGCCTCGCCGCCGTGCCGATCGAGACACGGGGGGCGATCGCCTGGCGCGATCCCGACTCCGACGCGCTCGTCCTCTGGGCGTCGATCCAGAATCCCTACCGCCTGCGCGACGCGATCGCGACCGCGCTCGGCCGGCCGGCCGAGACGGTGCGCGTGCACGTCCCGGACGTCGGCGGCGGCTTCGGGCCCAAGGGCGACGTGTATCCCGACGAGATCCTCGTGGCGGCCGCCGCGCTGAAGCTGAACCGGCCCGTGAAGTGGATCGAGAGCCGACGCGAGGACTTCATGGCGCTCGGTCACGATCGCGAACAGGTGCACGAGGCGCGGATCGGCCTGGCTCGCGACGGACGCATCGTGGCGCTGGAGACGACGTTCCTCGCCGATGTCGGCGCGTATCCCGCCCAGGGCGACGGGCTCACGATGAACACCGTGAACCACATGCCGGGCCCGTACCGCGTGCCGGCGTATCGCAGCAGCGGACAGAGCGTCGTCACCACGAAGATGTTCAACGCCGCGTACCGCGCCGCCGGCCGGCCCGAGGCGGTCTTCGTGATGGAGCGGCTGATGGACCTGGGGGCGCGCCGCCTCGGGCTCGATCCCGCCGAGCTGCGCCGTCGCAACCTCGTCCGGGCCGCCGAGATGCCGTACCGTCCCGGCCTCACCTACAAGGACGGCGTCTCGGTCTCCTACGACCCCGGCGATTTCCCCGCGGCGTTCGAGCGCGCGCTGGCGCTGCTCGACTACGACGGCTGGCGCCGTCGCCAGAAGGCGCAGGCGAGTGGCGCCCAGCGCATCGGCATCGGTCTGGCCTGCTATGCGCAGGGCACGGGCCTCGGCCCGTACGAGGGCGCGACGGTGCGCATCGATCCCAGCGGTCGGGTCTACGTGATGATCGGCGTCGCCGCGCAGGGCCAGGGCCACGCGACGACCCTGGCCCAGGTGGCGGCCGCCGAGCTGGGCGCCGCGTTCGACGACGTCGTGGTGGTCGGGGGCGACACCCAGCAGTTTCCGATCGGCATGGGCACGGGCGGCAGCCGGGTGATGGTGAACTCCGGGCCCGCGGTGGCCGGCGCGGCGCGGGAGGTTCGAGGCAAGGCCGCGCGCGTGGCCGCCGAGCTGCTGGAGTGCGCGGTGGAAGATGTGCGCATCGAGGACAGCCGCGTGTTCGTCGCCGGCCTGCCCGATCGCGCGCTGTCGCTCGGTCGCCTCGCCCACGTCGCCGTGAAATCCAAGGCGCTGCGCGGCAGCGGCGATCCCACGCTCAACGCGTGCACCTATTTCTATCCGGACACCGTCACGTGGGCGTTCGGCGTGCAGGCCGCCGCCGTCGAGGTCGATATCGACACCGGCGCGGTGAAGCTCGCGGCGTACGCGATCGTGCAGGACCCCGGGCGCGCGATCAATCCGGCAATCGTGGAGGGCCAGCTCCAGGGCGGCGCGGCCCAGGGCATCGCCGCCGGCCTGCTGGAGGAGATCGTCTACGACGCCGACGGCCAGCTCCTCACCGGCAGCCTGATGGACTACGCGCTCCCGCGCGCCGACGTCCTGCCCCCGCTGGCCGTCGCGCTCGACGAGCACCGCTCGGCGATCAATCCGCTCGGCGCCAAGGGGGTGGGCGAGAGCGGGGCCATCGGCGGCGCCGCCGCCATCGCCAACGCCATCGAGGACGCCGTCGCCGACCTCGGCGTCACGATCCATGACATCCCGGTCACGCCCTCGCGCCTCTGGACCTTGCTCGCCGCCGCTCGCGCCGCCCGCCGCTAGCACGTGGCGTCGCGACGTCGCCCGGGTCAACGCCCGCGGTTGGTGCTAGTCTGAGCGGCGACGACATGCCGCGACGGTCCGGGCCGCGCTCCACCACCATCCTTCTCGTCCGCCACGGGCAGACGCCGACGACCGGACGCGTGCTGCCGGGCCGGGCGCCCGGGCTGCACCTGGCCGAGGCAGGGCGCGCCCAGGCCGAGGCGGCGGCGAAGCGGATCGCCCAGATCAAGCGGGTGGCGGCGGTGTACTCCTCGCCGCTGGAGCGGGCGCGCGAGACGGCGATGCCGATCGCGCGCGCGCAGGGACTGGCGGTGCGGATCGAGCGCGGGCTGCTGGAGCTGGACATCGGCCGCTGGACGGGCGAGCGACTCGATCGGGTGAGCAAGCGGCCGGAGTGGTCGACCGTGCAGCGGTACCCGAGCGGCTTCCGCTTTCCCGACGGCGAGTCGTTCGTGGAGATGCAGACGCGGATCACGGCGGCGCTGGCCCGCATGGTCGAGCGGCACCGCGGCGGCGTGGTCATCGCCGTCTCCCACGCGGATCCGATCAAGGCGGCCCTGGCCCATGCGCTGGGCATGCACCTCGACCACTTCCAGCGCCTGGCCATCGCGCCGGGCTCGATCACGACCATCGTGTATGGTGCCGGAGGTCCCATGGTCATCGGCATGAACGCGCTCGGCGATACGGCGGCGGCCTCGTGAGCGAATCGTTCCAGCTCGACGGTCCCGAGCACTTCACCGCCGGCGCGATCGGCCAGCCCGGCCAGCGCACCTTCTATCTGCAGGCCCGCGAGGGGCGCACGCTCATCACGCTCAAGTGCGAGAAGGAGCAGATCGCCGCGCTCGCCGAGTACCTGAGCGGCCTGCTGGCGCGACTGCCCGGGCGGGCGGTGCCCGCCGCGGAGAAGGCCGAGCTGCTCCCGCCCGTCGAGGCGGCCTGGGACGTCGGTTCGCTCGGCGTGGGCTACGACGGCGACAGCGATCGCATCGTGGTCGTCGCCAACGAGCGCGCCGCCGAGGGCGAGGACGACGAGGAGACGACGACCGGCTCGCGGGAGCTCGCCTCGGCGCGATTCACGATCAGCCGGGCCCAGGCCGCCGCGTTCGTCGAGCGGGCCCGCATCCTCCAGAAGGCCGGGCGTCCCACCTGCCCCATGTGCGGCGAGCCGAAGGACCCCGGCGGTCACGTCTGTCCACGCAGCAACGGGCACGTCTCCCACAAGGCGTGATGGCGACGAGCACCGCCGTGGATGTCCTCACGCGCGGCGCGCTCACGGTGAAGGGCCGCCTGCCGTGGAGCAGCAACGCCACATTGCTGGTCGAGGCCGAGCTCGACGGCGTGACGACGCTCGGCGTCTACAAGCCCGAGCGCGGCGAGCGACCGCTGTGGGATTTCCCCAGCGGCCTCTTCCGTCGGGAGCTGGCGGCCTGGCATCTCTCGGAGGCGCTCGGCTGGGGCCTGGTGCCGCTGACCGTGGCGCGCGAGGAGGGCCCCTACGGTGAGGGCTCGGTCCAGCTCTTCATCCCCGCCGACTTCGAGCAGCACTACTTCACCGTGCGCGAGGACGCGCGCCACCACGATCGGCTGCGCCGCATCTGCGCCTTCGACCTGATCACCAACAACGCCGATCGCAAGAGCGGCCATTGCCTGCTCGGCGAGGACGGACTCGTCTACGCCATCGACAACGGCCTGTGCTTCCACGTCGATCCCAAGCTGCGCACGGTCATCTGGGACTTCGCCGACGAGCCGCTGCCCCAGCCGATCCTCGAGGACCTCCGCCGCCTCGCCGCCGGCGGCGCGCCCGAGAGCGTGAGCACGCTGATCGACGACGACGAGCGCCGCGCGCTGATCAGACGTACCCGCGCGCTCGTGAAGATCGGGCGCTTCCCCACCGACACCATCGGCCGCGGCTATCCCTGGCCGCTCGTCTAGTCGTGGCCTACGAGCCCTACCTGCCGGCCACCGACATGCCTCGCTTCCTGCGCGAGCTCGCCGAGTTCGTGGGCTTCGGCCCCGAGGACGTCGCCACGGTGCGTCGCACCGCGCCCCACGTGCTGGCCCGGGAAGCCGCGCTCACCGCCGGGCTCTACGAGCACTTCCTGAAGTTCCCCGCCTCGGCGCGCTTCTTCCTGGGCGAGGATGGTCAGCCCGATCACCAACGCATCGAACGACGGCGACATTCGCTGGGCCGCTGGGTCCGGCAGACCGCCGAGGCGGCGCTGGCGAGCGAGAACGCCTACTACCTGTTGACGGTGAGCCTGGCGCACAGCCACCGCCCGCAGGGGCCGATCGTGCCCGTCCACTTCATGGTGGGAGCGATGAGCCTGACCCAGAGCGCGCTGGCCGAAGTTTTCGCGGCCGAGCTGCCGGCGGCCGAGGCGCTGGCGGCGAGCGCGGCCTGGAACAAGCTGCTGCTCGTC
>Ga0310811_10008232_pt1 | contig 13406 bp, 13 predicted proteins | sample YCmetagenome_FD_207642 | JGI IMG/M metagenome (GOLD analysis project Ga0310811, IMG submission 207642) | Soil microbial communities from experimental microcosm in Duke University, North Carolina, United States - YC | ecosystem: Engineered > Artificial ecosystem > Soil microcosm > Unclassified ... | reverse complement strand
TCGCTATCGCCTTCACAATTTCCCCCGAGATCCGGAACATCAGCTTCCATGATCCCCAACAGCTTCCGGCCTGGGAGTATTTCTACCAGACCCGCAACACCGCCGACGGCGTGTTGCCGGACGGTGTTCCGCTCATCACGGTGAAGGCGACAATGACGCGGGCGGTGAGCTGGATACCGGCCGAGCAGACCACTTCGCTGGCTGTGGACGCCACCGAAGGGATGCTCCTCGGCGCCTGCCCGAACAGCAAGGCGTGCTTCGTCGTATCCATCGCCGGCGCGCCCGCAGCCTCGCCGCAGGTCGTGCGCATCCCCTACGGCGAAGTGACCCCGACTTACGTGATGCACCAGGCCGCACCGGGCAAGATCGTCTTCAACGTCGAGAACGCGACCTCCGAGGTCGGGTTGGTCGTTATCGCGCAACTGCCGCCGGGCTTCGACATCAGCACCATCCCGTTGAGATTCGTGCCCTTCCTCAACGGCAAGCAACTGCTCACGACGCAGACCTTCCGGGATCTGTTTCGCTCCGAGGTGATCAAGGCCAGCGAGGGGATCGGCGTGAAGGATATCGCGCTGCTTTTCACTGACCTCAAGGGGTCGACCGAATTGTACGAGCGCATCGGCGACCTCAATGCGTTCTCGCTCGTGCAGCGCCATTTCGAGCGCCTGCTCGACGTCACGGTCCGCAACAACGGTGCGATCATCAAGACCATCGGCGACGCCATCATGGCCTCGTTTCTCAAGCCCGCCGACGCGGTGAAGGCCGCGCTCGCCATGCGGAACGAGATTGCGGCCTTCAACGCCGACCAGCCCGACCGCGCGCTGATCCTCAAGATCGGCATTCACACCGGCGCGGCCATCGCGGTGACGCTGAACGACCGGCTCGATTATTTCGGGCAGAACGTGAACATCGCCGCCCGCATCCAGGGGATTGCCGAAGCGGGCGAGATTTGCCTCTCGGAGGACGTGCACGCGGATGAGGAGGCCGCGGCGCTCCTCGCCACGCTGCCGGTGCAATCGGCCAAGTCGAAGCTGCGCGGCATGCTTGAGGATTTTCGCGTCTTTCGTATTGGGAGCGAGACGGCGCCCGTGGCCCCCGCGGCGGCGGAATAGCGCGCGGCGGGCCCGAAACCCGCCGTTTTTGTTTTCGCCATCCGCGCCCTGTGATCTGTCCTGCAGGCTCCCCGCTGAGCCAGCGGTACAGCACGCCGCGGCCGCGCCGCCGATCAGCCGCGCCCCTAGAACAGCCAGAGCGGCGTGAGCGCCTGCATTATCGAGGATGCCGGTGACCGGAAGGCTTGCTGGGCGCTTGCTTTAAGCGGCCATGCCGCCACCGCGCCTCCAAGTGCACTCAGAAATTCCTGTCGCCTCATTCGTCGTCCAGAATTCCCGGCGCATGCTGAAAGGGCATACCGCTTCGGGTCAAAAGGCGACATCTACGGGTCGCCACCGCATGTCCGCTTTGCCCCCCCCCGAAAACCGATACGTCCGCTTGCCTGCCGGTCAGGATTCGAACTGATGGTGGTGAATAAACCGGTCGAGATACGAACCCGAGGTGGCTCTTCGATTTCCACTCAAAGTAGCCTCGCGAGGGTATCGCCGGACATTTGATCGTCGCGCATCACAAACGACCACTCGACCATCATGGGCCCGGAGAAAATCGAGCGAATTGGCCTGTCCAGGAATGCCTGGCGCGTTCTCCAGTGGTCGTTTGAGGAAAGAAAGGCCCCTTTGCGGGGCCTTTCTCGCTACACGGGCGGAAACTACCTCCACGTGCGGACTGGTTGGCGGGCGGACAGTCATTCGAACCCGAAGTGGCTGTTTGCGAGCCAAGTTTGCGCGCTGTCTGGGTCCCGTCCAGTCCGGATTCGAATTGGTAGTCGCGACCGATAACGCAGTGCGACGAAAAAACGACAGACGAGGCGGTCTCACAGGTGCAGCGCTCGCCCCGCTATTGACAGACCATAACAATTGTAATAGTACCATATGTTATGGAATGGTTCAACCGGTTGTCCTCTGCGGCGGACCCGGCCGATCTTGTCGCCGCTCCGTACAGGCGAGTTCCCGCCTATCTGATTCGTCGTCTGCAAATGATCTCTACCTCGATCATAGCGGAGGCATTTGAAGGCGAAGACATGTCGTTGCCCGAATGGGCTGTTCTGACAATCATCGACAATCATCCCGAGGTCGATCAGAGCAGATTGGCAGAGATCGTCAGCATCGATCGGGTCAATACCGGCCGGCTGGTCGACGCGCTCGAATCGAGGGGTTTGGTCGAGAGACGTTTTGACGAAGCGGACCGCAGGGTATGGAGATTGCGGTGTACACGCCGGGGGCTTCAAACCCGCAAACGGCTGCTACCCAGTGCCCTTGCGAGCCAAGAGAGGCTGCTCGCATGTCTAAGCCAGCACGACCGCAAGATCTTTGTAGAGCTCATGGTCCAGATCGTCACAGCAAACGAGAAATATATTCGCCCGGGTGCCGGCCGGCGTAGACGCAAGGCAAATCCGGAGAAGGGCTGAAATCAATGTACCGGATGATATCGAGTGTTCTCCTGGCCACGGCTGTGGGCTGCTCCTTCTGCGGTTCAGCTCTCGCCTGGCCGGATCGGGCGGTGCGTCTGATCCTGCCAGTCCCGACGGGGAGTGCTGCGGATTTCACCGCCAGACTTTTTGCCGAGCGTTTGTCCGTTAGATGGGCGCAGCCCGTGGTCGTCGACAATCGTCCGGGGGCAGACGGGGTCATTGGCGTCTCTTCCTTTGTCAGCGGCCACGACGATCATACACTGCTATTTGCGATTTCGGCGGTTGCCACCGTTCATGTGGTTCAAAACGAAAAACTTCCATATGACCCGATTCGGGATCTGGTGCCTATTGCTGCGGCTTCCGAGATTGTTTTGGCCATAGCCGCGTCTGACAAGAGCGGGATCCATTCGCTGGAAGATATGGTTCGGATCGCCCGGGCCGCGCCCGGCAAGCTGAACTGGGCAAGTTCACCGGGATTGCCTCCCTTCGTAATAGGCGCTTTTGCCAAAGAGGCAGGCCTGAAAATGGAGTCAGTATTTTACCGCGATCTCTCTCCGGCGCTTCAGGATCTCGGAGAGGGCCGCCTCGACATTTTTGTTCATGCATTGAGCGTTCTGATGCCGCAGGCGCAGGCCGGTCGATTGCGGCTGCTCGCTGTCGCCAGTCGGGAACGTGCGGCGGCAATGCCCAATCTCCTAAGTGTGACCGAACTTGGGTTTCCGCAATTGGTCATGGAAGGCCTTTGCGGCTTCTTCGGATCGCGTGAAATGCCCATTGCCGTTCGCGAGCAGGTTGCTGCAGATGTCATGGCTGTCGCAAACGAACCGGCTGTCCAGGAACGGCTCGCACCCATTGGACAGACCGTTCATCCGGGCACAAGCGCGGAGTTCGCTGCCTTTTTGGCAGTTAGCCGGGAGCGCTTGATGGTTCTTGCGAGAGTATCCGGCATCCCGACGCTGCATAAATAAACTGAAGATTCGTGGAATTCGCAGTGGGTATTGGGCGCCGCCGATCGGGGATGCCATGAGAAGTTCAGCACAGTACATCGTCCGGCTTGCCTTCGGCTTTGCCGTCTCCCAGGCGTTGCGCGTCGTGGCAGATCTCGAAATCGCGGATCACCTGGGTGAGGACGAATGGAGCGTGGATGATCTTGCGACGAAGACACAGTCCCATGCGGATGCTCTTTACCGGGTCATGCGGTTGCTGGCCGCTGAGGGCCTGTTTCGCGAGACCGTGTCCCGTCGCTTCCGACTGACCGAGCAGGGTGAGGCGCTGCGTTCCGACACCGGTTCGAATCCCCGCGACCTGATCCAGATGCTAAATGAGGAGCCCTACCTTGCCTTCGCTCAGCTCGGCCATTCCGTGCGGACGGGCTTGCCGGCTTTCGACGAGGTGTTCGGAAAGCCCAGGTTCGATTGGCTCGCCGACCATCCGGACGAAGCTGCTCTCTTCCAACGCGCGATGATCACCCTCAGCGAGGGTAGTAACGAAGCTATCGCGGAGGCCTACGATTTTGGAGCGTTCTCTCGTGTCGTCGATGTGGGCGGCGGCCATGGGCAGCTACTATCAGCGATCCTCAGGCGCCACGGGCACCTTTCTGGTGTCCTCTTTGACCTCCCCTCCAGCGTCCAGATGATCCGGTCAGACGCGGGAGGCAACTTGGCCCGCACCGAATTGGTAGCCGGAAACTTTTTCGAATCTGTCCCGCAGGGCGCTGATGTCTATGTGCTGAAGAAGGTCATCCACGATTGGAGCGACCAGCAGGCGGTCGCGATCCTACGCAATTGCCGCGAGGCGATGGCGCCACATGGCAAGGTGTTGGTCGCAGAGACGATCATTCCCGCCGGCAACGAACCGAATCCGATCAAACTCATCGACGCTAATATGCTGGTCGTAACCGGCGGGAAGGAGCGCACCCAAGCCGAGTATGCGACCGTGCTCGATGCCGCGAGGCTGAGGCTGGAGCGCGTCATCCGGACTAGCCAGCCAATCTCACTTCTTGAAACAGGCCCGGTCTAGGCTGGGTTGGGTCGGCAAGCCCGGCATGATCAACGCTTTCGCGCTCAGCGACGAGGAAGGCCTTTGCCCCCGCTGCCGGGCTGAACCCGGCTGAACGCCCGTGCCGCGGCGCTGAATGACTGCACCATCGCTGCAGCCGTGGGCGAGAGCGGCGCACCGGCTCGGGAGAAGATGCCAATGGTGGGACGCAATACCTTCTCTCGTGTGCGGATGCGCTGCAGGAATGGCTCGGTGATCGGCCCTTCGAGCATCTGGCCCAGAACCAGTGCGAGGAGATCGCTGAGGGCGACAAGTGCCAGCGCGGTCGCGTAGGATTCACAGTGGACGAGTGCGCTGGGTGGCGACAGACCGTACAGCTCAAATGTCCGTTCCAGCGCGCCGCCGGCACCTGGCAGGTTGAACACCAGCCAGTCGGCCTTTGCCAGTTCCTGCAGTGATGCGGCCTTGGCAAGCGGATGCCCTCGCCGGCCGACGATCGCGAGCTCGGGCTGTATCAGCGGTTTGAACTGGAGGCCCGCTTCATCGGCAAGGGCGACCTTCTCGGAGATCGAGAAGTCCAATGTCTCGTCGCGCACGAGAGGCAGCAGCGCATTTCTCATGCCCTCACGGATCCGGACGTGGGCGCGTGGCCATTTTGCCCTGAACCGGGACATCGCATCCGGGACGAGAGGAAAAGTCACCGCAGGCCCAGAGCCGAACGAGACGGCGCCCTCGGCTATCCCTCGCAAGGCTGCGAGGTCGTCATGGACTTTGCGCAACTCGCCATGGATCACGCGCCCCCGCGCCACGAAAGCCCGGCCTGCAGCGGTAAGCATAACGCCTTGGGCTGTCCGCAGAAGCAACTGAGCCTGCACTTCGCGTTCGAGCTGCGCGATGCTCTTGCTTATCGCAGGCTGGGAGATGCCGATGCGCCGGGCCGCTGCGCGCAGGCTTCCCGCCTCGACGACGGCCAGCAAGTCCCTGATCTGATTGAGCCGCATGGCGATAACCGTAGGTTATCAGGTGACGCTTTGCAGCATCTTACCGGGCGCTCGGCGGAGTGTTCTATTGCCGCATGTCCACGGGGAGCAGCCAGATGCGCACGATCTCCCTGATCGCCTCACTCCTTGTGTTCGGTGCCGCTTCGGCAGTGGATGCTCAAAGCTATCCGACCGGCCCTGTTCGGATAATCGCCCCATCCCCGCCTGGAAGTCCCCGGGATATCCGGGCGCGTTGGGTTGCCGATCGACTCGCCTCCGCACTGGGGCAGCCTATCATCGTCGAGAACAAGGCAGGCGCCGGTGGAAACATCGGCATGGAGGCGGCGGCCAAAAGCCCAGCCGACGGCCACACGCTGGTCGTCGTGGATTTGGGCACGATGGCCCAGAACCCTCATCTGTACGCGCGCACCGGCTATGATCCGGTAGCCGATTTTATTCCCGTCACGCGACTGGTGAACAGTCCGCTGATGATGGCGGTCCATCCGGACGTTCCCGCGCGCTCTGTCGCCGAGCTGATCGGCTTGGCGAGAGCCAAGCCGGGATCGCTTTCTTACGGGTCGTCCGGTATCGGGACGCCGCCGCATCTCGCGGGCGAACTGTTCAAGAGAATGGCGGGCATTGACGTCGTGCACATACCATACAAGGGCGCTGCCCCCGCGCTTGCCGACCTTCTTGGCGGCCGGATCGCGTACACGATCGACAGTCTCGCCATGGACATGCCGGCTGTCAGGACTGGCAAGCTGCGCGCTCTTGCGGTCACCGGTTCAAACCGTGCGGAGATCGCACCGGATGTTCCGACTCTCCGGGAGGCCGGACTGGACGGATATGAGTACAACTCGTGGATGGGCATTGCAGTGCCTGCTGGCACGCCTCCTTCCATCGTCATCCGCCTCAACACGGAACTGGTCCGCGCGCTGCGCCAACCGGAAGCGAAAGCCTGGTTTCGTGAACAAGGAGGAGAAGTGATCGGCGACGACCCGGAAGACTTCGCGAGGGTTGTGCGCGCCGATTACGTGCGTTGGAGGGGCATCATCCAGGAGGCGGGCATCGCCGCAGAGTAGTCAGAAGTCCACCATCACGGAGGAACAGATGCACAATCGACGCCGTTTCATGGCGCTATCGGCCGCGGCACTGGCGGTGGAACTTCCCTGCAGCAGCCAGGCACGCACCCTCGATCGGCCCGCCCGTCTGATGGTGGGCTTTCCCGCCGGCTCGTCACCGGACTTCGTTGCGCGATTGCTCGCCGAACACCTCAGGGACTACGCATCGACCATCGTCGTCGACAACCGACCGGGAGCCGGTGGCCGGCTGCCTCTTGAAGCCTTGAAAGCGGCCGAACGGGACGGATCGGTCATGGTGCTGACGCCGGGCGACCAAGTGGCACTCTTCCCTCATGTCTACGCGAAACTGGGCTACGACAGCGAGCGCGACTTCGCGCCAGTCTCCACCCTGTGCACCGTGCACTTCATTCTGACCGTCGGGCCGCTGGTACCTCCCGAGGTGAAAACAGTGGCCGATTTCGTTCGATGGTGCCGCGCCAACCCGAAACACGCCACGTATGGCTCACCTGGAGAAGGCACGCGGCCGCATTTCATGGGCGCCAGCTTCGCCAAGGAAGCTGGACTGGAGATGACGCATGTCCCGTACAAAGGGGGACCTCCGATTGTGCAGGACCTGCTCGCCGGCCAAATCGCCTGCTCGCTCACCGTGGTGTCGAACGCGCTTTCAAACGTGCAGTCCGGTCAGCTGAGGGCGTTAGCCATCACCGCCCCAAGGCGATCACCGGTGCTGCCGGCCGTTCCCACGATTCGCGAGGCGGGTTATCCAACCGCGGAAGGGGTCGAGTTCTTTGAGCTTTTCGTCCCGGCGAGGACGCCGGAAAATATCGTCGCGCAGCTCAACGGGCATGTCCACAATGCCCTGCAGTCGGAGGCCTTAAAGGAAGGGTTCGCCAAGCAAGGGTTCGAGCCGGCGGGCAGTACACCCGCCGAGCTCCACCGGCTTGTTGAATCGGACATCGGCCGATGGGGTGCCATCGTAAAACAGACGGGATTCAAGCCAATCGACTAATGCGGGCGCGACCGGGCCAATGGCGTTTCTGCGCGTCGATCCAAGGGCTGCAGGATTGGGGCTGTGCACTTCTAGGTAGAACGTTCGGTATCCGTAAATGGATATCGCCGGTCATACTGGCAGCCCCCCCCATGCCGTCGCGAGAACAGGGTAGTGAAGTGACCATCGCAAACGACCACTCGACCATCATCGCCGGGAGAAAAGCCTTATAAATTGGCCACGTTCAGCCGCTCCGTGACGCCCTCCGGTGGTGGTTCGGGTGCGGAAACGCCCCGTTTTCGGGGCGTTTCCGCACTCGTATAGGTAGAAAAAGGCGGGTTGGCGGAGAGCATCGGATTCGAACCCACGGTAGCTGTTTGATGCTTGCATCTCGTCGACGGTTTGCCGATTCGCACTGGTCAAGTGGGCGCGGGCTGATGCACGCCTCAAAAAAGAGGCCTGTTTTCGGGCTTTTTGCACGATGCGGTCGCACCACGCCCCTGACAGCTGCGCGGTCGCTGTCGTTCGGTCATTGTCGGATCGGCACGGGAGAAAAGTTCGCGAGCTGTCTGACTGCCTACCGGTCGGGATTCGAACTGCCGGTGGCGACGGCGATCAAATGTCGGCTTAGCCCCGCAAGCGGACATGGCAGAAGCACCGAACCGTGTCCGGTATGTGCCAGAAGGCGACATCGGCCCAGCTATTCGATCACGTCGTCCGCGCGGCTGAGCAGGTTCGGCGACAGTGTTAGTCCCAAGGCTTTCGCGGTCTTGAGATTGACGACGAGCCGAAACTTGGTTGCGAGTTCGACCGGCAGGTCGGCTGGTTTCCGGCCCTTGAGAATCTTGTCGATGAATGTCGCCGACTGCCGGTAGACGGCGGCGATGTCGGCGCCATAGGCCATCAAGGCTCCGGCTTGGGCAGCTTCGGTGCCTGCCACGAACAGCGGCAGGCGGTAGCGGAGCGCGAGTTCGGCGGCACGGTCACGCGGCAGACTCGGCTGAACCATCATCGCCTGCACGCCGCTTCCTGCAACCTCGGCAAACGTCGCCGGAAAAGGATCAGCGCCCTGGCTGAGCACGATCTTGAGCTCGAAATTCAGGGTTCTCGCCGCAGCTTCGATGGACGCGAGAAACGGCTTGTGAAACGGATCGGCGGCATTACCGACGATGCCGACACGGCGCACCGCCGGAAGCACCTCGCGGATCAGTTGGAGATTCTTGCCCGCAAGCGCCGCCGTGGCTGTGGTCATACCGGTGATATTTCCGCCCGGACGGGCAAAGCTCTGGACAAATCCCAATTCGATCGGGTCCTGAGCGGGACACATCACAATCGGGGTCTGTGAGGTCACCGCCTTTGCGGCGGCCACCACAGGCGTCTGGAAGGCGACGATAACGGCAACGGGAAGCGCCGCGAGCTCCTGAGCGAGGGGGACGAGCTGCGCCGCAGATCCCTTGGCGTTGCGCAGCTCCAGCACGATGTTACGGCCATCCTCGTAACTCAACTCACGCAAGCCTGTCGTCACCTCGCGCAGGAAATCGCTCGGGTCGGGATTGCCCAGCATCAGCAGCCCGACCCGCGGTAACCGGCCGGACTGTGCGCGTCCGGCAAAAGGCCAAGCAGTCGCGCCGCCCAGTACACCGAGGAAATGTCGTCGTCTCATAAGATCTAGCTCCATAGACGGCATGTAGCGGCTCAAACGATTGCTTCGGTAGAGGCTGACGTCGGCTTCGCTACGGCAAGATAGGATGCTGGCTGATGTCCGGTGTGGGTCAGGCGCTGACATTGCGGGGCGGTCGCGGCATGTCCGCTTTACCCTCGAAAACGGACATCGTTTGCGTGCCTACCGGTCAGGATTCGAACCGATGGTGGTGATTGGACCGGTCGGGATTCGAACCCGAAGTGGCTGTTCGGATTTCCACTGAAGGTAGTCCCGCAAGTGCCTCTTTGGTATCTGATCGTCTTGCATCACAAACGACCACTCGACCATCAGGGCCCAGAGAAAATCGGGCGAATTGGCGTGACTTAGGACGCTTGGCCCGTTCTCCGGTGGTCGTTAGACAAAAGAAAGGGCCCATTGCGGGGCCTTTCTGGCTACACATGCGGCAACTACCGCCGCGTGCAGACTGGCTGGCGGAGAGGGCGGGATTCGAACCCCCGGTGGTCATTTGACCTCGGCAATAGATGGCTGGGTGCAGGCCAACTTCGCCATGGAATGATCCGCTCTTCAACTTGAGCTCCCGGGCCATGGAAGCGATTGCAACGGCGCCGGCAACGGGCCGGCGGATGCAACGCGAGGAGTGTACGATGACCAAGAAGACTGGGACCGGAGCTGCCAAGGCCGTGCCCAAAAAGTCGACGAAACCCAAGAGCACCAAGCTCGCGCGACTAGAGACGATGCTTCGCCAGCCGGCCGGAGCGACGATCGCGCAGCTCGGTAAGTCCCTTGGCTGGCAGTCCCACAGCGTACGCGGCGCGATTGCTGGATCGCTGAAAAAGAAGGGCATCGCCGTCACGAGCGACAGGCCGGAAGGCGGCGAGCGCATCTACCGCATCGTCTGAGCGGTCGGAAAATGGGAGCCGAGACACTTGAGGCTGAGATTGCCTATCTAAGCGATCTCAGCCTCCCCGAGCTGCGCAAGCTATGGTCAGATCGGCTTGGCCGGCCTCCACAAATGGCGAGCACCGAACTGACCCGCCGTTGGCTTGCCTGGGAACTGCAGGCTGCGGAGCGGGGTGGCCTCGATGCCGCCACTCGCCGCCATCTTCGGCGGCTTGCTCGGGCGTCAGGAACCAGCTCAGTCAGCTCGCCTTCTGGCGGCGGCGTAAAGCCCGGAACCGTCCTCACCCGCGAATGGGCAGGGGCCACTCACAAGGTCGTTGTGCTCGAAGCTGGCTTCAGCTGGAACGGACAAACTTGGAGGTCGCTCTCAGAGATAGCTACCAAAATCACGGGCACGCGCTGGTCCGGCCCCCGCTTCTTCGGGTTTTATCAAAGGAGCCGTACGTGACCTCCATCAAGCGGTGCGCAGTCTACACCAGGAAGTCTACGGAGGAGGGCCTGGAACAGGCTTTCAACTCCCTCCATGCCCAGCGGGAAGCCTGCGAGGCCTATATCAAGAGTCAGGCACACGAAGGCTGGAGGCTGGTCAAGACCGCTTATGACGATGGTGGCTTGTCAGGTGGCAATCTGGATCGGCCCGCGTTGCGAGAGCTGCTGGCGGAGGTCGCGGCTGGCCGCATCCAAGTCATCGTCGTGTACAAGGTCGACCGCCTGACCCGGTCGCTGGCAGACTTTGCCAAGATTGTCGATGTCCTCGACGGCCATGGCGCATCCTTCGTGTCGGTCACGCAACAGTTCAACACGACCACTTCGATGGGCCGGCTGACGCTCAATGTGCTGCTGTCGTTCGCTCAGTTCGAACGCGAAGTTGCAGGCGAGCGCATCCGCGACAAGATCGCGGCGTCCCGACGCAAAGGCATGTGGATGGGCGGCAGCATCCCGCTGGGCTACGACGTCAAGGATCGGGAACTGGTCGTGAATGAAATCGAGGCCACAACGGTCCGGGAGATCTTCGAGACCTATCTCCGTCTGGGCTCGGTCGCCAAGTTGCAGACCGAGCTCAATCGGCGCGGCATCGTCAGCAAGAAGTGGATGTCGTCGACCAGGCGGACATGGGGCGGAGTGCGGTTCGGGCGAGGGCCGCTTTACTGGCTCCTGCGCAATCCGGTGTATGTCGGCAGGGTCTCCCACAAGGGCCAGATCTTCGAAGGCAGGCAGGCGGCGATCGTCCGTCTGGACGTATGGGAAAGGGTACAAGAGCTGCTGGCTGCCAAGAATGCGGTCCGGGAGAAGCGGAGGGTCGTGCCTGGAGGTCGGCCACTTGCAGGCCGACTATTCGATGATCGCGGCAATGCCATGAGCCCGAGCTACACGAACCACCGTTCAGGCCGGCGCTATGCCTACTACATCAGCCAAGCCTTGCTTCAGAACGAGAAGGAGCGGGCAGGGGCTGTGTCGAGAGTTCGCGCCGAAGAGATTGAACGCGTCGTATTGCGGGCGCTGGCCGCCAGTCCCGAAGATCGTTGGGACGAACTGCTGCCGCGCCTCGCTCGGGTCGTGGTCTACCGGGATCGGGCCGAAGTCCTGAAGGCAGCTGTGGCCGAGGATGAGGAGGCGATCATCACGGTTCCGATCAGTCTTGGCCGTCGGAATCGGGCCATGGTCCTCGATGATGGAACCGCCCGGCCCGATGCCACGATCGTGCGCGCCCTGGCGCGTGCGCAGGAGTGGCGTGACTGGCTTCAGCAGGGGCAGGTTCGTTCCTATCGGGACATCGCCCTCAAAGCGGCAGTGGATACAGGCTATGTCCAGACGATCCTGCCGTTGGCATTCCTGGATCCGCAGCTGACGAGGGAGTTGTTGGACGGCCGACGCCAGGTCCATGGTGGCCTGATGGAGTTGTTGCGCCGCGGCATACCCCTCGACTGGCAGGAACAGCGGGCGCTTTTCGCAAGCTAGTCAGCCGACGTCTGCCCGTCCTTCGCGATGCTCGGCCTCAGGTAGTGAGACCAGCATCTCAGGCTGCCAGAGACAAATCGCGAAAGGTCGCCAAATTGCCCGCATACCGCCCGGAGACGCCAGTCTCTGGTCTCACTGGCCCGCCCAAAGACGCCCGAAACAGTGGCACTCCTCGGTGTCACGCCGAGGACGCGTTGGCTTCCGGCGACTGGTTGGTAGAGGAGACTTGATTCGAAGGACAAGCAACATTTGTTGCTTGCATCAAGCAAGGCATCTTCCAATCCTATCCCGACAAGAAATCCCGTCGTAAGAAAGCCGCGATTTTCTCGGGGTTTTCGGAACTCCACATTATCGATCGCCTTCGATCCTTGTCCGTGTGCTGCGGGTGGCGAGGGGAGGAGACGAGTTCGCAACAACGTCGATTGGGGAGAGGGGTGGATTCGAACAGCGAGCCCGTCCCACCGTCTGACTACTATACCGACAGCCGCATGTTCCAGGCCACGATCCTGTCGAACGTCACCTCCGCAGCACGCTCGGCGTGGACCTGCGTGAAAACGGGTGGGTGGGCGTAGTGTCCCTGCCGAGACGTGGTGCTTCCACACCGGACAGCTGGCGAACATCGACGACCTCGACTCCTATCGGGCCGGGCTGCGATACGGCAGGTCGCCGGGCTTCACCACGGCCGCCTGCATTCATCCCGCGCACGTGACGATCATCAGCGAGGATACGGCGCATCGGCTGCCGAGTTTCGGGCGTGCGGCTTTGGGCGGGATGGGCTAGCCTCACCTGGTAAACCTCCGCCGAAGGCCCGCGATTGGAAAGGCACGAGCGCGTCGACCGAAAACTTGCGGCGATTTTGGCCGCGGACGTTGTTGGCTATAGCCGCCTGATGGGCGCCGACGAAGTCGGCACGTTGCGTGCGCTCAAGGCCGTGCGTAAGGAGGTCGTCGATCCGGCCATCGCCCGTCGCGGTGGACGCATCGTCAAGACCACTGGCGACGGCCTGCTGGTCGAATTTCAAAGCGTGGTCGACGCAGTCGCTTGCGCCGTCACCGTTCAGCACAGGATGCTGGAACGCAACCGCGGCGTTGCGGACGACAAGCGCGTCGTGTTCCGGATCGGCATCAACATCGGCGACATCATCATCGACGGCAAAGACCTGTTCGGCGACGGCGTGAATATCGCGGCGCGGCTGGAATCGATTTGCGAGCCTGGAGGCTTGTGCATTTCGGACATTGCCTGCGGCCAGGTGCGCGACAAGCTGCCTTTGACCTTCACCGACCGCGGCGAGCAGCAGGTCAAGAACATCGTC
>Ga0310811_10008231_pt1 | contig 13406 bp, 12 predicted proteins | sample YCmetagenome_FD_207642 | JGI IMG/M metagenome (GOLD analysis project Ga0310811, IMG submission 207642) | Soil microbial communities from experimental microcosm in Duke University, North Carolina, United States - YC | ecosystem: Engineered > Artificial ecosystem > Soil microcosm > Unclassified ... | reverse complement strand
GCGCTTGGTGCCGCGCGATTGATCGGCGGGGGTGGCCTGGCAGCACTCCGAGCCGGGACGTCGCTCGGTTTCGCTGCCAGCACTGCCTATGGGTTGGGTGCCTCGACATCGACTGGCGGCAATCTCTCTCAGATGGGTGCTGGTCTCTCTGGCGTTGCCCGCGTCGGCGGCAATGCCGCTGTTCAGACAGTCAAGGGTGCCACCAGCAAGGGCTCGGCCACTGTATCGGAAAGTGTCGATGCGGGGCGCGCCGCCGGCTGGGAAGCGAGCGGTGGCTCGCCGATGGCTGGATCTGGGACGGCATCAGCGCCGCCAACTGGCGTTGCGGCTCCGGAGTGGGCTCGACGCCTGCTGGCTCAGCAACGCCATCGCCAGCAGACGCACACGACGGCACAGGCGATCAAGGAAGGGGACCGGCCGGGTGCACCTGCCAATCCCGAACTCGACAATCAGGAGACATGATCCATGTATTTTCGTCGGAGCATCCAACGCTATGGCCGCACACCAGAGCCAGTAACGCCCTATCAGCGTGCCGCCCAGGTCTGGGACGAGCGGATCGGCTCGGCACGGGTCCAGGCAAGGAACTGGCGCCTGATGGCTTTCCTGTCGATCGCACTGGCCAGCGGCCTTGCAGCCAATCTTGTCTGGCAGTCGACCCAGAGCCGGGTCGTGCCCTATGTGGTCGAGGTTGATGCCCAGGGTGCCGTTCGCACCGTCGGTCCGGCGGCAGAGGCTTACAAGCCGACCGAGGCCGAGATTGCCTGGTACCTCGGTCGCTTCATCACCAATGTCCGCTCACTCTCCTTGGACCCGGTGCTGGTCCGCCAGAACTGGCTGCAGGCCTACGACTTCGCGACGGAGCGAGGGGCAGCCTTTCTCAATGCTTACGCCCAGGCCAATGATCCTTTCAAAGCCGTCGGCGAACGCAGTGTCGCGGTGGAGATCACCAGCGTCGTGCCGGTGACGACGACTTCCTATCAGGTGAAATGGGCCGAGCAGGTCTTCAAAGATGGCAGCCCGGCCGGCAGCGAAAGCTGGACCGCGATCCTGACGCTGGTCACCGTCCCACCTAAGACGGCCGAGGCGGTTCGAAAGAACCCGCTCGGCATCTATGTCGATGGCATCGCCTGGTCCCGCGAACTCATCTCCAATTCCCGACCCTAGAAGGAGTGTTCCATGCGAATTGGTCGCTTTTCCTTTCTCCTATCCATGTCACTGCCGCTGGCCGCCTGTGCCTCAAAGGCACCACCGCCGGCCATTACCTATGACGCGGCCGCCTTGAAGGCTGCCAGGATCGAGCAGGCCCCAATGAAGCCGGTGGAAGTCATCAAGGTACCGGAACCGCTACCGTTGCCGGGACAGCTGCAGCCATTGCCAGTTAGTCCAACGCCTAAAGATGTCAGGTTGCCGACGGAGCGGGTGGAGGCGGCGAATGCAGCGGCGCTCCAGGAGCCGTCGGGGCACGGGTTTCTCAACGCCATCCAGGTCTTTCCCTTTACCGAGGGGGCTCTTTACCGGCTCTATGCAGCACCGGAACAGGTGACCGATGTCGCGCTGCAGGCAGGGGAGGCGCTGGTTGCGGTCTCAGCTGGTGACACGGTGCGCTGGGTGGTGGGCGATACGACCAGCGGCAATGGAACCTCGAAACAGGTGCATGTGCTGGTCAAGCCGGTGGCGCCTGATCTCAAGACCAATCTCGTCATCATGACCGACCGGCGCAGCTACCATCTTGCGATGGAAAGCACCGAGCGGACCTCAATGGCCGCAATCTCCTGGACCTATCCACTGGATGATTTCATCGCGCTACAGGCTCAAAACGAGCAGGCGAAAGCGGGAGAGCCCGTTGCTTCAGGTCTTGTCCTCGAAAACCTGCAGTTCCGCTATCAAATCACCGGCGACAGTCCCCCATGGCGGCCGTTGCGCGCGTTTGATGACGGCAGCAAGGTCTATATCGAGTTTCCGGGTCGTATCGATCAGGGAGAGGCACCGCCGCTCTTCGTGGTGGGGCCAACTGGCGACAATGAACTCGTCAATTACCGGATGCGGCAGAACTACTATATCGTCGACCGGCTCTTTGCCGCCGCGGAATTGCGCCTCGGGGAAGCGCCTCAGCAAGTGGTGCGCATCAGCCGGATCGATGCGGTTCCGGCAAAGGTCGGAGATATACCGGTGGCGACCACCGATCGGCCGGGACGGTGACCATGACGGATCCTCAGCCTCAGAAATTGGACCCGGAAAGCCTGGCACTGCGGGCATCACCGCGGCCGGTTGTCCGCTTTAAGCGTCGTCTTCTGATTGGTATGACAGCGATTGGCAGTGCCGGCATCTTCGCGGTGACATGGTTGGCGTTGAAATCGCCATCGCTGCACCTGCCACTCGGCGAAGACCGGTACAATACCGAAAAGAAGCCAGTGGCGGATGGCTTGGCGAAGCTACCTGGCTCCTATGGAGAGCTTGCGAAGCCCGTACCGCAGTTGGGACCACCGTTGCCCGGCGATCTTGGCCCGCCTATCCTTGACCGCGAGAAGCAGCTTGGCCTGACGCCGCCGGAAACAGGGCCGGGTTTCCAACCGAATCCGGAAGATGATGCCGCGCGGGCTGAGCGGCTACGCCTGGCGCAGCAAGCGAGACAGGCGCGAGAGGCTACGGTGTTCTTTCAAGTGAGCCGACACGAGACGGAAGCAGCGCAGCCCGTTTCGAAGCAGGCTTCGGTTGCGAACGACAACGGCGCCGCGGTCGACGCAAACCGTCTCAATCTTGATCCCGACAAGGATCCGAACAATCAGCAGCGAAAGCTGGATTTCCTCAACCAGCCGGCAGCGCGGAGCATCTATAACGGCTTTGCGCTGCAGACGCCGGCGTCGCCATATGAGGTGCTGGCGGGGAGTGTTATTTCGGCGAGCCTGATTACAGGAATCAATGCCGATTTACCGGGTGAGGTCATCGCTCAGGTGACAGAGAACGTTTATGACACGGTGACGGGCCAAAATCTTCTCATTCCACAGGGTAGTCGATTAATCGGCAGCTATGACAGTGTCGTGGCGTTTGGTCAGAGCCGAGCACTTGTCATTTGGCAACGGCTGATTATGCCAGACGGATCGTCGATTCAAGTTGAGAACCTGCCGGCGACAGACGCTGCTGGCAATGCGGGCCTTGAGGATCAGGTCGACTATCATACTTGGTCGTTACTGAAGGGGATGGCCTTAGCGACGCTTATCGGTGTCGGCACTGAGATCTCGTCTGGAGGTGATGGAGAGCTCATCCAAGCAATTAGGCAGTCCACGCAGCAGAATAGTTCTCAAGCTGGTCAGCGCTTGATGGAAAAAGATCTAAGCCGGCAGCCGACAATAGCTATCCGACAGGGTTGGCCGCTGAAGGTGATCGTGCAAAAGGATCTCGTCCTGCGGACGTACCGATTTTGAAAGAGCCCTTTCGATGAATTTGAAACTCCCAAAGCTACCTGACCGATCTCCGGTCAAGCATACAATCACTGTTATGCCGGAGCTTGAACAGAAGCTAAGAGGCTATGCTGATCTCTATAGAGAAACATATGGTGAGGTTGAGGCAATTGAAGCACTTATACCCTATATGCTGGATGCTTTTCTCGAAACCGATCGTCGATTCAGTAAAGCCAGCCGAGGGAAAACGATCCGTGAACCTGAGAAATCTAGCTGAACGTCCTCATCAGCCGCGTGTGAGAATCCACTCGGACCCTTCTCCCGAGGGCGCCCTTGCCTATTCAGCCTGCTGTTTATCCGGAGTGTTACTGAGCTCGTTTATCTTTGTCAGGGTATGAGATGAGACACTTAGCGATCACCTCACCGATATGGATGCGATCGGGCGGCAGCCGCAGCGAGGAGTGGACGAGATCGGAGAGCGATGTGACCGCAACCTCGGTTCGCATCGTTACCAGACTCGGCGCGCGGCATAGCAGCTCGCGCGTGTCTTCGATCAGGACTACCTGGTTGCTGGTTCCGGCGATCTCTGCAAGGAGGGCGTTGGTGAGGGTCGTCTTGCCGGTGCCGGTCCCGCCGGCAACCAGGATGTTCTTGCGCGAGGCAACGGCCTCGCGCAACGGGATCGCTTGCGCGGCCGTCATGATTCCAGCGGCAACGTAATCGTCGAGCGTGAAGACGGCAGGTTTGCGGATCGCGAAGGCTGGTGCCGTGTCGACAGGCGGCAACAGGCCCTCGAACCGCTCCTCCGTCTCGGGCAGCTCGGCGGAGACCCGCGGTCTCTCCGCTTGTGCCTCGGCGCCGGCATGGTGCGCGACCAAGCTCACGATCCGCTCGCCGTCGGCGGCGAACATGGTGCGTCCAGTGTCCTCCAAGCCTCCCGATAGCCGATCGAGCTGCCACAGTTCCGTGATGATCTCGTCGACGGCCTGTTGGGTCCGGACGGTCGAGGCGGGCATAGGGATAGTCAGGCCGATCTTGCCGAACAGTGGCAATAGCCTTGCTTTCACCCGTCCAGGTATTTGAGCTGGTACAGGGCTTCACCCGGTTCCGAACAGGTGGTATCGAAACGGGCATAGGCGCGCTTGCTCTTCCCTATCCTATTGGCCGTCGTGATGGCACCGGAGCAGCGCCGATCGATGACCCATGCATTGTTTGAGGCCGCCGCCATCGTTCGACATGGGTCAGCCACGAGATGATGAGAAGTGGACGCGCGTGCTGCACAATGCTGGGCGTGCCATAGGAGAATGGTGATAGGATATATTTCCTGTTTTGTTCTTTAGTGGTATTGCTCGGCGTGTGATTGAGGCGCGTTCTGGCTTTAGGAAATACATTGCATATTCTGCCCATATTGCCTATATTGCCCAGGGAGGTCGATTCATGAGCGCGTTGAAGTCATCTCATCTTACGCGGGCCGCGTTGACCCAGGCGATTGAACGCAAGGTCGAGCGCATGCCTTTGCACGACCTCGTCGAGCTGGCCTCGACGCTGAAGGTGGTCGTGCCGGCTGCCGCCAAGACGATCCGTAGACGCGAACCGAAATCGGTTGCGCCGCCAGCCACGCCAGGGGGCCGCGTGCTGCAGGGTTCCGGCGCTGGCCCGGTCGTCTCGGCTGCGGAAGGCGGTCGACTTCTGGATGCAATCACCGTCGAAGACGAGACGGCCGATTGGGCTGAGAGTGAACTCGTCGGGGCGGGCGCATTGACCCAGCGGCTCAGCATTGCTCGGGGCACCCTCGACAACTGGCGCAAGGTTGGCAAGGTCGTCGCGTTGCGCAAGGGATTGCGGAATTTTGTCTATCCGGTCCGGCAGTTCGAACGACGCCGGCCGGTGGAAGGTCTCGACCAGGTGGCGGAGCACTTCACATCACCCGAAGAGACCTGGGAATGGCTGGTCGCTCCCAATCGGATGACGGGCGGCAAGGCCCCGATTGATGCACTACACGCCGGCGACGTTAAGAGCGTCATCAGCGCGGCGGCAGGAGCCTGTGACTACGCGTGAAAATCGTCACAGCCAAACTCCGTGAACGGGTGATCGCAGCCAAGCTATCCGATTGGCCTCGCATCCTGCCCGCCAAGCACCGGGCGAGCCCGGCTGGCGCGGGGTTCGGCTCGAGCCGATATTCCAGCCCGATCGATGCCTTCCGAGTACTCTACGCGGCGGACAACTTCTCCACCGCGTTTGCCGAGGCCGTCGTTCGCGACCGCTTCGAGGGCAAGTCTCGACGGTACCTCTACCGACCTCACCTAGAGCAGGTGTGCCTGACGGCCATCAGCTCTAGCCGTGAGCTCACGTTGCTCGATCTTCGGGGTGCAGGGGCCTACGAGCTGGGCGTCGACACCGATGCCAGTCGGGCCCGCGACCATACCATCGGCCAGACCTTCTCGCAGGCAGTGCACGATGAAATGGCGAACGTAGACGCCATCTTGTTCGACTCCCGCCTAACGACCGGCGCTTGTGTCGCCATCTACGACCGCGCCTTTTCCGCCTTGTCAGGGACGCTACCTATCGGCTTGTTCCAAGCCGCCCTGCTGCCCGCCGAGCTTACCCGGCTTGGCATCACGCTGCGCCGCAATCGGGGGTACGTCTCGTGACGTGGGCTTCGTACTGTCCGTCCCTTAATCTCGGGGCGCGCTGATGGGCAAGCGACTTCACATCGTTTCGCCGAAGCGGGACAAGCGCCTGCAGAATGGTTGGGAAGGCTTCTTTCCCTACTACGCCGGCTATCCGGAGCTCTTCGCCCGCGAGCTGCTGCAGAGCGCCAAGTTGTCGCCGGGCGCCGTCGTGTTGGATCCGTGGAATGGCAGCGGAACTACGACATACGCGGCCGCCTCGCTCGGCCTGAAGTCCATCGGGATTGATCTGAACCCGGTCATGATCGTCGTTGCGCGCGCTCGCCTGCTGCCGCCCAGCGAGGCCGATCACCTGCTGCCGCTGGCCACGACGATCCTCTCACGCGCCCGTTCGGCGCCGCCGACACTGAAGCCGGACGACGCGCTCCTGGGCTGGTTCAATCCGACGACCGCGGCGTTTATCCGCGGCATCGAACAGAACATTCGCGGAAGCCTGGTCGGTAGCATGACCAAGTCCCCGGACGGGGTGCATCTCGATCGGATCTCAGGCACCGCGGCGACGCTCTATGTGGCCCTGTTCGCCGCCTGTCGACAGCTGGTCGCGCCCTTCCGCTCGTCGAACCCCACCTGGTTGCGCGTGCCTAAGGCGAACGAGAGGCGGATCGCGGCTTCCCAGGCCGCCATTGCGAAGGACTTCCGCAGCAATGTGCGCGGCATGACCGCCGCCCTGGTGGAGAAACGCGAAGCTAACCTGCGCCTGAAGAAGGTACCTCACCTGGCGAACTGCAAAGTCAGTCTGTCGGACACGGTCTCGATGAAACTTGCCGCAGATAGTGTCGATTTCGTACTGACCTCGCCCCCCTACTGCACGCGGATCGACTACACCGCTGCGACCCGCATCGAATTGGCGGTGTTGGCGCCGTTGCTCAAGACCGCTGAGCGTGCCTTGGGTCGGCAGATGATCGGCTCGACCCAGGTTCCCAACGGAGAGATCGAGGTCGATGAAGGCTGGGGTGCGACGTGCCTGAGTTTCTTGGCCGCGCTCAAGGCTCACCCTTCCAAGGCGTCAAGCGGCTACTACTACCGCACCCATCTCGATTACTTCGACAAGATGAGCCGTTCGATGCAGCGGCTGGCCATCGCCCTGAAGGCCGGCGGCCGAGCGGTACTGGTGGTGCAGGACTCCTACTACAAAGACATCCACAACGACCTGCCGAAGATCATCGCTGAGATCGGCGCACACTACGGCCTGACTCTCAGTCAGAAAAAGGCGTTCCATTTACGCTCCATGTCCGACATCAACCCGGGTCGACGCACCTATGTGCGCCCATCCGGCGCCACCGAGACGGTGCTCTGTTTCACCAAATAGCCTGATCGCGGGGAAGCCGCGTCAGCGCTGACAATAGGCACCGCCCCGGGCATGGAGATGCGCGGACAAGCATGGTATTGCGTGGAAAAGCATGGAATGCTATATATGGCATATGTCATATACGATGACCATCGCAGACCAACTTGCTCGCAACGCAAAGCGCCAACAGGATGCCTATGCGGCGCTGACCAAGGCCTTGGCGGCAGGCGATACCACGCGTCGTGAGCGGGCCCAGGCGAAGATTGCCGAGCTGGCGTCTGAATATCAGCGCCTATCAGAGGTCTTGCGTTTTAACGAGCTCGAGGCCCGCGAGATCGCCACACCGCGTGCGCGCAAGCCCGGCAAACCCCTGCGCGAACTGGCGCTGGATGCGCTGGATGATCTCGGCGTCCCATCAGCGCCTGCTTTGATCGCGGATCTGATCGCGGCACTCACCGGCGTCAGGCCGTCCCCATCGCGGTTCGCCAGTCTCCGGCGCGACGAGGAAAACGCGGCCCGCCGCAACATCGCCGCGCGCCCGGCCTGGGTCGTTCCGGCCATCAGCGCCCAGCAGCTGACAGCCATCCCCCGGCTGCTCTCCAGCTCGTCCTGGGAGCTTGAGCGCCGCATCGTCGGCGCCCGAAGCATCCGTGCTGATAATCTGCGGGTCGCCGTCAACCTGTCCGGCCGGTTGGCGCACCTGCGCGAGGCCGGCGCAAGCGAAGCCAAGCTGGTCGAGCGCCTGCTCTTTCCCTTCGCCCGTTCAGTGCCGGGCGCTGTGCAATACGGCCAGTCGATCGATCCGGTGCGCACCATTGACGCCGCCCAGGCGGAGCTCGCGTTAATCGAGGCTCCGGACCTGGAGGAACGGCGGGAAGCCGCAGCCAAGCTGGCGGCCAGTGGTCCGCAGGTGCGCCTCTGGGGCCGCCCCGTGCTGATCGACACCGCTGAAGCGGAAAGAGCTATCCAATGACGCCGGAGAACGCTCGCCTCGCCCGACTGCGCGGCGGTCTTGCGGCCGTCGAGGTGGGCGCGCGTGGTATTGAGAGCATAGCGCGCAACACGGCCTGCATCCGTTTGAGGGCCATTGTTACCGCGGGCCTCACACCCAGCGAAGTGATCGAAAAGGTCTTCTACGCCGAAGCCGAGGCCATGTCGCCCTTCGCGATGACGCTGACCCAGAACTTTGAGCGTCGGGTGCTGGGCAACGGCGGCTCCTCGCTACTGACCGCCTACCGTGAGAAAGGCCTGCTGGCCCCAACCGAAGTGAAGATAAGCTCGGTGGGGGATGTGGCCCCTGGCGACCGCCCTATGGCGCGAAGCCGCCGCGTGAGCGAAACCCAGCGGCTGCTCGACCTGAAGCACGCTGGCGATCCGCGCGCGCCGAACTTGATCCTCAAGCCACGGTTGCCGCTCGAAATTGTGGGCGTCGCCCATCCGGTCGAGCTCGCCTACCTGGTCGCAAGCGACAGCGAACTCACCTACCGGGTCGGCGTGATCAAGTCGTTCGCCGACCGCGGCGGCAAGACCGACAGGACCGACATCCGCGCGGCTTGCCGCGAAGCCGCGGTTGGGACGCTGGCGCTGCGCCAGCACATCGAACGCCGCGGTGGCGAGCCGGAGATCGCTGTCGATCGGGTCGATATGGTCCTGCGCGCTCCGGGGTCGTTCAACCCGCGGCTCTTCGCGGAGATGCGGGCGGAGTCGGAGCTGGCCTCGCTCGTCCGCGCACTCTCCACCGCGCCCGCTGACCTGGACGAGGTGGAGCGCCTGCTCCCGGCTGGCGGAACTCTGGCCGATCCGGTCATGATCGAGCGCCTGCCCAACAACTATCGCTCCGCCTGCAAGGAACACTGCTCGCTGTGGGAGCGGTGCCGAGCCCATGCGCTGGCCGCCGGCCAGCCGATTATCCTAGGCGACCTCGCCGCCGAACAGCTGGCGGCGGCCGGCTCAATCCCGCGGGCGCTGGACCTCCTGAACGGCCGTGGCAGGCCACCCAACAATGAGGCGGAGGCCACGCTCGCCGCGGCGCTGAGCGAAGCCGACCAGGTGCTCGATCGGATCGCCAATGGCGGCTGACTTGCTTCACGTCGCTGCCCGCCTGCGCGCCCTTGAGAAAGGCCAAGCCGTGCCGATCGTCTCACAGCGTCAGACGGTGATCCAGCCGCATGCGCGGATCCTCACCTTGCTGTCGATGGCGGGCGAGGACACATCCGTCCATGCGGCCGCCTTCGGCGGGTTCGGCGAGCCGGCTCAAGTCTTTGTCGTCGCTGATCCACGTCGTCGCGATGACCAGAACGCCCTTCTGCGCACGCTCCTGCCGCTCTTCGAAGAATACTATGCGCAGTGCCGCGCGGCGGGCACGTTCCCACAGATCTGGGTCTCGTCGGCCGGCGCGCTCGGTCATCTGGACACCCTCGCCGACCGCCTGCGCTTCACCGACGAGCCCGAGATCCGGCGCCTCGGCGAGCTTTGGACCTATGCCGGCGAACGATCACCGGTTGCGGGCCAGCAGTCCCTCATCAGTGCATCGGGCGTCCTTCGGCGGCACTACGCCACCGGCCAGCAGGAGTCGGAAGACGAGCACCTGCTCGCGCTCCTGACCTGGATCGATCCGCCACCGGGTCGCGACATCTTCGCAGCAGTTGCCGCCGCCGAGGAAACGCCCATGGGCGTGAAGACGGATCCGCTCTTCGACCGCCGCACCTTGCAGCCAGCGATCACGGACTTCCACAGCGCTCAGTCGGACGCCGCGCGCGCGTTCCACCAGACCCGCATCCAGCACATGCTCGAAGGGGTCATCCGGCCCATCTACACCGCGATTCAGCGGTCGATGGCATTGCTGAGCCAGCCGCGCTGGCAGGCGAATGCGGCCTTGGACGAGCTGGCCCAGCAAGAAAGCGACGAGTTCGAGCGGTTTATGCAGGCCCGCGACCAGAACCACGGCTTGCCGTACCACGACTCCGCGAAGGCCGGCGCGATGAAGATCGCCGCGCGTGAACGCGCTGTCACCAACGTCGAGGCCGGAATGCTGCGCCATGACCGTGGCTCTCGTGAACGCGGGGTGGTGAAGGGCAGCGTGCTACGCGGCCAGCTGGTCGACGTCGAAGAACACCACCTCGGGCCAAGGCTCTTCGAATATGACCTCGTGCTCAGCAGCCATCAAGACAGCCTGCACCTGCGACTTGGCGACGAGCTCTGGTTGATGGATGGAGCGAAGCTGTCGATGGAGATTACCGAGATCTGGCGGCGCGGACCGTTTACCTGGGTCACGGGCCGGGTCGGCAAGGGCAAGCAAGCCGCTAAGAAGATGTCGGCGGGCCCAACACTGGACTTTGGGCCCAGCGCGCCAAACTGGCCGGGCATTGGGCAAGAGCTCGGCCAGATGAGCACCCGGTTGACCAACGAGCCCTGGACCCATGGCGACGTCCTACCGCCGGCGACGCCCAGCGCGCACCCCAAGCCGGTAAACCTCCGGGCCGCAATTGAGGACCTGACATGAGCGTGGCGCCCAATCCAGAGGCTGCCGCCAATGCGGCGCTTGACGCCGTCCTGGACAGCCAGTGGCAGGGCGTCCCCGCCCTGGTTCTGCGCAGTCCGCCAGGCGCCGGCAAGACCGGCGTGGCCCAGCGGGTTGCGCTACAAAGTGCCACATATCTCCAGCAGCGCTGCATGGTCGTCACCCAGACTAACGAGCAGGCCTTCGACCTGACGCGACGCCTGGCCGGGAACGCCCGCGGCATGCCCATTTACATGTTCGCCAAGGAGTCGCTTGCGCTGCCCGACGATCTCCGTCGCTCGGCGCGAGTTGTGCCGGTTCACCGGATCGGCGACTTGCCACAATGCCCCTCGATCACTATCGGCAACGCCGCGAAGTGGTCGTGGGTCCAAACACCCGATCCCATGTTCGACATGCAGATCGTCGACGAGGCATTCCAGCTGCCCGACTACAGGTACCAGCTGATCTCTAACCTTGCCCCCCGACACGCGTTGATCGGCGACCCTGGCCAGATCGATCCCTTTGTGAACTGTGAGATCGAGCGGTGGCGCTGCGACCCGTCCGGACCGCACGTCGCCTGCCCCGTCGCTCTAGTGAAGCGTCACCCGAGTGTGCTTCAGCTCGCCCTGCCGGTATCGCGCCGGCTGAACGCCGACACCGTCAGTATTATCCAGCCAGCCTTCTATCCGGACATGCCGTTTCGAGCGATGAGCCACGACCGGTCTGTTGGTTTCCAGGTCGCCGGCATCATGCCCTTCGACGCGGCCTTGGACGCGGTCGCTGGCGGCGCTTCGATCGTCATGGTCGAACTTCCGCCGCAGATCACAGGCGAAGCCGACAGCGAGCTGGCCCAGGAGCTCGTCGCCTCGATCTTGCGACTGTTACGCCGCCGCGCCTGGATGAGCGACGACGGTCGCGTCCGCGACGTGACCGCGGCAGATATCGGTGTCGTCTGCGCCCACGTCAGCCAGGTCAATGCCGTCGTCGAGCGTCTCGGGCCAGATCTATCAGACGTCTTCGTGGAGACCGCCAACCGCTTCCAGGGGATTGAGCGGCCCTTCATGTTCGTGCACCACCCGCTGTCGGGACGCGCCGACGCGACGGCATTTCACCTTGACGCCGGGCGGCTTTGCGTGATGCTGTCCCGCCACCGGATCGCCTGCTGGATTTTCGGCCGTCAGGGCATCAGCGAGCAATTAACCCGGTTCGCCCCTGCGGGCAACCGCGCCCTCGGGATAGATGACGATCCGGAATACCAAGGGTGGCGCGCCCACCTGACGCTTTTGGTGGCTCTTTCGACGGCGAACCGGCTGTTCCCTGCAGTCAACGGGTTCGCCGCATCGAGTGCTGCCTGATGTGTGGGTGGATGCCAAGCGGCAGTTCGCCCTGTAATTCGGCTTTGAAAGTTGACCCCTTAGAATACTGACAGGACGGCGGCTTAACGGTGCTGCTCGGTGTCCAACTCCCCCGCTAAACAGCATTCTGGTTTTGGGCACGCATTGGGCACGCAACTGCAGCTAACTGCTTGATATCAGGCTCAACTAGAATCACCTAGAATCAACTCATTTCCTTAATTTCCGCCGCTGTTCAGCCTTTTTGACACCGCTCATAACGGTGTTGTCGGGGGTTCAAGTCCCTCCGGGCCCACCAACCGCCCCCCCCCGCAATCTTTACAGTCAATCGGGTACGACCCGCGATCTATGCGTCGCAGGCCGGCAGAGCTTACCTGTGGCTGACAGGCCGTTCCCCCGTAGCCCGGCCGATCCATTGAATTGTCATCAATTGGCACTGCAGTTGCTGCCATTTGTGTCCGATCGGACCGCGCCCTGACGAGATGAACAAAAGTTCATGAAGCGTCGAAGCGAGTTTAATCGACGAATCCCTATCTTTGTTCTGCCAGCCTGAATCGGACGGGGCGCCGCTTGGCTATATCAAGGGCGATCTCCTGCAGGATGGATTTCGCCGAGAACCTCTTACCCGCAAACTTCCCACCCGCATGGTGCGATCGACATGAAGTACAAAACCATTCTCCCGCTGATCGCCCTTGGCCTCGCCGGTGCCGGCGGTTGGCATTGGTGGGTCAACCGGCCAGCGCTCGCGACCCTGCCGCCGCCCCAGCCGGCCGCGATACCGGTCGATACCGCCGCCGTTGGCCGCCAGGATGTGCCGGTCTATCTAGCGGGCCTCGGTACGGTGCAGGCCTTGAATACGGTTACCATCACAACGCGCGTTGATGGCCAGATTCAGAAAATCGGTTTCCAGCAGGGTCAGGACGTCAAGGCCGGCGACCTTCTTGTGCAGATCGATCCGCGTACCTTCCAGGCTGCACTCGACCAAGCGATTGCCAAGAAGGCGCAGGATGTTGCCCAGCTCGCCAATGCCCAGCGCGACCTGCAGCGCTTCACCGCCCTGTCGCAGAAGCAGTTCGCCAGTCAGCAGCAGCTTGATACCGAACGCGCGCAGGTCGATCAGCTGCAGGCCGCCATCCAGGGCGACCAGGCGTCGATCGATAGTGCGCGCACCCAACTCGA
>Ga0310811_10008230_pt1 | contig 13407 bp, 11 predicted proteins | sample YCmetagenome_FD_207642 | JGI IMG/M metagenome (GOLD analysis project Ga0310811, IMG submission 207642) | Soil microbial communities from experimental microcosm in Duke University, North Carolina, United States - YC | ecosystem: Engineered > Artificial ecosystem > Soil microcosm > Unclassified ... | reverse complement strand
TTGACTACACTAGATAACATGGGCAGCGATGCGGTTATCCAGACCTATCATCCAGATCTAGACGAGAATCTTCCCAAAATAGTTGTGGTCGATATCGGCTCAGAACCAGATCTTGGCAAGGTAGTCGCAGCTTTGCGCGCTATCGAGCCGACAAATCCAGCGTCTGTAGCGCTCGACTTCTTGTGGGCGCCACACCTCAATATCCCACAAAACGCCACAGCCGACGATTCTTTGAATTCGGTGAAAACTATTCTGAGTTCTGGCTCCTTGATAAGAGCAAGAAAGATTTTCCTCAATACAAACAGAGAGATGTCGGCGGCCTTGCAAGGCGTGCCGAAGGTGATAAATGCGAGCCCCCGTTTGCTACCTGACGGCGATGGGGTTGTGAGAGGCACTGCGGAAAGGCTTTGTGATCACGATTACGCAGGGCCCGTGATGCTACCATCGCTCGCGGCGGCCATGGTTCTAGCCAAATTCCCAGCCGAGGAGCCCAATTGCGGGCCTCCGGAAGAGCAAACTCCTATCTTATATTCTCCACTAAGAACAATTAACAATTGGACCTTGCCCGGAATCGTAGTGACATCGGTAGCAGAGCTTGCTGGCCATACAGCAGAACTCGACAACGCAAACTTCATCATCGGAGACGCTGGTGCGGGCTCATTCGCTGACGCCTTTATGACGCCCGATGGCAGTTTTCCAGGCGTAGTGATACACGCGGAAGAAGCTTGGACCTTTGAGCAACTGTATCGAGATTCCAATAATAAGCGTCCCTGGTTCAGTCACGAGCAAACTGCTGGCTTTATCGACCTCGGTTGCGGTGTAATTTCAGGAATAGTGTTTTCGATTTTTGCCGCTTTCGGCTTCAGTGAGGTCAAGGTCGTGAACAGAGCAACCGCATTGTCTCAACTGGGTCTCGGTATTCTTGGTTTGGCGGTTGTTGCATTGGTCCTTATCTTAATCGGCGTTGTTTGGACCTGGTGCGCGACAGCCATTCTGCACGTTGGATTGGTAGTGGGAGCAGTAAGCGCTGTTTTTGGGGCATCGTTTGAAATGCTAGTCCACTCGGGAAAGTCGATCATTGAGCCTATCCATTGGGTTGTTGCAAAAATGCGGTCGAGTGCGCGTTTAATTTTGGGAGCGCTTCTGCTTCTTCTTGCTGGTTTATCGGTCGCCTTTGCGGAGGAATGCCATTACACGGTTACTATTAATTCCGGTGGTGACAGGGGTGCCCTTGTGTTGACGTTGAGGGATCCGACTACATTTAATCAGCTCAGCGAAATGCTTCCATTCGATAGAATCGCGATAAGATCAACAACGACGATCGCTACCCTCACACCTAGTCGCGGGCCAGATTCGGGTATCGTTGTAGTAGACGGAAAAACCGACGCGGCGAAAATAGGCATAGTCTTGCTGCCATGTGCGTCAAGCGGAACTTTCGCGGCGGCATGGAGCGCTTTTTGGGGCTCACTTAACCATCACACCGCAAGCACACGTGAGGGCGCCACAATCGTCTATCGTGGGTTAAAGACGACAGAGCCTGATATACAGGTGGGTCCGCTTCGTGATCTTTCCAATCTTAAGGACGCAGGTGGCTTGGTACCGGGCACTGGTCTTGCTTTCGCGTGGGCGGGAGGAGTTCCACCTTATCACTTCTCGGTTGAAGATGACCGAACCGGGAAACCGCTCGCACACGGCCATACCAATAGTCCGTTGATCTGGCTAGCGCAGTTTCGGACAAGCACCGAGCCGATAGATATTGCGCTGACCGATTCTCAGGGGGCAACGCTTTGGCATCAGATGGGTTCTTTGAATGCTGTGCCATATCCGATGTCATCGATAGACAGCGACATTGCGCTTTTCCAGGCGGACGAGAGTTATCGACTGGAAGTCCTTAAGCAACTATTGAAGCTCTCCGATAATGGTGATCGGACTGCAGCTACCGCGGTCGCTTTGATCCAATCATCTGGGTCGAAGCAGTGATCTGGAAGGCGGTTTCTGTAGCCGTTGTTGTGATGCTTTGGTCGGGAACTATCTTTGCGGCCAGCAGAAATGCGCTGGTCATCGGGATAGCCAATTATCATGCTCTGCCGAGACTTACTAACACAGTTAATGATGCAGAGTCAGTGGCAGCGGCGCTTCGAAGGTCGGATTTCGATGTGGAACTGCTGATTGACCCCGATACAGCTTCTCTTCAAGAAGCGGTGGCTGGGCTAGATAGGAAAACGCAAGGGAGCAGTGCTGCACTATTCTATTATGCTGGGCACGCAGTTCAGTACGAGAACCGAAACTATCTTTTAGGGGTTGATGCCCATCCCGCCAACGTTGATGATCTGGAGACCCAGGGCCTCGATTTAGCTGAAGTTATGAGTCGTCTTGTCAAGACTAAGCTCAGGCTCATTTTTGTCGACGCCTGCAGAGACAGTCCATTTTCGTTCAGTGAACATGTCGGAGGTTTGGCACCACTAAGCGTGGGTCTCGGCACAACATTAGTCTTTTCGGCTGCTCCGGAGGAAGTGGCTCTCGATGGAAACGGCTTGCATTCTCCGTTCGCGACTGCGCTTCTTGCTCATATGTCCACGATGGGGCTAGAATTAAGCCCCATGCTCCGGGCGGTTTCCGCGGATTTGCAAATCGCGACTGACGGCAAACAACAGATGAGTCCATTTGACAATCGCACGTCAGAGTTTTTCTTCGTCCCCACCAGAGGCTTAAAAACCGAAGAAAGATCACGAGCGGATTCGGTTGCAATTCACGATGTGAGCGGCTTGTTGTCGAAGCTGCAACAGTTTTCCGGGGCGGAACGTCTGTTTCAGCTTCAGGACAGTATACATTCCCTTCCCGCGCGCGCTGAATTGGACGCCGGGCAGGTTCAAGCACTCTTGGGCGACATTCCGGCACCGGCCCTCCGACGATACGGTCTAAAACTCCTGCTTCCTTTCACGTTGCGACCGATTTCGGCGCCAGACGGGTCGAGATTGCTCGCGAGTTTCACTGGAGGTGGGAGAGGTGAAGCATTGAACTTAATATTGCCCTGCCTCAGCCGTCCCATGCCGCCAAACGAGAGCAGCGACATAGTTGGCGACACTCCTGCGCCGTTGCGAGCGGTACTGACGTCCGAACTAGGGACCAAGCCAGAAAGGGCCTTGTGCCCGAAGTTTTAATGTCAAGGAAGAGAGATATGCGTCTTTTAGTAACGCTTGGTCTCGGAATGATGCCATTCGCCGCCATGGCGCAGTCGGGCCAAGATCCGACGCTGAAAGTGACGACATTGGCCCATCATATGGAGGAGATGCGCGAGTTACTTGCCACCACAGACCCAACGATGCGCGATGCCGCAATTGAAACGGCCTTGGCCGACCCGAGCAGCGCAGTAAGGGGTATGGCGATCTACCGTGCAATTGGCCGCTACGATCAATTACCCGTCGAATTTGCGCTGCCGCCGGGGTCTGAAATTCCTAATTCTGCCCTGCCATCGATAGTTCTGAGCCGTATCCGGTGGACAACGGACGGTCGATCAATGGTGGCCGCTGGATTGCCATGTGGTGGTTATAGAATAGCTGGAGAGATTATGTCGGATCGATTACGTCTTCAGTTCCAGCAGGTTTGCTTCAAAGGCGATCTATCCGGGGCAGTTTCCAATCAGCCTGGCACGGCGGTGCGAACAAAAGCTTATTATCAATGCAAAGCAATTATGACACTAAGCCAATCGAGAGACGCGCTTGAAGGAGCCCTTCAATGCCCAGAGCTGCCGATCCAGATACCGTTGTCTATGCCACTAGGTTGATCGTCCAATTACGGAAGATCCGGCGGGTCTCCCCAGTCACAATGGGGCAGCTGGTTTATGAGTTGCGGTCCGCCGGGAGTATTAGCGCTGAAACCCAGAACGGGAGCGCGCGGCTGGACGAAAGGAATCCTCTCAGCTTGCGATCAAAAAGCAACAGAGCGTGGCTGGGAGAGATGCTTGGTTCTCCAGCTTGAGCACCGCTGGCAAGTTCTGTCGTGCGTTCGTAGAGGTCCGCCCGTCGCGAGGTTCGCCGCTTCCCGCTGCCATTTGCCTTTCCGCCAGACCCGACCTTAGGCCGAACCTCCGCTGTTCAAAGCACTGAATCAGAAGCAGACCGTCGCAAAAGCCACCGAATACGCCCGCTCACCGACCCTCAAGCAGCGAGATCAAGGTCGAGCCGATTAAGCTGAAGTTCGTTGACCGCGTTGGAACATCGATTTGTATTCGCACGATTTAGTTACCGGATGGCGCTGCCGCCGGATTTCACATGTCGCCCTCGAACTACCGGATGAAAATAGGGAACCGGACCGGGATATCCGGACCTTACCAAGGATCGAACCGGTAACGGTCGTCATGGTTGGCGGTGGGAGTGTTCGAGGCTCCGGTATAAGAGTTTCGAGCATAGCTGCGTCTGATTCAGGATGTAGCAGGAGCGGGTGGCGGCCGCTACTACTGGCAGTCTCACTCCACCTTCCGCATAGGAAGAGGACACCCATTCCGGATATGATGGAACGAATCTGCTGGTGTTGCATGCGACCGTCGTTGATGTCGGCAATCGCGAAGTGATCGCCCGGCTGGCTGCCTATAGCCATGACGCGACAGCGATGCGTTCGCCAAACTGCCCGTTTTGATCAGGGCACCGCCTAGAGTGCGCACAGGCGGCCGCCGCGGAAGCGGTATAGACTCGAAATCGTCAAAAGGAGTAGAGACCTAGAATGGTTTGATATTTTTGCCCAGAGGCAGGGTGGAAGAAATCCTTTGTCTGGGCCATCGGTTACCGCGGGCTGGGTAAGGATTACGAGCGCTGCGCAACCACCCTTGACAGGTTCTACAGCATTGCCGTCGTCGGATACATACTCAAACAAGCCGTGTCGCTCAAGCAAGGTTCACGACACTGTCTCGAGTGTTTCGGTTGAGCCCATAGGGGGAGAGATGTGCGAAACGTTGCAATCGTCGGAGCCGGACAAACCGGGGCCTCAGCGGCGCTCGCCCTTGCCAAGCGAGGGGTACAAGTAAGCCTCTACAGCGATCGTGATCGAGAGCAGCTCCGAAACTTTGTTCCCCCGACTGGGTCGGCTATCATATTTGGCAAGGCCCAGGAGGCGGAAGCGCATCTTGGCCTACCGGGTTATCCAGACGCACCTCGACTTACGGGCATGAGCGACTACATCGTCGATCCTCTAACGGAACATATAATCGTCTTCGATGCGGCTTTCCGCAACTTTACCGCTATAGGGATCGATCCGAGGCTAAAAGCCGATGATCGCATCGAGCTTTTTCTCAACCTTGGGGGTGAGTTTATCGTTCAGAAGGTTGAGTTCGACACGCTTGATAACGTCGCTCGCCGACATGACCTCACCCTCGTGGCCACCGGCAAAGGTGGACTTTCCTCGCTGTTTCCCAGGGACAATCGGAGAAGCTTTTACAGCAGTCCCCAGCGAGTCGCCTTGATGCTGGTGGTCAAAGGCCCCTCACCGAGCTTGTCGCACTTTGCCCATCGAAGCGTGGCTGGCGCCTCGCACGTGGCATTTTCAGTCATCGAGGGACTAGGGGAGTTCTGGACGAGCCCTTATTACCACAAAGACATCGGGCCTTCCTGGACCCTTCTTGCTTGGGCCGTACCCGGTGGCGCATGGGAACGGCGCATCAGAAATGCGGATAGCCCGAAGACTACTCTTGAAATCATGAAGCAGCTCCACGTGGACTATCTTCCGTGGGACTTGCACGAGCTCGAGAATTTTGAGGTGATTGAAGGCGATCCGTTCTCCTGGCTGAGGGGAGCCGTGCTCCATGAAGTTCGGGCCGGATTGGGATATACGCGCCGCGGGCACGTGGTCGCCTCGCTTGGTGACACTTCAATCGGATATGACCCGGTGGCTGGCCAGGGGGCGCAGAGCGGACTATTGCAAGCTGCCCTCTATGTCGACCGGATTGTTAGTCACGACGGCGAGTTCGGCTCGGATTGGATCAGAGAGTCGTTTGAGACTTTTTACTGTCAGCGTGGTCAAGCCGCCGAGATGGTGACGCGGATGTTTCTCGGGGCTCCGGAGCTGCATGAAGTAGCGGACATTCTGATCCAAGCGGCAAACGGAAGTGAGCGAGCCGCGGCGGGAATGTTCGGCCTAATTTCCGATCCACAGCCTCTTCTTTCCATGCATTCCGCGGACGATGCCAAGGCCTATATCTCAAGAGTTGCCGAGGAAGATGCTGATGCTATTCTCAAGCGATCAAGTGAACGAATGCACGCCGCCGAAGAAAACGGACCGGATTGGGCAGCACGCATTCGCAGGGCCAGCCAACCATGACGGCGACCGTGGATGTCTATGTCGGAGTAGCGTGAGTGATCTTTGGAGCTGAGTTCTACCGCACAAAATCTGCCGAAGTCTCTGCTAGACGTGTTCTCGGTGGATTTCCAAAACCGTGATATTCTGATGCGGCAGGAGTTGCATCGGTCACATGACTTCGCTGGAGGACCAGCTACAGCACAAGCGGAGGCGGTTCCATGCTCAAGATCAGCCCGATCGCGGATATCTGTCACCTGACAAAGGTTGCTCCAGTAGATCTGCATCGAATCACGGAAGTTCTTCAACTCAACTTGCCCACTCCGACCGGCAGGATGGGGGGAGATCTGTACGAAGATCGCTATCTCCAGGCGGTCAAAATTGCTACATACCGTCTAACGGGCAATGTGGATTCTGACCTGACACGCGATGACTATGTGACGTTCCTGATCCATCATCACGCCCGATCCATATTATTGCCTTTGAATCTCATCGTAGGGACGGCTTTTAGGAATCGATCTCCCGCAGAAAACGCAGAGATATTCGAGGTTCCGCCCTATGTTGTTGAGAAGCGTCTCATGGACGCCGATGTGAGGGGTGCTGTTCCATGACGGTTGACGAAGGTGGATGCCTTTGCGGCGCGAATAGACCTGATTGATACTAGCATCGGAGTTGGTGTTGGCACAATCGTAGGCTGTTGCACGGGTGCGGGCGGTAGGGCGCGGGTAGCGGTGGCGGTTCGTGCTGCTGGTGTGGGTGGCTCATCATGTCTTCGAGGAGATCAAGAATTCACTTCAGATGAGAAAACAGCTCCGAGACCCGTGGATCCCCACGTTTCATCTGCCGTCGCTGAAAATCGCTCACTCCCCGCATGGACGACATCTTGGGAGGCACCGTCGAGATGCAACCACTCTTATCTCTGGGAGCACCATCTTTCAGTGGCAACTCCACTCCCCATGAGGGCTCCGGTTTTAGCTATCCCTTGACCGCTCCTACCGTGAGTCCCAGTGAGAGAAAGCGTTGTAAATACAGAAAACTGATGCCCACGGGGAGGATGGTGAGGACTGATGCAGCCATTAGCGAACCCCAGTCGGTTTCATGCGCCCCGCGAAAGAGCATGATGCCGGGCGTAAGGGTGCGATGGGCATCGTCGTTGATTAAAACGTAGCCAAACATAAACTCGTTCCATGCGGTGACGAATCCGAACAAACCCGTCGCGAGCAGCCCCGGGACCGACAGAGGCAACAGAACACGGACCAGGAAGGCAGAACGTGAGCAACCGTCAAGTTCAGCCGCCTCCTCCAACTCAAGCGGCACCCCGTCGAAGAAGCTGCGTAACATGAACACAGTCAAGGGTACCATGAAGGTACAGTAGACAATGATGAGCGAGAAATAGGTGCTGAGAAGACCGAGGTCACGCATCGTCATATACAGCGGCACGAGAAGGAGGACACCGGGGATCATCTGAGAGGCCAGCAAGGCACCCGACAACACCCGCACGGGCCGCTGTCGCGACCAGCGACTGAGCACATAGGCGCAAAAGGTCGAGCTGATCATGGTTAACACAGTAGAGAAGCCGGACACGATGCAGCTATTGCGGAGATAAATGAGAAACGGACTATGCAGCAACACGGTCTCGAAATTGAAGAGGGTCGGGTGCCGTATGATGAAAGAGGGCGCGCTACTCAACACCTCGTCCATTGGTTTGAAAGCCGTATCGACCATCCACAAGAATGGGAAAAGGCAGAACACTGAGAAAGCAGCGAGAACGCCGTAGCGAACCGCACGGACGAAAGGGGCCTGCGTGCCGACCATTGCCATGTCATGCCTCTCCCGTTTTCAAGCGGCGGCCACGCGGCCGCATCAAGCCCATGGTACCGTAGCGATAAAGGAAAAACATCGTCGCCATTGCGGACATCATCATACCCGCAAGGGCGCAGGCAGCTCCGACGTCGAAGTTTCTCATGGCATAGCGATAGATGAGGATCGGCAGCGTAGTCGACGCGTTGAGCGGCCCTCCCGCGGTCATGACCCAAATGAAGTCGAAGTTCACGGCGGTCCAAATAACATGAAGGGTCACCAGCGTCAGGGTGACAGGCCGAAGGTGTGGCATGGAGATATGCCAGAACCGTCGCCAGGCTGGTGCGCCATCAAGGGCGGCTGCTTCGTGCAACTCAGGCGGGACGGCCTGTAGAGCCGCTAGAAAGCTGATAGTGTAGAAAGGGAAAGTACGCCAGACATTGGCGAGCGTCACGGTGAGGAGCGCTGTGTTCATCTGACCGAGCCAGTCCACCGGATGCGAAAGCACACCGAGGTGCACAAGCCAAAGGTTCAACACGCCATAGTCGGGTGCCAGAATCCAACTCCAGTCCAGCCCCGCGACAACGATAGGAATCAGCCAGGGAATAATTATGAAAGCGCGGAAGAAGGCCCCACCGCGAATTGGCCCAGCCAGGGCTACCGCCGCGGAAAGACCCAATACATATTCGCCAGCGACGGAGAGGCCGGTCCAAAGCACGGTGTTCCAGATCGCGGGTAGCAGGTCATCATCCTGGAAGACCGTCTCGAAATTGTCGAAGCCTGAAAAGCCCGTCGCTGTCGGATTGGTAAGATTAACGTAGTGGAAACTCTCCCAAGCCACGTCGAGGAGCGGGTAGGCGATGAGTGCTAGAAGCAGCAGCGCAACCGGGCTGAGGAAGAACCAAGCGATGAGCGGCATTTGCCTTCGTCGGTGGCTCACCACCGTCGTCACGCGGCTGACCCGATGTGCAGCGCTTCGGCCCCTCGCGATTGACTGAACGGTGTCCATGACGCGCCTAGCTGCTGCCCAGTTCGCCGGACTGACGGAGCGCCTTATTGATAGCGCGACTTAGCCAAGCGGCGACGGCCTCTGGCTTCTGGTGCTTGAGCAGCACCCGACCGACGGAATCCTCCATGCTCTGTGTGATGCTGCCCAGAGGCACCGGGGGGAATACGACACCTATAGGGGTGAGAGTCGTGAAGTTTTTGCCCCAAATCCCGTTGCTAGTGACGTCCATCCGCGGTGAACGGTCGCTGTCCACCGCAGATTGATACTCCTTGCCGATCATAAACTGGGCGAGCTGCCAAGCATCTGCTTCGCGCGGCCCCTTGAAAATATAGAACGGGTTAACCTCGAAGAAGGTCGCTGGCGTCGTATTGTAGGGAGGCGGCACGATCTCAAGATCGGCCATTTCCTTCGGGTTCTCGGCGACGCGTTCTGACATCCAGGAGCCGTCCACTACCATTGCGTAACGCCCCTGGGCGAATTCACTGTCTTCCTCTTCATATCCCCACCCGGCCGCCGCCGGATCAATGGCGCCAGTCGTCTGCAGGCTTTGATAGAAGGCAAAGACTTCGGCAGCGCGCTTCATTTCCGCCGGGTTCTCGGCCCAATCGTTGTAAAACTTGCCGTCCTTCGTCGGGACCGCGATCTTCACGCCATTCTGAGCCAGAAACATGATCAATTCCTGGGGCGTCCGCACCCCGGTGCCCGCGATGCCAAAGGCGGGCTTTCCCGTCGCTGCTTTGATTTTCGGCGCGTCTGCCAGCAATTCCGCCCATGTCTTCGGTGGCGCAGCGATACCCGCCTTTTTCAGCATGTCGGCATGGACCAGGAGTGCCCGCAGTCCGATATAATTCGGCACTGCCTTGAGTTTGCCAGCGATGGTGAGCGCTGCCAGGGCGTTGGGGTAGAGCTCCTTCTGCTCGGGGGCGGCAGCCATCTTTCTGGAAAGATCCGCGAGAGCTCCCATACGGTCCAACTCGCCAAGCCATTCGACGAGGCCCCACGAGATATCGGGTGCGTCGCCACCCACCACAGATGTGACCAGCTTGTCATGGAGCGCGTCGAACGCGATGACTTGGACATTGACCTTGATATTAGGGTGAGATTTCTCGAACAACTCGATTTGCCGCATCCCGTCGATGCCGTCGCTTTTCGTCGGGTCCCACGCAGCCCAGAAGTTCAGCGTCACAGGTGCGGCCCAGGCGGGTAGGCTGACAAGACTACCCGCGAGCGCCAAGAATGCAGCAGCCAGATGGGCTCGATATCCGCGTGCTTCCACGAAAGTTTCCTCTTCCCCGCTTTTTCAGCCCAGGCCTGGAGGTCTTATGCCTCTCCAATTATGGCCTGGCCGCGCCCCGTGATGTGCTTGCCTGATTACGCCACAATCTGCTTGTCCGGTGTCATCCCTTCCGCTTTCTGAGCTCGGTCGACACGCATTTGCGCAACAGAGCGAACGGGTAGCCGAGCGGCCCCTTCCCAGTCGCGGGTGGGGACACGCGCCTCGGAAAGGCGCCGCTTCGCCTCCGGCACCGCTGCGGCATATTGCGGAAGCCAACGGGACTGCGCCACGACCATTTCATCCGTCATCTGCCACACTTCCTCGGGCGTGCAGACGGCACCAACGAGCGGATCGTTGAGCATGGCGAGCTTCAGTGTCTGGATATCGCCCGTCACGGCCGCCTTGACTGCAAGACGTTGGACATTGATGGAGGCGATGCAGGGGACGGCACAGGCGTCGGGCAGTTTAAGTCCGGCGACCATATTGAGCCCAAACCGATCGACGAAACCGGGAGTTTCTACGATAGCGTCTGCTGGCAGGTTGGTAACCAACCCCTTGTTCACGACATTAAAATGCCCCCGGTAGACCCGGCCAGTCTCTAGTGCCTCGATGATGTAGCTCGCGTGCTCGTCAGTCCGGCGCTGCGGGTCGATCGCGATCTCCGCCTCCTGCAGGAAGCGGGGAAACTCCTCCTCAAACCAATTTCGACCCTCGGTGCAAATGCGGAGGTAGCCGCCTGTCTCACCGTGGATCCACTGTGATAGGTCAATCCACTTGCGAGTTTCCTCAGGGCGTTTCCGGTACCATGGCAGGTATTCCGAAAGATGACCGTTCGACTCAGTAGAGTAGAAGCCGAAGCGGCGCAGCACGTCTATTCGCAGTTTCTCTTGCTGAGAATAAACGGCGTGCTTCTCAAATCCTGCCAGTAGCTCGCCCCGGCCGATGGAGCGTCCCTTAAATCGGATATCAGTGTACCAGGTTTGGTGATTGATCCCGGTGCAAATATATTCGACGTCGTGCGGATCGTCCGCACCCAGAACTTCGGCGATCTGCCGCCAGCCATGCTGAACGCCGTGGCAAAGACCGATCGTATCGACCCCACCATATTCGATTGCTGCCCACGTATTCATCGCCATAGGGTTGGCGTAGTTGATCAGGCGCGCTCCAGGCTCGGCGTGAGCCCGGATGTCCCGGCAGAACTCAAGGATGGCCGGGATGGTCCGTTGGCCATACATGATGCCACCCGCGCATATGGTGTCACCCACACACTGATCCACGCCGTATTTGAGGGGGATAGCGATATCATCCTTGAAAGCCTCCAAACCGCCCTGGCGCACACAGCAAATCACATACCGCGCCCCCTCCAGTGCACGGACACGCTCTGTCGTTGCAGTGATGCGCGTCGGTAGGCCACTGACCGCCACCATCCGGTCTAGGATCTGTTTAATCATATCGAGGTTGTGGGAGTTCAGATCCGTGAGCGCAAATTCCACATCCTGCAGCTCCGGTACGCTTAGAATATCCCGCACCAGGGTGCGCGTGAAGCCCACGCTGCCAGCGCCCACGATAGCGATTTTAAATGCTTGGCTCATGAGCCCTTCCCCTATTCTGCTGACATCTTAACGTGCCGCGCCGATCACTTACTTGACACGAAACGCCATCTCTCCGCAGGAAGAAACCTGTGCTTCGAAGGGTAAAATTGTGCTGAGCGCGCTTATCAACCAGGGCGCCTTCCGGACTGCCGTGTCCGTGCCGCGACGCCGGGGGCGGCTTCATGTCATGCCCACAACTGTCGGCCTTGAGCACGCAGAGGGACCTGGTTACAGCTTCGACGGCCGAGAGCGCGGATCCCTGCCATTCGCGGTCATTCAGCACACCGTCAGTGGCCGCGGGCACCTCCGCTTTGGAAAGCAACTGCACCAGATTACGCCTGGCCAGACGATGTTGGTCACTATCCCTCACACTCATCGATACTGGTTAGAGCCCGGCGATACATGGAGTTTCTTCTGGATTGGATTGACAGGTCAGGAGGCCCTACGACTGCTCTACGCAATTCAGACTGCCGCAGGTCCTGTGCTCGCTCTCCAGCCTGCTACCATTGACCGCCTCGCCGGTCTTTGCCTGGAACTCCGGAGCCGCGCTGCCGACGGGAACGCGGTTGGTTCTCTCTCAGCGACCGCTTATGCAGTGCTGATGACCTTGTTCGACGATGTGCTGGGTCAAAATCAGTCGATCCGGTCTGAGACAGGTCGAGACGATATGGCTCGCGTATGCCGTCATGTGCGCACAAACCTCAACCAACCATTGACCGTGCATGCCCTGGCCGCAATTGCGGGCTACAGCCGAGCGCATTTTTCACGCTTATTCGCAGGCGAAATCGGCCTTGCGCCAGCAGAATTCGTTTGCCAAGAACGGATGCGTCTCGGAAGCCGCCTTCTATCGAATGCCTCAATGACCATTAAGGAAATTTCTTCAGCGTGCGGTTATGCTGACCCAAACTACTTTGCAAAAGCGTTTCGACATCAATTTAATATGAGTCCTACTGACTTTCGTGCCAGCGTGCTGAAAAAGAGGTAGTCTCTTGAGTCTCCCGACGCTGCCTAGCGTAAACAGTTCCGAGGTGTCCTCTATGCCGGAGCCTTCATAGCGCAGCGACCTTGCGAATATGTTCTCTCCTATACCGTCGCCAAGCTTGATCCACGTAGGAGCGTGATCGATCACCTTTTCCAGCAGACCGATGCTCGATCAACCAAGGAGCTGATGACGCGATGACATCGTCCTTTAAAATAAGATACGATCGCGTCGATTTTCTTTCGCTTTTTTGCACGTTCCCTCCATCCTGGAATTCTAAGATGGAGGGAGCCAATGACAACACAAGCCAAATGTCTGGCCACCGCGCAGCTGAAGTCTGGAACATCTCGATTGGGCGGTGCAGGTCGGAGTCCATCTGGGCACCCGTGGTCGCTGCTCGCCAAAACTTCGATTTTTACGAAACCGCCGAGACGTCCCCGTATCTCCGTGCGATTGCCTAACTCGG
>Ga0310811_10008229_pt1 | contig 13409 bp, 13 predicted proteins | sample YCmetagenome_FD_207642 | JGI IMG/M metagenome (GOLD analysis project Ga0310811, IMG submission 207642) | Soil microbial communities from experimental microcosm in Duke University, North Carolina, United States - YC | ecosystem: Engineered > Artificial ecosystem > Soil microcosm > Unclassified ... | reverse complement strand
TCGGCATACGCGCCCTGCCGCATCGAGTTCAGCGTGTTCTTGAAGCCGGCGAGCTTGCTCATGCCGAGGTTGAAGCACATGTTGCACAGCACGCGCTGGCGCACATCGTTCAGGTCCGTCCACCACGGCAGCGCGCGGTTAAGGTCTCCGTAGACATTCGCCAGATCGGCCTGAAGCAACTGGTCGACCTGCGCATCGGTGAGCGGATACGACCAGCCTGCGGGCAACGGCGAAGCCAGCAAATTCCTGCCGACGCCGACTGTCGGAATGCCCTTCGTGTCGGCATACGGCGTGTACCGCACGCCCTCGTCGCGCTTCAGTTCGACGATGAGCTGCGCTTCGTTCTCAGGGTTCATTGAGCACCTTCTTTCCGTTATTGCGGATCAGGTAGTAGGACTGCAGGCCGATATAGAACAGCGTCGCGACCGACACGAGCGCCGCCAGATGCCAGTTGAGGTCGTGGCTGGTGAACCATTGCCACCAGTGGAATCCGGTAGCCCCAACGGGCGGTGCCGACTGGACTGCGGCCTTTGCGATATCGTTTTTCATGAAAATCCCCGTAGCGGTCTGGTCTAGTTGAATACCGCAAAGAAAACGCTGGTCGGATCGAACGCGGTACCGCTCTGATTCTTCACCGTGAAGCTGAAATTGCTCGCATTGCCGCCTGTCATGGCAACGCCAACCGCGCTCTGGCCGGTCGAATCGACGGTGATAATCGGCGCGTATGCGGCAGACGGTAGCGGCGTTGCGAAGGTGACCGTGTAGGAACCGACGCCGGTGCGCGAGATCGTCGCATTGCGCGCGAACAGCGGCGTGCCAGATGCGCCGGCGAATGCGCCGCTTGCGACAGTCCTTCCGCTCACCGGGATAGCCGGGAGCGATATGGTTTCGCTATAGACGTTTCCGCCGTTGTCGACGAAGGTGACGTTTGGACCTGAAGCGAAGAACGGCCGGCTAGGGTCAGGCACATACGATCCGGCACTGAAGAAGCTGTTTCCTTCGAGCAGAACCGTCACCGGGCCGCCGCCCGAACTGGTGATCGAAATGTTGTTGCGCACGAAATTCGTATTGCTGATGCGCTGGAAAAGGCATCCCCTGATCAGGATGGTCAATGCATGAGTCGACGTATTGTCGATCGAGATATCAGCTACGCCCGCCTGATTCTCGAAGTAGCAGTTATCGAAGGTGATCGGCCCGGCATTGCCGAAGATTCCTGACATGTTGCCGACAAAACCGCCGGTTGCCAGATTCCCTTGCGTGCCATTGCTCTCGAACGAGCAATCGCGGAATACGAGGCTCGACCCGATCGAGTTACCCAGCACTGCTGCAAAAGAATTGGTCTGGAATACCAGGCTCTCAAAGGCAATCTCGTTGCACGGCCCAAGTGCCGTCGTGTTGAGCTGGATGCCAAACTGGTTCTGATTGAAATACGACGTGGAAACCTTCGCTGAGAAGCAGCTGCTCAGATTCAGGCCGGTTACCAGTTCCTGAAAGATCACATCGCTTAGCGCCCACCACGCGCGATTTGTCATCGCGATACCGCTATTGCTCTGCGCCTGAGCGGCATCCTGCAGCGTGAAACCGCGAACATTGTCGAGCGAATGGATGCCTTGACCTGCGCCGGAATTGTCCGATCCGACGAGGGTGACAGCATAGTTCGTCCCCGAATAATTGAGGATCGAATTGGCCATTCCTTCGCCTATCAGGTCGAGGCGCGGAGATGGAGTGCCGGGGCTAGGGAAGCCGCTGGCGCTGTAGTCGATCGTCAGGCCAGTACCGAACTTGTATTGACCGGCGGGAATCCAGAAGCCGTTGCCGCCAGTCGTGCACATTTCCTGCAGGTCGGTAGCGTTGTCGGTCGTGCCGTTACCAACCGCGCCCAGATCCGTAACCGTGACGAAATCGCCAAACTTCTGCTGAACCGTACGGCGCACGCCGCCAGCGAACAGCGGCTGATAGGAAAGCTTCGAGCTATTGATCCCAGCGCCGGCCGCTACCGTTGCATCTGTGACGCTGCCTGAAGGCGGTATGCCAATGGCGACAGTCGTCCCGATCTTTACCTCAACCGCCTGGGTGCCGTTTGGAACAGGAGACGCGAAGACGAGAGTCGTCCCGTCAAGAGAAGAAATCTGGTCATCCTGCTGAAACCCGAGATCGAAATATGGATAGATGTTCGCGATGGAGCCAGGTGCTACCGGAAGATTGAATGTGGTGGTGGTACCAGGGACGAACGTTCCAGGGGTAGATCCCGAGGGGTCGGTATATGACGCGCCCGCAATCCAACGGGCGTTCGTCATGTTCCCGGTAAGGCCTGCGTTGGGGTCTTCGGTGACCTGATCCCAGATCGTCACTCCTGACGCATCCTTCACGATCTGCCGGTACACCCCCGAACCCCAAATAAGGGCTTGCCCGCGGCTGTCCAGTTGCACCGGATTTGTGTTGGCGATCGTGCCTGCCGCATCCTGATAGGTCGGCTTTGGGTTTAGCGTGCCGGGGAAATAGAAGCCCACCGTGCCACTGGCGAGGGGAAGGCCGTTCTGGTCTATGAACTGTGCCTTCGCATTTGGAATTAGCTGCATTCGGGCCTCAAATAAAAAAGGCCACCCGCAAAGGTGGCCTATACTAAAAAGCCCTCACGGGGAGGGCTCGGAGAACTGCATGTTTGAAGTGCTAGACAGGCTCGGCAATGTCATTGCCGTTTTCGGTACCCGCAAGCGCGGTACAGCGTTTGTGATCGATGAAGCAAAACTGAAAACCGCGCCGGTCTATCGTTACCAGCACAGATCGCACTGGCTGATACGCTTCCTGTTCCCCCTACTTGTCCCAGTCGACGCGTGGATTGCTGAACGATTCCGATAGCTTGTTGGCAGCTCGCCGGTTGACGAATTCGGTAGCCTTGCGTGTCAACGCCGCACCCGCCGGACCAGCCACGGCAGCACCGAGAGGCCCGAATAGCGCAGATGCGGCACCGGTAGTCGCTGCAGTCGGCGCCCAGATCACGGCTTTCTGAAGCAGGTTATGCCCCTGCACCGCGGCACCAGGGTATGCAGTTGGCTTTTGCAGCACGTGGCCGGCGTCGTTGAGCGTGCGGAATCGGCTCATTTCGGCGTCGTCGAACAGCAGGCCCATGCGCGTGCGCTGGTCGTTGAGTTGCTTCGTCACCTTGGCAGCGTTCCATTCCGCACCTTGGCCGGCCTTGTTCACTGAATCGGCGAATACGCCCTTCATTTCTGCAAGCGCCTGCTGTGCGGCAGGTTGCAGCGGATCTGGAACACCCTTCAGCGTGTCGACGATATGGCGCAGCTGACCAACTGGCATCGCCATGAGCTTCTGCCCCACTTTCTCATCCGGGACGGCCTGATTGATGCCGTTTGGACCTTCTTCGTTGAGCAGGGACGAAATCCCGTTAGGGTTGTCCAGCACATTCTTGCGCTCGGCGTGAAGTGCGCGCGCCTGGGCATAGATATCGTCGCCGGCTGACTTCGCGACGTCGGTATCGAGCGTTTCCTTGATCTTGCCGATCAGTCCAGAGTTCTGCGGCGACCACTGGCTGTTGATGTACTGGCGTACACCTTCAGCCTGAGTGGCCGTCATCGGGTTGAGCGTTCCGTCGGCATTGCGGATTCCCTGCTCTTTCAGATAGGCGTTGATGCCGCGGCCAAGTGCGCCGTTTTCCGACTTGCCGGCGAAGTTCGACTTCGTGTCCATCATTGTCTTGAACGCATCCGCATCTATCCCGGCGACGCCGGCCGCGCGCTGGTCGGCGGCCTGGTAGATGCTCTTCACCGCGTTGTCGTAGTAGTCGTTCAGGTCGCGCAACGGCTGACGGATGATCTGGCCGACCTCTTCCGGCGACGCGCCGCGCGCTCCAGTGTCCTGTGATATCTGCTGCGAATAGCCTTGCAGCGCGGCGCGCTCCTTATCGAACTGGGCGCGCAGCACTTCGCCTTGCGGCGTATCAGATTTCGAAAGCTGGTACTCATTGCCGGCCTCGAACTTGTCTCCTGAGATCGCGCTCGGGCGAGTTTCGCTCAGGCCCACTTCGCGCATCAGGTCGAGGTTCTTCTGCTGCTGATCGGGTGCGAGCTGCGATTTGACCGTCGTTGGCGTCGAGTCGTCGAAGCGCGGCACTTCGACGGGCGCTGGCGCAGCCGCAGCGGGTGCCGCAGTGCTCGCGTCGTTCGCCGCGGCCCCCGCGCTGATGGGCTGCGTCGCCGGCGCTTGCGGGAGATCTGGTCGGCCGCCGGTTGCGTCGTTGACTGCAGCACGGTTGATTCCGACGGCATCGTTCGCCGGCGCGCGCGGGATATCCTCGACGTGGTAAGGCGTCGTTACCGGTTGCCCCTGCTTCAGGATGGCCGACAGGTCATTGGCCGCTGGCGCGACAGGGATCTGCTGCACAGGCGATTGCGGCAACCCTTGCGGAACCGGCCCTACGCCGCGGTTCGCCAGTTCAACGCTACCCGGCATAGGAGCTGGGATATCCGGCTTGCCGATTGACTTGATGAGTCCATTGGCGCGGCCGGCGAGTTCGGGTGCGATGATCTGCGCGGTGGCGCCCGGAATCACGTCATTGATCGTCGCCATCAGCGGCGATTGGCCTTGCACGAAGTTCTGCTGATAGGCGTTCGTCAGCGCCTTGACCGGCGCGCTATTGATGATCGGCGACAGCGCATTGCTGACCGTGCGTCCGATATCAGCATTCGCCTGCTGGCCGCCGGCGGTCTGAGGGTGATAGGTCAGCGCGTTCTGCACGCTATCGCCGATCTGCTGAGCGCGGTCGAACGAAACTCCGGGCAATGCCGCTGCGCCGAGGCGCGCAATCGTGCCGATCGGGGAAGCAATAGCCCCTGTGGCAAGCGTCGCGATGGGCTCGAGCGTGGCACCGATGACATTGCCGAGCGTTACCGGCGCCGCTTTGCCAGGCGCGGCAGCAGCTTGCGGCGTGGTCGTGGCGGCCGACTTCGGTTGCGCAGGGGAATCCTTCGCCGACAGCACGCTATTCGCCATCGCGAGTAGCGGGTCTTCAGCGGCTTGCGTGGGCTGTGCCGATGCCGTTGCACTGGCCGGTGCCGACGCCGCCGCTGTAGCGCCTGCCATGACGCCGTGTGCCATATCCAGCAAGGGATCGCCGGTTGATGCTGCCGGCGGTGAAGCGTTTGCCGCAACCGGTGCAGATTGCTTCGTGGGCATGATCTGTTGTCCAGTAGCCGAAATGACGGGCGCGCCCTGCTGCTGCGGGCTGAGTTCGGCAGCGTTCGCAGAGCCTGAGAGCGCCGATGCGATCGCATCCCCGAACTTCCTCACCATTCCCACTGCGCCGGCGAGCTTGTTCGCATAGCCAGAATCCTCAGCATAGCCGCCAGCCTTCAGCGCGTTGCCGTATGCAGCCGCATCCGAGCCAGCGCCAACGGCGCTCTGATACCGGCGCGCGATCAGGCTCGCGAAGTCGTTGCCGAAGTCCTGCGGCGAGGCGTAGGCACGGTACTGATCGCTCGAGCCGGTCTGGTTGTCGGTGGCAGCGACACCGGGCCCCTTGATGTTGCCGAGGTTGTTCGTACCGGGGATAACCGACTTGCCCCAACCCGTTTCAAGCCCCCACTGACCGAGCAGGACATCAGGAGACACGCCGATCTGCTGCGATACCTGCGCCGCGACCGGTGCATATTGCTGGATGAACCCCTGAACGTTCGGCATCAGAATGCCCCGAGCGCCTTCATTGCCGTGTAATCCTTCGTCCACTGCTGAAGCTTGCCTTCCTGCTTCAGCTTCTGCATGGCGGCCTGTTGCGCGGCCGGATCGCCGAGCGAGCGGACATAGGACACATCCGGGTTGAACGCCTGATTCCACTTCGTTTCGAACTGCGGCAGCGCACTCGTGTTATTGCCGTTCTGCGCGAGGAAGTTCGTCGTCGCCTGCTGACGATCTAGAACCGCCTGTTGAAGACCCTTCACGTGCTGGATCGATTCGAGCAGCGCAGGAGCATTCATGTTTGCAGCATCGGGTTGACCGGCCTTTGCCGCAGCCAGGCGCGAATCGCTGCCCGACAGACCAAGGGATGATGCAGCCTGGTCTGCGGCACTGTTCAGGTAATTGACGAGCAACTGGTTGTTCTTGACCGCATCCGAGCCAGCCTGAATACCGAACGTATTGAGCAAAGCCGGAACGTTGAGCGCGGCGCCCGATCCCTTACCAGCCAGCGTGCTCTGTACAGCCTGCGCTGCGAGGTCGTAGGTCTGCATGAGCGGCTTCGCCTGACTCGCGGCCTGCTGGAGGTTGCCGTAACGCGTGGCTGCATCACCTGCGATCTTGTCGGCACCGAGCGGGGGAGCGGCGGAGAAGCCACCGCCGGGAAGCTGGCCCGGGACGGCCGGCGCGCCTTGACCCGTTGCCGGTGCTGCGCCAGTCGGAGCGCCACCCTGTGCGTTGGCGAATTGCCCCTTCGTGATCATCGTCGGCTGGCCGTTCGCATTGACCGTGACCGGGCTCGCTGCGTCGGATGGAGACAGGCCGTTCTGCACCGTGTAGCCGACCGTGCCAACGCCGCCGCCGGCTGCCATTGGGTTCTGGTTGACCGCGACCGTCGCTGGGCCCGTGTTGATCTGCGCATACTGAGGCAGCATCGCGTGCAATTGCGTCTCACCGCTCAACGCCGACATGTAGTGCTGCGATACCCACTGGCGCAACTGCTGCGGATCCTGCGGCATCGATTGCATTTCGGCCTGGTAGACCTGAGGGGTGATCGTGCCGGCCTGCAATTGCGTCGTCGCGAATCCCTGCACGTCCTGAGGCGAGAGATCGGGCTTCGTCAGCAGACTGCCGAGCCCTTGCCGAAGACCGCTTTGCGCCTTGATCGACTGATCGAGCTGGCCGGTTTGCAGCGTCTGTTGCTGCTGCTTCTGCGTGTTGATGCCCTGAATGACCTGTGGCAGGTTGTACGCCGCATCCGGGTTCTGGCTCAGGATGCCAACCAGCTTGTTGTTGTCGACCACGCCTGTATTCGGGTCGGTGGCCTGCTGGTAGGCGGCAGACGTCGCCTTGTTGGCGGCCAGTTGCTGCTGTGCTGCCAGTCCGCTCGCATTGAGCGCTCGGAACTGCGCAATTGACAATGCCTGCTGCAATGGGTTCGCCGGCTTCGGGGCGTTGGCGTTAAGAGCGATACTCGGATCGATGGGCATTGTGTCCTCTATACCGTGAAGCCGTAGCCGTTGCTTCCGGGCACCATCGCTGCACTGTTCGGAGCGCCGGCATTATTTGCGAGCAGGCCATACGTCGTGATGCCGTTCGTGATGCCGTTCAGGCCGTTGCTGATCGCGTTTGCGCTACCGATCGTGCCAGCTGCAGCTGCATTTGCGCCGCTGGTGATCGTGTTGCCGATGTTTGCTGAGGTCTGCGCACCGAGCGCACCGAGGCCCGACGCGGCGTTCTGGCCGCTTCCTACGATGCCTGCCAGGCGGTTCACATTGGCCGACGCATTGCCATAGTTCGTGTTGAACGTCGAGAGCGCGCGATTGAACACGTCGTTATAGGTCGAATCCGCAAGGCCAGTCGTATACGACGCCGCACCCTTCAATGCCGCGCCTGACGACCCAAGCCCGCGCGCTGCCGCACTGTTCTGCACCGACTTCAAGCCCTGATTGAGTGTGAACTGATAGCCCGGCGTCTGCTGCGCCTGGGCTTCGGTTGGTGCGGAGAACTGCTGGTTGAAAATCGGGTTGTTCAGCGCGTTCTGCAGCGCATTGATGTTGCTGGAGCCCAACTGCATGAAGGGCGCCAGGTTCTGTTGCGTCTGCTGCCATTGCTGGTTCTGGAGGTCGGCAGAATACTTCGCCGCGTCTTCCTGCGAGCTCGCCGCGCTCTTCGAGGCACTTGAACTCATCGCGCTCGACGCCACACCGCCGACGACTGCCGCGCCGGCTACTGCTGCTGCGACCATGATTTAGCCCCTATAGCCACTTTTCATAGGTAGTCTCGACCGGCTCGAAGTCGAGAAACTTGAACAACGCTGATGCGTCGTGTTGAACCTTGCTACCGACCGCCCAGCGCTTCACGCCGCGGCGCTTCAATTCCTTTTCGACGAATCGGAACATGCGGATACCGGCAATTCCGTTGCGTCGTGCCGGATCGACATAAAAAATGTCCGGCGAGCATGTAAGACACGAGCGGTAATGAAGGCCCGGCGCGATGAAGCACACGAAGTACGCGGCGATCTGTCCAGCCTCGCGGCCGATGACCATCATCAGCGTGCCGTCAATCTCGCGCGCGCGATACGCCTCGACGATGGGCTCAAGCGGTACGCCATGGTTCTTGTGCGTCGAGATCTCGCCGTAGTGCTGCTCGAGCAATGGGAGAAGCTCGCCATAAACCGACGAGAACGGCTCAATGCTGAAAGTGATCATCGCGAAGTCCGGATATCGACGACCATCGACACGCGCTCGTCGGCGCTGTTGTTGATGACCTCGTGGACCTGGCTGTTGTCGAACCAGAAGCATTCGCCCGTCAGCATATTTATCTGCTCGTCGCCTGCTTTCAGAACCGCACCGGGCAGGCCATGCAGCACGATATGGAACCGCGTGTAATAGCGTGTCTGCTCGGGCGTGTCCGCATGCGCAAAGATCCGGCCGCCGGGCACGACCTTGTTGATCATCACGCGTCCAAGACGCTCGCCCCCGACGCGCGCCATCAGGTTCATGACGAGCGGACGCGCTTCATGCAGCACCTTGTAGGCCGGGTAGTCGATCGCCTCGTACTGGTCGTAACCGGCGAGTTGGTTCGCTTTGTACGCCTCGATCTGCTCTTCGGTCAGCCCTTCGACCTTCTCGGGAAAGCGGAGCATGATCGTTTCCGTCTCGCCAAACGGGCCTTGCGGGTAGTGACGAAGGAACGTGTCTTCCTTCCACAGGTCGGGACGACGCCGGATCGCGAGCATCAGCGGATTGACGTCAACGCCGTTGGCGAGGAAATGGAAGTTCTTCAAATCAGCTCCCCGATGTTTCGTAAGCGCCGCCGGCAATCGTCACGACTGCTGCGGTCGATGCAAGCGCCTGAAGCGTCATGCCCTGCGACAGTTGAAGTCCGATCGCCTGCGGCGGCACATAGGTTTGGCCGGCGGCCAGCGAGAACGCCGACAGGATCATGTTCGCCGCAGATGCAGAGCCACCGCTCGGCACGCGGTACAGCGTGACCGCTACCGGGCTCGCAGACGTGTTGGTGAGCGACAGGTTGTTGACGGTCGACGTCGCTCCAGCCGGCGCCGTGTAATAGGTCGCGGCCGACGCCGTCAACTGCGCCGAAGGGATGACAACCGGGATTCGTTGCATTACCTCAATCCTTTGATGTAGACCTTGCTGACACCTACCGGGATGACATCGGTGAACGTCAATGTCGTGCCGTTCAGCGAATACTGGTCATCGCCCTGGAACGTGCCGTCGAAGAACACCCAGAGTTGCGCGGCCGAGGAAAACGAACTGGCGAGAGTCAGGACCGTCGTTGTGCCGGGCGTAAAGTCGGGGCCGCTTGAGAAAGTCTGGTCGGCAATCGTCGGCAATGCCGGCGGCGGGAAGATCATTTCCGGCAACTGATCAGGCATGGACGGCGCGCCCATCGTCTGCTCGAGCGACAAAACATCTTCCAGCGTGATCGAAGGCTGAGGCGGGCTGCCACCACCACCGGTCCGCTGGAACAGCGACAGCAGGAACGCCCACCAGACCTGACTGATGCGACCCGACGCGTCCAGAAACGGCACGCCCGGGTTGGGCATATTCGCGTTGTCTGTTGCGTCGCTCACGTGCGCGCCCTCGAAACATCGACGAATGCACCGTTCAATGCCGTTTTCACCGGAGCCGACCACGACAGTTCGAACACGCGATCACGCGCATAGCCGAGACGCTGGAACTGGATCGACGTCAGGTACTCGCCCACCTTGCCCAGCGAGCCCTGTATCCAGTTGCCCCAGCTGCGGCCCCGATCGTCGCTCCAGCGAAGCCGGATTTCGGGCGGCGCGGAGTCATCCGGAAGGCCGTCGCCGACCTCCATATCCGCGATGAACTGGCGGAACAGCACGCGGTTGCCATCCGCACCTGAGATGTGCGGGAAGCCGCGGATGTATTCGATCGTCACGCCGTTGTCGGTGAACGCGTTCAGGTCGAACTGATAGACAAGTCCGGTTTCCCAGTCGCCCACCAGACAGCGGCCCTTGTTGAACGAATAGCAGTTGGCGCGGTGGCGGCTAAACGATCCATCTGCCTCGAGATACCCTCGCTGATGCCACTGCGCCGTTACGACGTCGAAACACCATGTGACGTTGGCAGTTGGGAAGGTCAGAAAATAGAACGCGTGACCGTTCTGGAGATACGAGAAACCGATTGCGTCGTCGATACGCTCATACGTGGCAATCTCCTGCTCGATCGCATGCGTCGAGATGCGCTCTGCCATGTAATTGCGACCCGTGAACACGACGCCCTGTCCCTGCAGATCGCGTCCGAGCCAGAACAGCGCGAGATCGATCTTTGCGACCGAGTGCTTCGCCGCGCAACCATGTTCGATGAAAACGCCCGGCATGCGCCCGAACGTGAAGTCCGAGGCGCCCGTGTTGTACCAGACCTCGGTAGTCAAGGCTCCGAACAGCCATATCTCACGGTGCATTACAGCGAGCGTGACGAGCTTGTCCGAGTAGGTCGATTTCGACGCAATATCCAGCGGATCGAATCCGGTGCTGTTCGAAAGTCCGATGTAGAACTGCTGAGTGTCCGGACGGTTGAAGATAAAGAACGTGTCGACGAAATCAACCTTGTCTGCGCCGAGGAATGCAGGATCCGTCACGGGCGACATAACGTTTTTGTCGAGACTGATCGTAAATCCGGCCACACTGCCATCTACTATGAACAGGTCAAGCCCGTTATCTACCATCGATACAGGCCCAGAAGTAGTCGTCAACGCTCCGAGTTGCGTGTACGTCTCGTCGTCTGCTACCGCATATACCCCGTCCGCAACGACTTCGTATCGATTGCCGTTGCTCGCCGTGTAAATGCATCGGCTTTCCCCCGCAACCGGCGGCGTTGAAACAAGCGTCAGTCCCGGCGTAGGGTAATACGTGAACGGAGACGGCGCGTCTTGCGGGTTTGCCTCGGCATACAGATTCACAGAGCGCTGTGCATTCGCAATGACGCTCTGCGCCTGATACGCGCCGCTTGTGAGTGGGATGCGCATCAGTACGGTCGATCTGAGTAGATGTTGTACCGAGTCTTCGTGCCAAGCCCGCGCGGCATCGACATGACAGGGATCTGCGAATTCATGCGCTTGACGATTCGTTTTGCATTCATCGCCAGCGCTTTCAGGTCCGGCGAGATCGGCAGCTGATATGACGGCGCCAGATAGCAGGCCAGGTTGTAGCGGATCGCCGCGGTGTACTCGGGAGGCAGCAATACGACAGTGCCCGCAGTCGCGAATTGAGGTAGAACGTCCATCGTCACGATATGCAGCTCGAACGAACTGTTCGGTACCGGGTACATGTACAGCGTGCCGAGAGGGTAGCCGGAGTCGTAGAACGCGAAATCCGGGAACGAAACAAGCGCCTTCAGAGCGATGCGCGAATAGTCCTCGCGCGCCTCGATCATCTTCACTGGATAGTCGATCGGCGTCGCGCTGCCAGCATTCAGGCGCGCGTATGCCGCGTTGATCGTGATCGGGCGCGGAATGTTGAATGCGCCACCGGGGCCGACTGTGTAGGTCTGCGCGCCGGTCGACATGATGGCCGTGTCGATCAGGTGATACACGCTCAGCCGCTCGCCTTGCCACTGGCCCATCATCATGTTCAGCGTCGCGAGCGCATCCGCTGTATCTTCAGCGGAGATGGCTTGGCCGATACCGAGCGCGCCGATGTCCTTCAGCGCGAGCGTGATCAGATCGACGGCGGTCGTCACGCTGCCTCCAGCGCCGCGCGGATCTTGTCAGCCGACCAGCGCCTGTCGATCTTGACGCCCTTTTCTTCGGCGATCTGGATCATCATCTTGCGCTCGTCGGATTCGGGCTCGGCAGGCAACAACGCAACTTCTTCTTCAGCGCTGTTCACCAGCACGCCGGCGACCCATTTCGGGTAATGCTGGAATTCGGGCTTCTGGTCAGCTGGCACCGGCTTCACAATCTCGGGGCGAATCCAGCCACCGCCAAGCGCGGCAAGCTGTTCCTCGCTCTCGACGACACGCTGTTCGCCGGACTCATGCGTGACCCACATCGGGAATTCTTTGAACACGTCGCCTCCAGAAGCAAAAACCCCCTCCGAAGAGGGGGCCGATTGTTGCAGCAGCATTTAGCGGACGATCCGGCAGGCGAGCTCGTTGTAAATCGGAGCCCAGCCGTACAGCACGTCGATACGGCACGGCACGGTATCGGTGCCGATCGCGTACTGGCGGCTGATACGCATCGAGATGCCCTTGTGGTTGCGACGTGCGCCCCACGCGCCGTACTGGCTGACGTCTTCCAGGTCGGCGGTCGCCAGCGTGAACGCGTTCTTGTGGTACGCGAGGTTGGCGGTGTACTGCGTCGATGCGGCGATGTCCCAGGTCACTGCCGCTGCGTTCGCCGGGCCGGCCGAGACGGTCTGATACTGCTGGTTCGACGCCGCGGTGTTGATCGGCGGGAAGATCGACAGCGTTGCATTGCCCGAACCGTCGGCGGTCGCTGCCGTCAGCACCGTGAACTGGCGCAGCTGGCCGGTCGACTGGCGGTTCTGCGGGTTCACCGCAAAGACGCCCGCGATCGTGAACGTGTCACCCTTCGAGACGGTTGCGGCAGCGCCCAGACCCGTGACGAGCAGCGACGAGCCGGTTTGACCCGCGCCCGATACCGTGCCATTCGTGCGCGTGCCGGTCGTGAACGTGTTCACGTTCTGGTCCATGCCGATGTCGAAGCCCAGTGCCGGCACGAAGATGCCGCTTTCGTACTGGTCGCTGATCTTCTGCGGCGCATTGAACAGGCCGGCTGCACCTTTGACCATCTTGCCGTTCGTCAGCGGATCCCACACGACCGTACGCTGACCATCACGCGGCGTCGCCTCGAGGTCGAGCTTGGCGCCCGCGTCGAGCAGCACCTGGATATCGCTCGGCGTAGTGCCGACGGTGCCGACGTTGTTCGCGACCGTCGATGCGAGCGCGAGGCCGTCGAAGTCGAGCTTGTTGGCGATGGTCGCCATGGCCGGCCTCAGGTAGCGATCGGCGAACTCGTCGACGATCAAGGTCAGTTCCTGCGACGAGAACGTAAAGTCGACGTGGAACTGCGTGGTCAGCGTGACCGGCACCGACGTTTCGTTGATGTTCTCGATGTTCAGGTTCGGACCCGTCGTACCGACGAATCGGTTCGGCTTGCGCGCATTGACCGTGGCGCCGATCTTGGCACCCGAGACGGCGAACTCT
>Ga0310811_10008228_pt1 | contig 13410 bp, 13 predicted proteins | sample YCmetagenome_FD_207642 | JGI IMG/M metagenome (GOLD analysis project Ga0310811, IMG submission 207642) | Soil microbial communities from experimental microcosm in Duke University, North Carolina, United States - YC | ecosystem: Engineered > Artificial ecosystem > Soil microcosm > Unclassified ... | reverse complement strand
TCGGCACGCTGCTACTCGCCTGGTGGCTGATCGCGGCGGCCTCCGGCCCCACCGCCTACGCCAATGTGCAGGCCTTCACCTCGAGCTTCATCGGCCGGCTGATCGTGTTCGGCTACACTTGGGCGCTGATGCATCATCTCCTCAGCGGCATCCGCCATTTCGTCTGGGACCTCGGCTATGGCTTCAAGGCCAATGAGCGCGAAGCCCTGACCTGGGGCGCGCTGATCGGCGGCATTTCGCTGACGGTGCTGATCTGGATCGTGGCCTATGCGATCGGAGGCGGCCGATGAGCACGCAAAGCACCCACGACAGGCCGTCGATGCGCACTCCGCTCGGCAAGGTCCGCGCGCTCGGCGCCTCGCATTCCGGCACCGGCGATTTCTGGCGTCAGCGCCTCACCGCGGTGGCGATGACGCTCTTGATCATCCCGGTGCTGGTCATCGTGATGATGCTGCTCGGACGCAACCAGGCCGGCGCGGCGCAGATTCTTGCCTCGACCTGGCACATGAAGATCGGTATGCAGGTCGTGATCGAGGACTATATTCACAATGAAAAGCTGAAGCTCGCCTCGATCATGGCCAACAACTTCTTCTGCTTCGTGGTGGCGCTCGCCTCGATCTACGCCATCTTCAAACTGTCATCGGGAGTTTGATTCATGGCCAATGACAGTACCGGCAAGGCCACCAACGGTTCAGGCCCCGCGGCCAAGGGCAAGGCCTATCCGATCGAGGATCACACCTACGACGTCGTCGTGGTCGGCGCCGGCGGCGCGGGCCTGCGCGCCGTGGTCGGCTGCTCGGAGGCCGGCCTTCGCACCGCCTGCGTCACCAAGGTGTTTCCGACCCGCTCGCACACGGTCGCCGCGCAAGGCGGCATTTCCGCTTCCCTCGGCAATATGCACCCCGACGACTGGCGCTGGCACATGTACGACACCGTCAAGGGGTCGGACTGGCTCGGGGACCAGGACGCGATCGAATACATGGTGCGCAACGCGCCGGAAGCGGTCTACGAGCTCGAACATTGGGGCGTGCCGTTCTCGCGCACCGAGGACGGCAAGATCTATCAGCGCCCGTTCGGCGGCATGACCATGGACTACGGCAAGGCCCAGGCGCAGCGCACCTGCGCCGCCGCCGACCGCACCGGCCATGCCATGCTGCACACGATGTACGGCCAGGCGCTGCGGCACTCGGCCGAATTCTACATCGAGTTCTTTGCCATCGACCTGATCATGGACGATCAGGGCGCCTGCCGCGGCGTGATCGCGCTCAATCTCGACGACGGCACGCTGCATCGCTTCCGCGCCCAGACCACGATCCTGGCGACCGGCGGTTATGGCCGCGCCTATGCCTCCTGCACCTCGGCGCACACCTGCACCGGCGACGGCGGCGGCATGGCGCTGCGCGCCGGCCTGCCGTTGCAGGACATGGAGTTCGTGCAATTCCACCCGACCGGCATCTACGGCTCGGGCTGTCTCGTCACCGAAGGCGCCCGCGGCGAGGGCGGCTATCTCGTCAATTCCGAGGGCGAGCGCTTCATGGAGCGCTACGCGCCGTCGGCAAAGGATCTCGCCTCCCGCGACGTGGTCTCGCGCGCCATGACCATCGAGATCCGCGAAGGCCGCGGCGTCGGCAAGAAGAAGGATCACATCTTCCTGCACCTCGACCATCTCGATCCCAAGGTGCTGCACGAACGGCTGCCCGGCATTTCCGAATCCGCGCGCATCTTCGCCAATGTCGACGTGACGCGCGAGCCGATCCCGATCGTGCCGACCGTGCACTACAACATGGGCGGCATCCCCACCAACTTCCACGCCGAAGTGCTGACCAAGAAGAACGGCGACGACAATGCCGTCGTCCCCGGTCTGATGGCGATCGGCGAAGCGGCCTGCGTGTCCGTGCACGGCGCCAACCGTCTCGGTTCCAATTCGCTGATCGACCTCGTGGTGTTCGGCCGCGCCGCGGCGCTGCGACTGGCGGAAAAGCTCTCGGCCAACGCCAAGCAGCCCGAGCTGCCGAAGGATTCTTCCGACATGGCGCTCGGCCGCCTCGACCATTTCCGCCACGCTTCCGGCGGCACGCCGACGGCGAAGCTGCGCGACAGCATGCAGCATGTGATGCAGAACAATTGCGCGGTGTTCCGCACCGGCGAGGTGCTGAGCGAAGGCCAGAACCTCATCCATAAGGTGCACTCCGGCGTATCCGATATCTCCGTGACGGACCGTTCGCTGGTCTGGAACTCCGACCTGGTCGAGACGCTGGAATTCTCCAATCTGATCGTTCAGGCGATGGTCACCATGGACTCGGCGGCCAACCGCACCGAGAGCCGCGGCGCGCATGCGCGCGAAGATTTCAACGCGCGCGACGACAAGAACTGGATGAAACACACACTGGCGTGGATCGACGAGAACGGCAAGACCGCGATCGATTACCGCCCGGTGCACGACTACACCATGACCAACGACGTGCAGTACATCCCGCCGAAGGCGCGGGTGTATTAACGGGGGCAAAGGCGAGACAGATGGTTGAATTCGCACTTCCAAAGAACTCGAGGATCACGGGCGGCAAGGTCTGGCCGAAGCCGCAGGGCGCGACCGAGACGCGCGAGTTCAGGATCTATCGCTGGAATCCGGACGACGGCAAGAATCCGAGCATCGACACTTACCATGTCGACGTTCACGATTGCGGCCCGATGGTGCTGGACGGGCTGATCTGGATCAAGAACCACATCGATCCGACCCTGACCTTCCGCCGCTCCTGCCGCGAAGGCGTCTGCGGCTCCTGCGCCATGAACATCGACGGCCAGAACACGCTCGCCTGCACAAAGTCGATGCATGACGTTGCCTCCGGCGGCGCGGTGAAGATCAATCCGCTGCCGCACCAGCCGGTCGTGAAGGACCTCGTCCCCGACCTTACCAATTTCTACGCGCAATATGCGTCCATCGAGCCGTGGCTGAAGACGACCTCGCCGACGCCACAGAAGGAATGGAAGCAGAGCCACGAGGACCGCGAGAAGCTCGACGGGCTCTATGAGTGCATCCTCTGCGCCTGCTGCTCGACGTCCTGCCCGAGCTATTGGTGGAACAGCGACCGCTTCCTCGGTCCCGCCGCGCTGTTGCAGGCGGCGCGCTGGGTGACCGACTCCCGTGATGAGGCGACCGGCGAGCGGCTCGACAATCTCGAGGATCCGTTCCGGCTCTATCGCTGCCACACCATCATGAACTGCGCGAAGGCCTGCCCGAAGGGACTCAACCCGTCGGAAGCGATTGCGACGCTGAAGATGAAGCTGGTCGAACGGCAGATCTAACTGCGACTTCCGTCATTGCGAGGAGCGCAAGCGACGAAGCAATCCAGAGACCCGTTTGGTCGCTCAGTGGATTGCTTCGCTGCGCTCGCAATGACAGTGTGAGACGTGGCGAAGTCGAGCCCAAGGGATCGCGCGATGTCTCACCCAATCATCCTGCATCATTTCGAGCAGTCACCGTTCTCCGAGAAAATCCGGCTCATCTTCGGCCTGAAGAAGCTCGCCTGGACCTCGGTCGTGATCTCGCGGATCATGCCGCGGCCCGACCTGATGCCGCTCACCGGCGGCTATCGCCGCACGCCGGTGATGCAGATCGGCGCCGACATCTATTGCGACACCCAATGCATCATGCGCGAATTGGAGCGCCGCTTCCCCGAGCCATCGCTATTGCCTGATGGCACCGCGGGGCTCGGCTGGACCAGCGCGATGTGGAGCGACCGCTCGTTCTTCCAGAACACCGTCAATCTCGTCTTCGGCTTGCTGGCGGACAAGGTGCCGGCCGATTTCATCGCCGACCGCGAGCAACTTCGCGGCGCCAAGTTCGACGTTGCTGGCATGACCGCGGCGATCCCGCAGATGCGCGACCAATATCGTGCGCATCTGTCCTGGATCGACACCCAGCTCGGCGATGAGCGGACCTGGCTTGCCGGCGAAGCGCCGAGCCTGATCGACGTCAACGCCTACATGAACATCTGGTACGTGCGCGCCCATCTCGATAACGCCGACGAGATAATGGGCGAGTTCGATCACACCCGCGCCTGGGCCGGCCGGCTGCGCGCGATCGGTCACGGCCAGCGCACGGAAATGACGACCGCGCAAGCGCTCGACCTCGCCACCAAGGCGGCGCCACAAACCGAAGAGCTGCACGATCCCAACGATCCTAACGGCCGCAAGGTCGGCGACAAGGTCGAGGTCGTGCCCGACGACTACGGCAAGGTCCGTGTCGCCGGCGAGATCGTCGCACTCTCGCCGCAGCACATCGCCATTCGCCGCCGCGATCGAAAAGCCGGCGACATCGTCGTGCATTTTCCCCGCGCGGGCTTTCTGGTGCTTCCCGCCTAAAGCCCGCCTTGAGACGGCCGACATACCACGCGTAGGCAAGGCGCGAAAAAGCGCGCAGGAACCTTTGGAGTCCCACGCAAAAGTCGGCTATGCATGCGCGGCTTCAGCGTCATAGGGATAGCCGATTGACCCCCGACAACGATCCTTCGCCCGCGCCGTTCGGCGCCTTTGCACCGAGTGCGGCGCAGGCGGCGATCATTCGACTGGCGCATCGTTCGCGGCTGAAGCGCGGCGCGTTCCGTCCCTGGCTGTCGCGGCTGGTTCAACTGCTGCGCGACGGGCCTGTCGATGTGCGCTATCAGGGCGCCTCGTTCCGCTTCTATCACCAGGCGAGCGCGACCGAGCGCGGCGCATTGTTCAATCCTAACTACAATCTCGAAGAGCTCAGCTTTTTGCGCGCGCATGTGACCCCAGGCGGCGTGTTCGTCGACATCGGCGCCAATGTCGGCACCTATGCGCTGGTGCTGGCGCGTCATGTCGGAGCAAACGGCACGGTGATCGCGGTCGAGCCGCATCCGGTGACGCATGCGCGGCTTGCTTTCAACAACAAGTCTTCCGGATATAGCCAGACCCGGCTGGTTGCCGCGGCAGTGAGCGACTTCGACGGCGAGGTGTTGATCGAGACCGACGGCGACAATCTCGGCGCCAGCCATGTCGTCACCGGCGCCGCTGCGGCTGATGCCATCAAGGTGCCCGCGCTGCGGCTGCAGCGCATTCTCGAAGAGGCGGCTGTCGCCAAGGTCGATGCGCTGAAGATCGACATCGAAGGCTTTGAAGATCGCGCGCTGGTGCCGTTCTTCAAGGCGGCGCCGCAAACGCTGTGGCCGCGCGCGGTGGTGATCGAGCATCTCTCCCGCGACGAATGGCAGCAGGACTGTATCGCCGACATGCTGACGCGAGGCTATGCCGAGCAAGGCCGGACGCGCAGCAACACGCTCTTGTTGCGGACATAGAGCAACGAAAAGAGCATGATCCGGACCCGAAGGGCCGCGTTAGCGCAAAGTGGAGACCGGTTTTCCGAAAAGCATGCCCTCGGGCTTGACCCGGGGGATCATGCTCGATCAAAGAGGAGGCGCTGATGATCGACCATGTCGGTTTTCCCGTTTCCGACTATGAGCGCGCAAAAGCCTTCTATCTGAAAGCGCTGGCGCCGCTCGGCTACAGTCTGATCATGGAAGTCAAACAGCAGGATCAGCCCGAGGACACGCCTGCGGCGGGCTTTGGCGCCAATGGCAAGCCGGATTTCTGGATCGGCGGCGAAGGCGGCCTCAACAAGCCGATGCATGTCGCAATCCTCGCCAGCGACCGCGCCACGGTGGATGCATTCTACAAGGCCGCCATCGCCGCCGGAGGGCGCGACAACGGCGCGCCCGGCATCCGCACGCATTATCATCCCAATTATTACGGCGCCTTCGTGCTCGATCCGGATGGCCACAACATTGAAGCGGTGTGCCACCACACTGCGGAGTAGGCGCGATTTATTGCGGAACAATGGATCATGTAGATCGTTATCGCCCTTCGGAACACGGGGGCGATTTCGATGCCCGTCGAACATGCCTGACTGCACCATCGGCTGAATACGCCATGAACAATGACGTTTTCGGGCCTTATGTCGCACAAAATAAATCCGAATCAGCCTTTGTACGCCGCCACAATCCGGCCCAACGCTTGGTCGTTCATCACCAGACTTCAGAACCTTCCCGTCGGAGATTCCAAATCGTCATGACAAAACTTCGTCTCGTGCTGCTTGCCACGACCGCTCTTACTGCGACGCAGCTCGCAAGCTCCGCTGCGCATGCGCAAAGCGCACCAATGGTGGTGGCGCAGCAGCAGCAAGGGGAAACCAAGGAGCACGAGAAGGGACCGCCGCCGAAGGGTGGCCAGCCGCCGGCCAAGGGCGCGCCGCCGGCGAGGCCCGCCGCTCCGGCGCCGCCACAGGCTCCGCATCCGACAGCGCCGCAGCCTCCACAAGCTCCGCATCCGGCAGCACCACCGCCGCAAGCCCCGCATCCGGCAGCGCCACCTCCGCATCCGGCGGCGCCACCACCACCTCCGCGTCCTGCGGCGCCTCCCGCGCCTCCGCCGCATGCTGCGCCTCCAACGCCGCCGGCTCCGCCCGCAGCCGCGCCGCATGCCGCTCCGCCGGCTCCAGCGCGCCCGACGACCCCTCCGCCGCCTGCGGCTGCCCCGCAACACGCTCCGCCTGCGGCAGCACCACAGACATCGACCCCGCCTGCAGGTACGCCGCCGCGTGAAGAACGTCGCGAGGGACGCCCGAGTGCACCAACAGGTGCGCCAACGGCTGTGCCGCCTGCCGGCGCGGCACCATCAACCGCGCCTGCTGGCACCCCGCCGCGTGAAGAGCGCCGCAAGGGACGCCCAGGTGCGCCGACTGGCACGCCGCCTGTCGGCGCAGCGCCGACGACCCAGCCACCGGCTCGGACTCAGCAGACCCCTGCCACACCACCGACCCAGGCGGCACCGGCTGCGCCTGCACCTCAAGGCGCCGCGCCCGGTCATCCGGGCGCTCCGCCCCCGCCGAATGCCGCCGCGCCGAGCGTCGTGCCCGGCACGCCGAACGCCGCTCTGCCGCCCGGCCACGTCCAGAACGCACCGCCGACGGTCGCGCCTGCCTTCCGACGTGCGCCGACGGTCACAGCTCCGCTTCCGGCAGTAGCACCGCCTGCGACGGCTCTGACGCCGATCGCGCCGGGTGCAGCTCCGCAAGGGCCGCGCCACCTCGACGACTTCCGTGCTCAACGGCGGGAGGTGCAGGAAGGTGGACGCACCGTCATCACGGAGCCCGGCCGCATCATCATCCGCGATCCGAGTGGGCAGGAGTTCGTGCGCCATGATGAGATGGATCGCTTCCGCTATGGCGCGCGGGACATCCGTACCGAACGTGTCGGCGGCGAGAACCGCACCATCGTGATCCGTCCCGATGGGAGCCAGATCATCACGATCGTCGGCACCGACGGTCAGCTCGTGCGGCGGATTCGGCGCGACCGCGACGGCCGGGAGATCGTCATCATCGACAACAGCTACCGCGATCCGCGCGCGGTCGGCGGTTTCTTCGTCGACCTGCCGCCGCCGGTCGTGCGCATTCCCTACGACCATTACGTCGTCGACTACGCCGACGCGCCGCCGGATCTCGTCTACAACACGCTCGAGGCCCCGCCAGTGGATCGCATCGAGCGGCGTTATTCGCTGGAAGAAATCCGCTACAGCCCGAACGTGCGCATGCTGATGCCGAGCATCGACGTCAACAGCATCAACTTCGACTCAGGCTCCTGGGAGATCTCGCCCGACCAGGCCTCGAAGCTGCAGGTGATTGCCGACGGCCTCAACCGCGCCATCCAGCGCAACCCGCGCGAGGTGTTCCTGATCGAGGGCCACACCGATGCGACGGGTAACGACACCGACAATCTGTCGCTGTCGGACCGGCGCGCGGAATCGGCGGCGGAATTGCTCACCCAGCAGTTCGGCGTGCCGGCCGAGAACCTGACCTCGCAGGGCTACGGCTCGCAATATTTGAAAGAGCAGACGGACGGTCCGAGCCGCATCAACCGGCGCGTCACCATCCGCCGCATCACGCCGCTGCTCAACGGCTCAACCGCCTCGCTGCCGCCGCCCCCGCCCGGGGTCGCTCCACCGCGGTGAGGCGGAGCAAGGCGGATCGACGCAAAACAAATGGCCGGGAGCAATCCCGGCCATTTTTTTGCTCGCGAAGACATCTCCACTGGGTCGTCCCTGCGAAAGCAGGGACCCATTACCACAGGGTCTTGTTTGGCGAAGACTCGGAGTTGTCAGCTTGCCAAAACAACTCACCCCTGTGGGTATGGGTCCCGGGTCGCGCTTCGCTTGCCCGGGACGACACCGAGAAAATTACTGCTTCTCAGCCCTTGTCGCTCTCGAGCTTGAGGATCGGCGAGCCTTCGCCGATCGACAGCAGGCCGGTGTCGCCATACAGCTTCAGCTTCGTCCTCGTATCGGCGATGTCGAGATTGCGCATGGTGAGCTGGCCGATGCGATCCGCCGGCGTGAACGCGGCGTCTTCCACCTTTTCCATGCTCAGCCGCTCCGGCGCATAGGTCAGGTTGGGGCTCTCCGTATTCAGGATCGAGTAGTCGTTGCCGCGGCGCAGCTCGAGCGTGACCTCGCCGGTGATGGCGCGCGCGACCCAGCGCTGCGCGGTCTCGCGCAGCATGAGGGCCTGCGAGTCGAACCAGCGTCCCTGATACAGCAGGCGGCCGAGGCGCATGCCGCTGATCCGGTATTGCTCGATGGTGTCCTCGTTGTGGATGCCGGTGACGAGCCGCTCATAGGCGATGTGCAGCAGGGCCATGCCGGGCGCCTCGTAGATGCCGCGGCTCTTGGCCTCGATGATGCGATTCTCGATCTGATCGCTCGTGCCAAGGCCATGTCGGCCGCCGATGGCGTTGGCCTCGAGGAACAACGCCACCGCGTCGGCGAAGGTCCGGCCATTCAGAGCGACGGGCTGGCCCTCCTCAAAACGCACCACGACCTTCTCGGCCTTGACGTTGCAGTCATCGCGCCAGAACGGCACGCCCATGATCGGATTGACGATCTTGATGCCGCTGGAAAGACTCTCGAGATCCTTGGCCTCGTGGGTTGCACCAAGCAGATTGCTGTCGGTGGAGTACGCCTTTTCGGCGCTCATCTTGTAGGCAAAGCCTTGCGCGGTCATGAACGCCGACATTTCGGCGCGGCCGCCGAGCTCGTCGATGAATTGCTGGTCGAGCCAGGGCTTGTAGATCTTCAGGGTCGGATTGGTCAGCAACCCGTAGCGATAGAAGCGCTCGATATCGTTGCCCTTGAAGGTCGAGCCGTCGCCCCAGATGTTGACGCCATCCTCCTTCATGGCCGAGACCAGCATCGTGCCCGTGACGGCGCGTCCGAGCGGCGTGGTGTTGAAATAGGCGATGCCGCCGGTCGAGATGTGGAAGGCGCCCGACTGGATGGCGGCAATGCCCTCATGGACGAGTTGCGTGCGGCAATCGACGAGCCGGGCTTTCTCCGCGCCGAAATCCATCGCTTTGCGCGGGATCGCGTCGTAGTCGGCCTCATCGGGCTGGCCGAGGTTCGCCGTGTAGGCGAAGACGCGCGCGCCCTTTTGCTTCATCCATAGCAGCGCCGCGGAGGTGTCGAGGCCGCCGGAAAAAGCGATGCCGACTTTTTCACCCTTGGGCAGGCTTTTCAGGATGGTGGTCATGGAGCTTCCAATCGGTCGTACGAGGCGGTTCGTTTGCGGCTTGATGGCGAGAAATAGCGAATTTCGCGCAGGTGTATAGGCAGAACACCGTGCGAGGCAAGCCGCCCCAAGGGCTATTCGTCAAGGCCTATTCGTCCAGCTTCAATCGTGATGGGTCTGGACGATGCGGTGCACGAAGGAGGCCTCCGACTTCGTCCAGCGGCGGAAAAGGCGGCACCGCCAGACAAAACCAGGCCACGCAAAGCGCGTCAGCGCCGCATCGACGCTTTCATCGGTGAACCGGGTGCCGGGCCAGCGATAGATGTAGGCGAACACCAACCAGATCACCAGAAATGTCACCAAACCGGCGATGGCGACGTCGGTCAGGAAATGCCCGCCGAATGCCATGCGAAGCAGACTCGTCGCCACCCCGAACACGGTCGCTGCGGCATAGGCGAGTGGACGCCAGGCCGGCGGCGCCAGCGCGGCCGGCGCATAGGTCCAGAATGCGGTCGCGCCTTCGCCGGAGAAGAACGAGCAGTTGCGAGCACAGCTTCCGCGCGGATCCCACCACGCCACGAACTTCTCCGGTCCGTTGAACTGCGTCACCACGACCGGACGCGGCCGCCCCCAATAGCTCTTGAACGTCAGATTGGTGAGGATCCCCGCGGACAGGATCAGCGTCACGAGCAGGAACACCACCGCCCGCCCCGATACCAGGAGTTTCCGATCCGGCCGCACCAGCTTGACGATCAATGCGACAAGCGCCGGCATCGCCAGCCCCCACGCAATCCACATCGCGGCATCGCGCGCGAACCCGGCCAGCATGTTGGACTTCAGCGGAAAGGTTTTCGTCGCCGTGTCGTAGAACAGCGATGCCAGCTTGAGATCGAGCTCGGGATAAACGCCGAACAGCAGCCCGACAAAGGCTGCCAGTCCCAGCGCGATGAAGAGTCCAGTCCGGTTCATGGGGCGCGGTTTAGCGGAGGAAGTCGGGCAAGGAAACCCTGTTGACTCCTCGCAATGACGTTCAAGGCGGCCACTACTGCGACGGCATCGGTGGAGGTGGCGGGGCGCGACGCGGTGGCGCCCGCCAGGCGCCCGGGGTGCGGCCCGCGACCATCCAGTAGACGAGGCCGGCGACAATGCCGGCGCCAGTCATGATCTCCAGATGGCGCCGCACGATGCCCTCAAAGTGCAGCGTCTCGGGATCGAACGGCACCAGGCCAAGATAGCAGGCGAGCCCGACAAGAGCGCCGCCGACCGCGTAGGCCAGCGCGCTGCGGATGGAGAAGGCCTCGGTGATCAGCGCGATGATCAGCGCCGGCAACAGCGCAAAGCCCGAAATGAAGATGAAGCCGAAGCCGAGGATGACGTCGATCGCGCCCTGATCGACCGGACCCGAGCCGAGGTCGCTGAACTCGGGAAACATGATCGCAGCGACGATGATCATTCCCGCCACCAGACAGGCGGCGAGAAAGCCGAAAGCGATCACGAAGAGCCGGCCGATCAGTGCCATGAGGAACCAGTATTGCGTCATTGCGAGGAGTGCTAGCGACGACGTGTCCGCCGAAGCTCGAAGAGCGAAGGCGGAAGCAATCCAGACTGTCTCCGCGGCGACGGCGGCTGGATTGCTTCGTCGCTACGCTCCTCGCAATGACGAGAATGCATCGACGTGCGCATGAAGCCACTCAATCCGTCATCGCCATCGCGCGCAGCGCCTGGCGCTCGCGCGCGGACAATTTCTCGGTTTCCGACTTCAACTGCCCGCAGGCGGCGAGGATATCGCGGCCGCGCGGCGTGCGCACCGGCGAGGAATAGCCGGCATTGAAGATGTATTCGGAGAATTTCTCGATCTGCTCCCAGTCCGAACATTCGTAACGCGTGCCCGGCCACGGATTGAACGGAATGAGGTTGATCTTGGCCGGAATGCCCTTCAGCAATTTCACCAGCAGCTTCGCGTCGTCGAGCGAATCATTGACGCCCTTGAGCATCACATATTCGAAGGTGATGCGCCGCGCGTTGGAAGCCGCCGGATAGTCGCGGCAGGCTTGCAGCAATTCGGCGATCGGATATTTGCGGTTGAGCGGCACCAGCTCGTTGCGCAATTCGTCGCGCACGGCATGCAGCGAGATCGCGAGCATCACGCCGATCTCCTCGCCGGTGCGAATGATGTTCGGCACCACGCCGGAGGTCGACAACGTGATGCGGCGGCGGGAGATGCCGATGCCTTCATTGTCGGCGACGATCAGGAGCGCATCGCGCACCGCGTCGAAATTATAGAGCGGCTCGCCCATGCCCATCATCACGACGTTGGTGACGAGGCGCGTGCCGTTCTCGCGGTCGGCCCAATCATTGAGACGGTCGCGCGCAACCATCACCTGGCCGACGATCTCACCGGCCGTGAGGTTGCGCACCAGCCGCTGCGTGCCGGTATGGCAGAACGCGCAATTGAGCGTGCAGCCGACCTGCGAGGAGACGCAGAGCGTGCCGCGGTCGGTTTCGGGAATGTAGACGCACTCGACCTCGTGCGGCCGTTCGACCTTGTCGCCGCTCGGCAGCCGCAACAGCCATTTGCGGGTGCCGTCGTTGGAGATCTGCTCGGCCACGACCTCGGGCCGATCGACGGTGAAATGGTTGGCGAGCGCGGCACGGGTGTCCTTCGACACGCTCGTCATCTCGTCAAAGCTCCTGGCGCCGCGGAAATAGAGCCAGTGCCAGAGCTGCTGCACCCGCATCTTGCGCTGCGAAGGCTGAACGCCGATCTCTCCGAGCCGCTCTGCCAGCTCGGCACGCGACAGGCCGATCAGCGACGGCTTGGCCGGCGGCACATAGGATTCGAGCGGGGTCTTTTCCAGGGGCAGTCCCGTCGCGGAACCGGTCTCGATCGAAGCTGCGGTCATCGTCTCTGTGCGCTTGAAAGGTTTCTCCCTCATCCTGAGGAGCGGCGTAGCCGCGTCTCGAAGGATGAGGCCAGTATATCGATTAACTCGGCCTCACGGTTCGAGATGCGCGAAGACGCGCTCCTCGCCATGAGGGTTGCAAACCATCAAATAGGGCTTCTGCAGCCCGCAAACAATGCAATTTTGGCCCGAAAAGCGCCTAGCGCTTGCAGTCCTGCGCGATCCGGTCGAGCGCCTGGCTCAGGCCCTTCATCGAGAACGTATCTGTGGTCTCGGTGCCCTTGGCCGAGACGCCTTTCACGATGGCATCCGCCGCGCGGCGCATGGCCTGGACCATCTGGTCCTCTTCAGCGGCGTTCTTGATCCAGAGGCCGTCGCCCTGGGTATACATCGCGTATGACGCGCCGCCGACTTCCACCGTCGATTCCGAGCCGGGCTTCAGCGCATAGCCGATCATGATCGAGACTTCGTTGACGACCTTTTCAGCCGGGCGCGTCGAGACGAAGGCATAGGCCGGGTCGCGCGGCCGGTTCGGCGGATTGGTCTTCGACGCAGTTGGTTTCGCCAGCGCGAAGCAGACGTGCTTGCCGTTCGGCGTCGCGCTGTAGGCGCCCCAGGTGCCGAACTGACCGATCAGCGTCGGCTCGGCGCCGCCCGTCATCGAGGCCGGCGGCTTGGCCGCTTCCTGCTTGGCGGTGGATTTCGCGGCGGCGCTCTTGGTGGATTTTGGCGGCGCAGCTTGCGCCAGCGCGAAGCCTGCCGCCACGCACACCAGCATACCCGTCGTCACGGATGTCAGCAGCCGCCGAAAGAACATGATGCGGTCTGGTTCCCTTATCATTGTGACTGGAAGATGGCCCGGGCAGCGGATGTTCCGCCGGATGCTTGTTTGGCGGCATGCCATAGCCGGGAAAGGGTGATTTGGGAAGGCAG
>Ga0310811_10008226_pt1 | contig 13412 bp, 15 predicted proteins | sample YCmetagenome_FD_207642 | JGI IMG/M metagenome (GOLD analysis project Ga0310811, IMG submission 207642) | Soil microbial communities from experimental microcosm in Duke University, North Carolina, United States - YC | ecosystem: Engineered > Artificial ecosystem > Soil microcosm > Unclassified ... | reverse complement strand
ATGGCATGAAGCTGTCAGCCGAGCGTCAACCCCAGCATGCACGTTGCAAGAAACGAAACCAGGACCCCCACGCTGACCAGCGCAGAGGCCCCGATACTTCAAAAGTCGTTAACAAGCTTTACAAACTTGTTCCCGAAACTCAGGAGACCTTGGCGGACCCGGCGGCGGCGGTGCCGTGCAGCGAGCGGATCTCGTGGGTGATCTTCATCGAGCAGAAGTGCGGGCCGCACATGGAGCAGAAGTGCGCCTGCTTGGCGGGGGCGGCGGGGAGCGTCTCGTCGTGGAAGGCGCGGGCGGTGGCGGGGTCCAGGGCGAGGTTGAACTGATCCTCCCACCTGAACTCGAACCGTGCGTCGGACAGGGCGTCGTCCCACGCCTGCGCGCCCGGGTGGCCCTTGGCGAGGTCGGCGGCGTGGGCGGCGATCTTGTAGGCGATCATGCCCTGCTTGACGTCCTCGAGGTCGGGCAGGCCCAGGTGCTCCTTCGGAGTCACGTAGCAGAGCATCGCGGTGCCGTACCAGCCGATCATCGCGGCGCCGATGGCCGAGGTGATGTGGTCGTAGCCGGGCGCGATGTCCGTGGTGAGCGGGCCGAGCGTGTAGAAGGGGGCGTCGTCGCACAGCCGCTTCTGCAGGTCGACGTTCTCCTTGATCTTGTTCATCGGGACGTGGCCGGGGCCCTCGATCATCACCTGAACGTCCATCTCGCGCGCGACGCGGCCGAGCTCGCCGAGCGTCTCGAGCTCGGCCAGCTGCGCCGCGTCGTTGGCGTCGTAGATGGATCCGGGGCGCAGGCCGTCGCCGAGCGAGTAGGTCACGTCGTACTCGCGCAGGATCTCGGTCAGCTCGGCGAAGCGCTCGTAGAGGAAGTTCTCCCGCTTGTGCGCGAGGCACCAGGCGGCCAGGATCGAGCCGCCGCGGGAGACGATGCCCGTCTTCCGGTTCGCGGTGAGCGGGACGTAGTCGGCGCGGACGCCGGCGTGCACGGTCATGTAGTCCACGCCCTGCTCGCACTGCTCGATCACAGTGTCCCGATACACCTCCCAGGACAGCTCCTCGGCCTTGCCGCCGACCTTCTCCAGCGCCTGGTAGATCGGCACGGTGCCGACCGGGACTGGGCTGTTGCGCAGGATCCACTCGCGGGTCTGGTGGATGTCCTTGCCGGTGGACAGGTCCATGATCGTGTCGGCGCCCCACCGGGTGGCCCACACCATCTTCTCCACCTCGTGCTCGATCGAGGAGGCGACGGCCGAGTTGCCGATGTTCGCGTTGACCTTCACCAGGAAGGCCTCGCCGATGACCATCGGCTCGATCTCCGGGTGCCGGACGTTCGCCGGGATCACGGCGCGGCCGGCGGCCACCTCGGCGCGCACCTTCTCCGGGTCCACGCCCTCGCGCAGGGCGATGAACTCCATCTCGGCGGTGATCTCGCCGCGCCGCGCGTAGCCGAGCTGGGTCGTGGCAGCGGAGGCGGAGGCTCCGTCGCCGGTCAGGGCCGCGGCGCGGGCCTCGATCCAGGGGGCCCGCAGCTGAGGAAGCCCCGCACGCACGTCGGTGCGCAGGTTCTCGTCCGTGTACGGGCCGGAGGTGTCGTAGAGCAGAACGCTGTCACCGGTGGAGAGAACGACTTCGCGCATCGGCACCCGGAAGGTGCCGAGCGCGTCGGTCAGATAGGTCTTGCGGAGCACATTGTCGTTTGACGGAGACAAAGCAGACATAACTGCGTCACACTCCCTACGCCGGCATTATCCGGACAGGTTCATGCGGTCGGCGTGTTCGCCCTCTCAGCCCGGATCCGCCCCGAGCTCCCGCGGTTTATTGGTTTGTCTCCGCCACCCTAGCGCGCCTGTCGAGCCCCGTCAGCGGCCAGGGTGGATCCGATCAGTAATCGCGCTTTTTCTGCAGCTGCCGGCGACGGTAGGCCGGGATCGACATCATGAAGCGGTGGTAGCCGTAGTACAGCAGGCCGACCGCGGCCGCGCCGACGGCGATGAACAGCAACGAGTGCAGCGCCCAACTGACGATCGATACCACGATCGCCCCGGCGACGAAGACTCCGGCGACCACGAGGAGCGCCTTCAACGCGAACGGCATTTCGCTTTCCCTACCCCTTCAGAGTCTGCTGACGGTTCCTACCGGGTCAACGAACGGGGCGAGCGCCGCGTTCCGGCCCACAACCACGATATATCGCGACTGCCTCCCGCGCTACCAGGACGGACCCCCAATTCCCCCTAGGGGTTCCACCTGGGATGATGCCGCCTGCATGCGCGAGGAGCCGAACGCCGCTTAGCCCGCCAGCTCGTCTGAACGACGATCCGGCGGGCTGGGCAGAGCGGTCTCGCTCGGGCCTACTTCTTCTTGGCCCGGGCGGCGGTCTTCTTGGTCGCGGCCTTCTTGGCCGGACGGGTGGCCGCCACCTTCTTCGCAGGGGCCTTACGCGCCGGACGGGCGGCCGGAGCGGCCTCCGCCTCGGTGAAGGACCCCTTGCCGTCCGCGAACGCGGCACGGCACTTCTCCAGCAGCTTGCGCAGCTGGGCCTGGTCGGTCTTGGTCAGCTGCCCGGCGAGCAGCCCCTCGACCTCCTCGACCTTCTTGTCCGCGCGAGCCAGCAGGGTCTTGCCGGACCGGGTGATGGTCGTCTCCATCGCCCGCCCCTGACCGGGCACCGTGCGGCGCTCGATCAGACCCTTCACGGTGAGGTTCCCGAGCACCGTGGTCATCGTCTGGGGGGTCACCAGGCACTGGCGGGCGAGTTCCGCCCCGCTGATGCCCGGAGTCTCAGCGATCACCAGCAGCGCCGAGTACTGCGGAACTGTCAGGCCCATCGGCCGCAGCACCGCGTCCTTAGCTCCAGAGAGCTCTTGCTCGAGGCTCTTGACCACATGGCCGAGCCGGTCATCCATTGCTGTCATAGCGTCGATCATATCCTGTGTCGCACAAAATGCCCGTTTTTGCGTCGGGCCCTGACGCGTACGGGTGATACACAGCGCCCTGCGAGCGCCACCCGGGTTGTGTGCAACAGCTTGCCACAGGTTCTCGACCACAGGGTGCGGATTGCGGCAACATTCGCCCATGAAGAAATTCGCCATCAAGATCGCGGTCAACGCGGTGGCGCTGTGGGTGGCCTCCCTGGTCCTCAAATCAGGGATCACCTTCGAGCACTCCGGCGCCTCCACCGGCCAGCTGGTCGGAACCGTTCTGATCGTCGCGCTCATCTTCGGGCTCGTCAACACGTTCATCCGACCCATCGTCAAGCTTTTCAGCTTCGGCCTGATCATCGTGACGCTCGGCCTCATCACCTTTGTCATCAATGCTCTGATGCTATGGCTGACCTCTGCGATCTGCGCCCACTTCGCCGTGCAGTTCCACGTCGAGAACTTCGTCTCCGCGCTGCTCGGATCGCTCATCATCACGGTCGTCTCGCTGATTCTCCACGCGCTCCTGCCCGACGACGACAAGTGACCAAGCCCACAGGCGTCCGCGCACCGCGCGGGCGCTTCCGGCGCGGCCGCCCGACCGTGAAGGGCGGTTTCCGTACTACCGTTGCCTGGCAGAATTCGTAGTGCGTGCCCGCGTCGGCACCTGGCGACGCGACGGCCTGAAGCGAGGGAACAACGGTGAGATCCGCGGATGCGCAGCGGGTGTGTGCGCGTACGAACACTCCGGCCGCGGGCCGGAACCCTGGTCGCCGAGGATGATCGGGGACCAGGTCGCCGAGCTGCTCGGCGCGAAAGTCGCGGGGGTCACGGCGCTCGGCACCGGCTCCGGGGGGACCGGGGCCTACCGGGTCGCGCTGCTGTCCGGCGGGAACGTCTTCGCGAAGGCCTATCCGGGTGAGGCCCCGGGCTTCCTGGCCGCCGAGGCGCGCGGCCTGCGCTGGCTGCGCGAGGCGGACGGGGTGGCGGTGCCCGAGGTGCTCGGGGAGACCTCGGATCTGCTCGTCACCACGTGGATCACGCCGGGGCGGGCCACCCCGGCCGGCGCCGAGGAGTTCGGCCGCCAGCTCGCCACCGTGCACGCGCGCGGGGCGCAGAGCTTCGGCGCGCCCGAGGACGGGTATATCGGGGCCCTGCCGATGAGCAACGCCGAGTCCGACGACTGGCCCTCCTTCTACGCCGAACACCGGGTTCTGCCATACCTGCGCGCCGCGGTGGACAGGAAGGCCCTGGATTTGAGCCAGGCGGCTGACATCGAGCTCGTGTGCGCGCGGATCGGCGAGCTGGCCGGTCCGCCGGAGCTGCCCGCGCGGCTGCACGGGGACCTGTGGGCGGGCAACGTGCAGTGGGACGTGCGGGGACGCGCCTGGCTGATCGACCCGGCCGCGCACGGGGGCCACCGGGAGACCGACCTGGCCATGCTCGCGCTGTTCGCCCCGCCGCAGCTGGAAGCCATCCTCAACGCGTACGACGAGGTGCACCCGCTCGCGGACGGCTGGCGCGAGCGGGTGGGCCTGCACCAGCTGCACCCGCTGCTGGTGCACGCGGCTCTGTTCGGGGGCTCCTACGGGGCGCAGGCGGTCGGCGCGGCGCGCGAATATCTCTGATTCCGCTACGAGTCAGTACGCTGCGGAACCGCCTCTACGCGCGGGGCAAACGGTAGGACACGATTCGGACGCGGCCGGGCAAAAGCTGTGCCATACCCGGTACAGACGAATCTCATCCAGCTATTAGAGTGGCGGTTCGGTGGGGCTCATGAACCGGCCGCCTCGGCCGGGTGGATACAAGGAGCTTGGCCCTATGGAGTACTGCGGTAACTGCGGCGAGCCCGTCGAGGGCCGCTTCTGCCGGATGTGCGGCAGCCCCGTAGGCGGCGTGACTTCATTGGACACGCAGGCGATGGCGGCTGTCTCCGCAGGTCAGGGCACGGAATGGACCGAAGCGGTGCCGGGTTTTCCGGCGGCGGCGTACGGTGCGCAGCCGACGCAGCTGTTCAACCTCTCCCACGAGGCGCTTACGCAGCCGCCGAGCGAGTTCGACAGCCTGTTCCGCACCCCGGACGGCGCTCCGGGCCTGCACGGCCAGACCCAGGTGCTTCCCCCCGTGGTCGAGACCGACTACCGGATGCAGCCGCCGGGCGGCAATCAGTTTCCACCGAGCCCCTACGATGACGGCGACGAGCGCAGCGGCAGACCGGTGTTGCTCGCCACGGTCGGCGCGGTCGTGGTCGCCGCGGGCGTGATCCTCGGACTGCTCTACCTGGGCAATCAGAGCAGCAACAGCGGCTCGAACACCGCCGGCGGCACCACAACGACGCAGTCGGCCTCGGCGAGCGCGACCTCCACGCAGGCCGGCGGCGTGATCACCGTACCGATGCAGAGCGCGCAGTCGACCACGGCGGCCGCCTCGACCTCGGCGGCGGCGAGCACGAGTTCGGCCGCCGGCTCGTTCAGCGGCGACAGCCTGCCGCTCGGCCCCGGATCGCAGGGCAGCCTGGTGCGCTGGGTGCAGGAGCGGCTCTCGTCGCTCGGCTACTACCAGGGCGCCGCCACCGGCTCCTTCGACCAGGCGACCGCGCTGGCGGTGCAGCAGTTCCAGGCCGCGTCGGGCGTCACCGGAGACGCGGCGAGCACCGTCGGCGACCACACCAGGCTGGCGCTGGCCGCCGCGGGGCCCACCCCGTCGCTGCAGTACGGCGACCGGGACTCCGACGTGAGCCGGCTGAACCAGTCGCTCGACTACGCGGAGGGCACGGCCCTGTCCGGCAGCCGCTATACGATGACGACGGCCGAGGCCGTGGCGTTCTACCAGCAAGCGGTCGGCCTGCAGGTGACGGGTTCGATGAACTCGGACACCTGGAGCAAGCTGCAGACCGGGACGCTCGCCGGAACCACCTTCAGCGGAGGCGGATCGCAGGGCAACTGAGCAGCGACGTCAGACGTCGAGCCCGGCGGCGGCGACCAGGCGGTCCCGCTCGCCCTGGTCGATCGCCGTCCAGCGGGTCGCCCGGATCGCCCCCTCCAGGGCGAGCAGCGTGTGCACGCACTCCTCGGGCGGCGTCTGGTCGGCGATCAGCTGCCAGACCTCGAGTGCGCCCTGCCGCTTGAGCTCCTCCAGCGTCTCGACGCCGACCGAGCGAAGCCGGGCCGAGAGGACCGGGCCGATGTTGACGGCGCGGTCTATCGCCAGTCCGTGAATGATGGTTCCCACCGAGATCTCACCCTCCGCCTCAGCCGCGCACGATGCGCGCCCGAAGATCGAATCCGCTGCCTGTGCCGGTGGTTCCACCTTCGCCCGGACCCGGGCGCACGGCCACCCGAATCGCCCTTGCGGGTCACAGTCGGTGCAACTCCCGGCACGCCGGGCTTCTACTTTCATATCGATCGCATGTCGGAACCCCCGGGCGGACCTCCCGTCCATCCCGGGCCGGATACCGTGAACAGTGCAAACCCAGAATGGAGGGTTCATGGACGTCGCCAACATCGGCGTGACGACCGCGACGGCGCCCGCAACACTCGAGGACTCGGTCGCGGCCGTCGAGGCCGAACTGACCCAGGCCCAGATAGACCTGGAGCACAGCCGTGCCCAGCTCGACCACCTCACCCGGCAGCAGCACAGCCAGCTCGGGCCGCTGTACGACAAGCTGGACCAGCTGGACCTGGACATCGCCGGGCTGCGCGCGACGATCACCGGAGACCCGGAGGACCTGCGTCGGTTGCAGCAGCTTTACGGCACAGGCGAGCACGCGGTGGATCCGCTGACCGACCCGCTGCCGCAGCCCGCGCCGCCCGCGATCGACCCCGAGTACGCCAGCTCGCTGCGCTTCACCGAGCCGGAGGACGCGCCGGAGCAGGAGCAGCCGAGCCCGGCCAAGGTCGCCCAGCGGCTCTACCGCGACCTCGCCCGGCGCGCGCACCCGGACCTGGTGCAGGACCCGGTGGAGAAGGAGCGGCGCAGCGCCTTCATCGCCCGGGTCAACGACGCCTACCGCCGGCAGGACCTCTACGAGCTGCAGCGGCTGGCCGAGGAGTGGGCGGTGCTCAACAACGCCGGCCCGGAGGATCCGACAGTGCGGCAGCTGTGGCTGCGGCAGCGGCTGATCTGGCTCAAGGCGCGGATCGCCGAGGCCCGCGTGGAGCGCGAGACGCTGCTCTCCAGCCCGATCGGGCAGCTGCTGCTCGAGGTCGGCGCGGCCCAGGTGCTCAACGTGCTCGGCTCGCGGCTCTATGAGCAGATCAACGTGAAAGAGCAGGAGCTCAGCCTGCTCAGGCAGCAGCTGCTGATGCCGCGCTAGGAAGCGGCGGACGGCCCGCGGCGGGGAGCGAAGGCGCGGGCAGTCGGCGCGGGCCGGCTCAGCGGTACTCGGTGGCCAGTCCGGTGGCCACCGCGAGCCCGGTGGATCGATCGAGCAGATAGCCGTTGAGGCTCTCGGTCACCGCGCGCGGCTCGATCACCATGTCGTCGATCCCGGGCCCGAAGCGGGCGGTCAGCCGGGACTCGGGCAGCGCCGTGAGATCGGTGTGCGCGACGATGTTGGACCAGTGGCGCACGGACGCCGGCCATTCCCCCTGGTTGCTGCGCGGGGCCGGGTCGAGCAGGTCGAAGACCACCGAGGGGCCGCACAGCGCCGGGCCGAGGGTCACCAGGCTGACGGCCGCCTGGTCGCTCACCGCGCACAGCGCCTCGTACGCGATCAGCCCGCCGAGCGCGTGGCCGATCACGACCTGCGTCTCCGGGCCGATGCACGCCTGGGCGCGGTCGCGCAGTTCGTGCCGGAACTTCCGATCCGTCAGATAACGCCGCAGCTCGCGCGCGGTGTCCTCGGGCGGCCGGGGCTGGTGCGCGAAGTGCGCGGTCTCGCCGAGCGCGCGCGGCAGGTCGGCCGGCTCGCCGCGGCCCTGGCCGGTGCGCACGGCGGCACCCCACCACCCCTCCAGCAGCTGCCGCTCGATCCGCTCGGACTCGGTCGCCGGGACCGGCGGCTCCGGGAGCGAGCGCAGATCGGCGAACTCGACCACCTTGATCCGGTCGGCGCCGGGCACCTGGCCGCGTACGGCGCGGAGCGAGGACAGCAGGGCGGCCGCGATGCGCTGCGGACCCGTCTCGGTATCCGGGTTCGGCACCACGACTATGACCGCCATACGTGGCCCCCCTCGGGGTGTGCTGCTTCGCCGCCCGGGCGCGGCGCCCCGCCCGTCGACGGCGTGGCGGCATACCCTGTTGACTGTGCGTCAGATCATCCTATAGCGCCAGCGTAACCGAAGCACGACCCCTGGTGAGCGCCGGGAAGGCCCTGTATGGCGAAACGCACGAGTTGTTACCTAGCGGTTACCCTCGCGGACGGCCGCGAGCCAGTTCCGGGCCGCGGCGAACTCCGCGTCCGTGTTGCCGGGGCGGATCGTCGGGGCCTGCCGGTCGGCGCGCGGATAGGAGCCGAGGAAGCGCAGGTGGGCGCTGTTGCGGCGCAGGCCGAGCAGCGCTTCGCCGACCCGCTCGTCGGCGATGTGGCCCTCGCAGTCGATGCAGAAGTAGTACTTGCCCATCGCCTCGCCGGTGGGACGGGACTCGATCCGGCACAGGTTGACGCCGCGGCGGGCGAACTCCTCGAGGATCTCCATCAGCTCGCCGGGGTGGTTGTCGTGCAGCCCGACGGTGATCGAGGTCTTATCCAGGCCGCTCGGCTCGGTCGGGGTGCCCGGCCGGGTCACGACGACGAACCGCGTCTGCGCGCCGAGGTTGTCGTGGACGTCGTCGGCCAGCACCTCGAGCCCGTAGCGCGCGGCGGTGAAGGCGCCGGCGAGCGCCGCGTCGAAGACGCCGTCGCGGACCTGCCGTGCTGCCTCCGCGTTGGACGCGGCCGTCTCCCAGCGCACGTCCGGCAGCTCCTGGCCGAGCCAGCGGCGGCACTGCGGCATGGCGACCGGGTGGCTGGCGACGGTCTTCACCGAGTCGAGGGCGGTGCCCGGGCGCACCAGCAGGGCAAAGGAGATCGGCAGCAGCAGCTCGCGCACGATCATCAGCGGCTCGCCGGAGGCCAATTCGTCGATCGTCGCGGTAACCGCGCCCTCGACAGAGCTCTCAATGGCGGCGACGGCCGCCTCGCACTCGCCACTGCGCACCGCGTCGAAGGCCGCGGGCACCGAGGGGTAGGCGACACCCTCGATCTGCGCGGCCTCGGGCAGACTCAGCAACGCGGCCTCGGTGAAGGTGCCCGAGGGCCCGAGGTACGCGTAACGGCGGCGTGACGCAAGCGACATGATGACTAACCTACCTCGCCCGCCGCCCCCGGATGGACCGGGTCTCAGGGAAGCGCCCGGTCGCGCCACAGCGGCGCTACTCGATCGCGGCGCCGGACAGCACCCGCTCCAGGTCCGCGCGCAACTGCGGAACGGTGATCTGCTCGACCAGCCACTCGATGTGAGCCTTGCCGTCCGAGGTGTATCCGAGCACCTGCAGGCCGTGCGTCACCTGGTAGTCGCCCTCGAAGCTGGTCGGCTTCTCCACGTCGACGCCGACGGTCGCGCCCGAGTCGTGGATGACGTTCCACGACGCGGTCAGACCCTGCGAGCTCGGCAGGTTGTAGCGGTCGAGCCAGGTCTTCATCACGCTCGTCGTGTCCCGCCACGGGTCGGTCGTGATCAGGTCGAAGGTGATCCGCTTCTGATCCGCCGCGGGCAGGCCGCGCCAGGCCGCGCTCACGTCCGCGACCGTGGTCGGGCAGTCGTCGGCGCAGTGCGTGAAGCCGTAGAAGACCAGTGTCAGATCGCCCTTCGCGGGCGCGGTCACGCTCTCGGTCCCGCCGGCGGTGGAGCTGAACGTCCCGGTCGGCAGGCTGTACGCCTTGGTGAGCACAAAGCCGCTGTACGCCGAGGTCGGGCCGATCTGGCTCGCCTGCGCCCCGGCTGAGCCGCCGGTGGACGCGCTGGAGCCGCAGCCGGCCAGCGCTCCCGTGACGAGGATGCCGGCGGCGCCGATCAGGAGGGCCTTGCGCAGGTTTTTCACGGCTTCGATGGTGCCACGGGATCCCCGGCGAGCTCGCACTGGGGCCATTCGAGCGAATTTCTCGGACCGGTTGGGCAGTTTCCGGTCGCATTGATGGCGTAGTGATCCTAGAAGTCGGTAATACCTATCCACGTGTCCTTAAGACGCGGGAGGTAGAGCTCGTGGTGGACGTGAACTGGACCCTGCTGCTGCCGCGCGAGGCGCAGAGCGTGGGCAAGGCGCGGCGCATGCTGAGGGACACCGCCGACCTGGTCGGCATGGATCCCGATATCACCTTCGACCTCGGTGTGGCCCTGACCGAGGCGTGCGCCAACGTGATCGAGCATTCCGGATCCGACGACGGCATCGGCCCGCGCGCGCCGGAGGGCTACTGGGTGGCCGCCGGCATCAGCGCGGACCGCTGCTGGGTGGACGTGATCGACAACGGTGTCGGCTTCGCCCCGCGCCGGCTGGTCGAGGTCCGCGGTCAGCGGATAAGGCCCGCGCCGGTGCAGAACACGGCCGACATGGCCGAGAGCGGGCGCGGCCTGATGCTGATCGAGGCCCTGTGCGACCGGGTCGACATCCGCAACCACCCGGCCCGCGGTGCGATGATCCACTTCGAGCGGGATCTCAAGCCGCCCGAGTCCCTGGCCGCCTGAGGACGACCCGCAACCACCCGCCCCACAGCGCGACGATCCACTTCGAGCGGGATACGCGAGAGCACATGCCGCGCGGGTCAGACCTCACGCCGCGCGAGTCGCCGGCCGCCCGAGAGCTGCCAGAATCGGGGTATGGCGGAACGTGGCGCGGGGCCGGGCGGGTTCGATGCGATCGTGCTCGCCGGAGGTCTGGCGCGGCGCCTCGAGGGCGTGGACAAGCCCGCGCTGGAGATCGGCGGGGTGAGCCTGCTGGACCGAGTCGTCGCGGCGTGTGCCGATGCCGGTGACGTCGTCTGCGTCGGCCCGCAGCGGCCGACCCGGCGGCACGTGCGCTGGACCCGCGAGGATCCGCCGGGCTCCGGTCCCGTGGCCGCGCTCGATGCCGCGCTCGATTTCACGGACCGTACTCCCGCCCCGCACGTCCTCGTGCTCGCCGCCGATCTCCCCTTCCTGACCGCGCAGGTCGTGCACAGCCTGTGGACGGCCGCCGCCGACCGCGACGGCGCCGTGCTGGCGGACCGGGCGGGCAAGGAGCAGTGGCTGGCCGCCTGCTACCGCCGCAGCTCCCTGACAGCCGCGCTGAGCCGGCTCAGGGCCGAGCGCGGCGGGAGCGCCGGGGCCTCGCTCAAGCGGCTGCTGGCGGGCTTCGATCTCGCCCGCGTGCCCGACGTGGCGGGCGAGGCGTTCGACTGCGACACCTGGGAGGATGTGGCCCATGTTCGAAGACTGGTTGACGGAGGCGGCGGCGATCACCGGCCGCCCCGAGCTGAATCTGAGCACTGACCAGCAGAAGCTGGTGCTGGACCTGGCCCGCGAGGCGGCGCACGGCGTGGCCCGCCCGGCCGCGCACCACGTTCCTGGCCGGCTACGCGCTCGGCGCCGAGGGCGGTCTCGACCGCCTCGCCGCCCTCGTGGAGGACCTCGGCGCGGCGGCCCGGGCGCGGGCGCCGAAGGACGAGGAGTAGGCCGGCCGGGCCGCCGGGCCCGGACCGCCCCGGCACGGCGGCGGGGCTTAGGCTGGAGCGATGAAGGCGATCGAAATCAGTGAACCCGGCGGTCCCGATGTGCTCACCTGGTCCGAGGTACCGGATCCGCAGGTCAGGGACGGCGAGGTGCTGATCGAGGTGGCCGCGGCCGCGGTCAACCGGGCCGACCTGATGCAACGGCAGGGCTTCTACGCGCCGCCGGCCGGCGCCAGCGAGATCCCCGGCCTGGAGTGCTCGGGCCGGATCGCCGCGCTCGGCGCCGGCGTCTCCGGCTGGGCCGTGGGCGACGAGGTGTGCGCGCTGCTGACCGGCGGCGGATACGCGCAGAAGGTCGCGGCGCCGGCCGGGCAGCTGCTGCCGGTGCCGAAGGGCGTGGACCTGGTCGAGGCGGCCGGCCTGCCGGAGACCGTGTGCACCGTCTGGTCGAACGTGTTCCTGACCGCGAACCTGCAGCCCGGCGAGACGCTGCTGGTGCACGGCGGTGCGAGCGGCATCGGCACCACGGCGATCCAGCTGGCCAAGTCCGTCGGCGCGAAGGTGCTGGTCACCGTCGGGTCGAAGGAGAAGGCGAAGCGCTGCGTCGAGCTCGGCGCGGACGCGGCTATCGACTACAAGGACGAGGACTTCGTCGAGCGGGTCCGTGAGCTGACCGACGGCCATGGCGCGGACGTGATCCTGGACAACATCGGCGCGAAGTACCTGGCGCGCAACGTCGACGCGCTCGCCGACAGCGGCCGCCTGATCATCATCGGCCTGCAGGGCGGCGCCCGCGCCGAGCTGGACCTCGCCAAGCTGATGCACAAGCGCGGAGCGGTGATCGGGACCGCGCTGCGCAGCCGGCCGCTCGCGCAGAAGGCGGCCATCGTGGCCTCGGTGCGCGAGCATGTGTGGCCGCTGGTCGCCTCGGGAGCGTTCCGGGTCGTCGTGGACCGGAAGGTGCCGATGCCGCAGGCCGCCGACGCGCATCGCGCGGTCGAGGCCTCGGAGCACGTCGGCAAGGTCATTCTGGTCGCGCAGTGACCCGCGAGTGGGAAAGGATGGTGCCATGCCCGAACTGAATGCGAACACGCAACCCCCGTCGCCTTATCGGGGCGAGAACGTCATCGTCGTCGGTCCGGACGGGCGGCCGGACGACCAGGAGCTCGAGCACGAGCCGCAGATCGAGGGCGAGGACCCGACCAGCGTCGCCGAGATGGTCGAGCAGCCCGCGAAGGTGATGCGGATCGGCTCGATGATCAAGCAGCTGCTCGAGGAGGTGCGCGCGGCGCCGCTGGACGAGGCGAGCCGGGCCCGGCTCGCCGAGATCCACCGCTCGTCGATCGCCGAGCTGGAGAAGGGCCTCGCGCCCGAGCTGATCAGCGAGCTGGAGCGCCTCTCGCTGCCCTTCGCCGAGGACGAGGTGCCGAGCGAGGCCGAGCTGCGGATCGCGCAGGCGCAGCTGGTGGGCTGGCTCGAGGGGTTGTTCCACGGCATCCAGACCGCGCTGTTCGCGCAGCAGATGGCCGCGCGGGCGCAGCTGGAGCAGATCCGCCGCGCGCTGCCGCCGGGCGTCGGCGACCAGGGGCTCGACCAGCAGTACCCGGGCCAGCCGCCGTCGGCCGGCCAGTACCTGTAGCCGCGGGGAGAACTCGCGCGGGGACGCGACCGTCGAACACGGTCGCGTCCCCGCTGGGTTTTCACGGGGAATGCGGGCGGCTCACGCTCAGGTGAGAACGTGTAAGACCTTGTCGTAGTGGTGGGTCCACCAGACGATCAGCGCCGACTGGTCGGCGAACTGGACGCTGGGCCGCCGGTCGAGCAGCTCGTAGCGCCAGGTGAGCATCCAGAAGTCGGTCAGCCGCTCCCACC
>Ga0310811_10008225_pt1 | contig 13413 bp, 10 predicted proteins | sample YCmetagenome_FD_207642 | JGI IMG/M metagenome (GOLD analysis project Ga0310811, IMG submission 207642) | Soil microbial communities from experimental microcosm in Duke University, North Carolina, United States - YC | ecosystem: Engineered > Artificial ecosystem > Soil microcosm > Unclassified ... | reverse complement strand
AATATCCCGAACGTGATGGGTCTTAGATGGCTGAGACCATTGCCAGGTTACCAGCTCAGGGAGATATAAAAGCAATTAGCAAGTGGGGGGCAAAAGCGTGAATTTGGTAAAACTTAGTACTGTCGTCAGTGCAAGAGCATGGCGTTGACCAAAGAGACATGCACTCACATTGACCAGCCAGAAATCATTTTCGGCGTTGTTGTTGCCACACTGCCAGGGGGACATCTTCTTCCTCGCCCCGCTCTGTGCGGGGTGGAAGTGAAGGTTCTACATGTGCTCTTGGTCTTCTGTTGTGTGGCGTTGTCATAACGGCATGAGCACTGGTCACCTTCCTGGTCTTTACGTCAGCGGGGTGGGCCGGAGAAGCAGCACCTGTAGTCGCAGTCGCAGATAATGAGCGTGTGGTGGCCCGTGTGGCTTGGACACGATTAGTGGCGGCTGGTGACACATTTGCAGAGTATCTGTTATGATTTTGGGCTGGTGGTGACCGCGAACGGCGTGCAGGAGCTTGCTGGGAAGTATTACTTGAAGCGTGATTAGGAGGAGGCGATGGAGTTAATCGCGTGCGCGACGGGGGCGGAGCTCCAGAAGTGGATGACGAAGCCCATGACTCCGTAGGCTGCATGGTATCAGGTGGAAACTGTTGTTGATCTGCCGCCCCAGGCCCCGAGTACCCGGAGTACATGTAATTTGTCGGTTGTGGCTGGACAATCTGGGGCGCATGCACTGGCGGACTTGACACTCGCTGCATCCTTGGTGGACCGCCACCCAGTGGCATCGGAGATGGGGAACCATATCCGTAGCTGGATCCATTATACTGCTGCTCCATTTCTCTATGCTGCATCTCGTATTGAGGACCCTTGATTGGCATTTCAGCAACCCTTCGAGCTCCTTGCGATCCGCTGGGGGGCTTTGTAAGAGCGCCTCTCCTTTGAGACTCCTTTTTCTGTGGTTGCTGCTGCTGAAGTTGAAGCTCTCTTTCGCGCTCAATCTCCCTCTCCCTCTCCAGCCGCTCATTTTCAGCCCTCTGCCTCTCTTCCGCTTCTCGACGTTCACTGTCCTTCTCTACTTGTTCATTGTCAGGACTGGATGCGGTCGGGGCAGTAGCAGCTGGCTGATTTTGCGCCACAGGAGTCGCCGCGGGGTTCTGCGTCTTGTTGATGACACCGAGATACCAGAACATCAGATTGCTGATGAGAACCTGCTCGTACAGCGGCCTTCGAGGATTTGCCAGCTTGATATGGCTTAGTCTATAAATCGCGCGCTCCACGTGGATGGGATATCGAGCATACGTTCCCTGCCCGCCGGGTAGTTGTGGCGATGGTGAGGGAACATACTGTTTTGAGGATTTTGACTGGCCAAGCAAGGCAGTAGCAGCCTCTCGCCCGGACCCGTATGGATGCGGCTGAGATGCCTGTTCGTCAGCCTTTTTCTTGCTGCTGAACAAGGACCCAAAGAACCCGCTCTCTTTTTCCTTTTCCACTCGCTGCACTTCCTTCTCGCGTTCCCTATCCTTACCGTTCTTCTTCCCGCCTTTGTCGCTGCCCCATTTGAACAGTCCCTTGCGGTCCTTCTCTTTCTTCGGCACAGGGCTTGGGGTCTTCTGGGGGAGGCTGGATGTCGCTATAGCTTCGGTAGATGACGCTAAGGTAGATGCATCGGGGGACGGTGTTCGAGACGACTCTTCTGAAGGGGCAGTCAGAGTAAGTCTCTGAGGTTGAGGGTGATGCAAAACTATTGCATTGGTAGAAGTGTCCAGGCTAGGTTCGGTTTGGGCCGGTGGAGACTCGTCATGTGCTGGGGAAAATGATAATAATGGGGGGTCGGAGTTTAGCGATGAGGTTGAAGGGGCTTCACCATTAGGTACGTCACAGAGGTATGCTTCGAGGATGAGTGTTTCATCTATGAGCACGTCAGTTTGCGAAGTATGGCCATCACTTGTCATGCTTTCGTTAGACAGTGCACGAGGTCGTCTACCTGTTTCTGTGACATCGCCGTGATCACTTGACGAGACGTGGTCACTGGAAGACAGATCACTGGAGGTACGTGGTTCTCCCTGTGTGGTAGCACGAGGCCTGCGTCCGGACCCAAACCGATGGCCACCACCATCACCAGGTAATGTGGTCTTCCGGATCTTAGTGCGCGCAGCTCGACGGAGAATCAGGCCGGGAGGAGGAACGATGATAGGTGCATCGGCCTCATCTGGCATGTCAGGAATATCGTCCATCCTGTCCATGGCTGAAGACAAGGGCCTTGAGCAGATGCTAGGGACGACCGGAAGTTATTCTGCATACTGACCTGAAGGAGATACATTAAGGCTTAAACTTCGCCTAAGCACATTCCTAAGTTTTGTAGGATCATCACTCTTTGAGGCCTCTTCTGCCAGTGTTTCTAGCCTTTGTAAGTCACTGATAGTAAGCTGTGGCGCATTTGCGAGAGGTGTGCGATTTGAGCGAGAAGGGACAACCTTCTCATCCTCGTCCTCGACCTGGTCATTCTCTGATGGTTTGTACTGCCTGCTGAGCATTGAACGTTTACGTCCCAAACCTGTAGAAGGGATGCTCAAAGAATTTGATCGAAGAGATCCAGCGACGCCATCTAGGGGTGGAGTACGTGCGTGTTCCTTGAGAAAAGCGCTAAACTGGCCCGGATCGATTTCGGGATGAAGACGAGCTGGCACCCAGAAGAGATGAAAAGGATCATCTAAGCCCGCGCTTCGCTCCTCTGAGCTAGAGCTGCCTTCGTGAGAACCACTGCTGGAGTCACCATCTGGTAACTGCTGGGGCGTAGTGGCAGTCCAGTAGTTGGATGTTGGTGAAGTTGGAGACGATGGATTCGGAAGATCAGGATCAAGAATAAGAGCACCTGGACCGCCTTGTGCTGTAGAACGCCGCTTTATGTCTCGTAAAGCCTCGACCTCGCGCTGAATCTCCAACTGCGAAGGCTGCATACTTGGGAGAAGCGGACGTCAAGAAGAAAAAGAGTGTCAGTAAGATTGCGCGGTCGTCGTGAACAGTACTTGAACGTCGAGGAGGTTGATGATTAAGGCCACTAGTAAGAAGAGTGGCCGAAGTTGCCTTGCGGTGGTATAAATTTAACGCTTGCCAAAGCTCTCCGGTTCTTGATCAACTAAACTGGCGCGGCAGCAACGGCATGTCATCAAACTGAGTTCAAACTGGCTCAAACGTGTTCTTACAAGTCTACAGGATAGTTACATTCAGAACAAGTCAAATTATATATCAAGCCTGATGCCTGCTCGAAGGGCGAGCTCAGTAGTTGTAGTACGTGGCACAACTGCTCTGGACTCTGCTTGAACAACCACGATAAAAAAAACCTGGTACTACTAGCATGCACTCGGACCCGACGGCCGTCAAGCGTATGAGAACTTTTGCATGTCATACTATCGATTTAACGCACTTCAGAGTGTGCTTTCTGTGGAGCAGCGGCTTCACGCCGCAGCTCCTGAATAACAGCCTGCATGGGTAATCGTCAGTCCCAAACTTGCTTTTAGACCACCCGGACATCAGCGTACTGCAAGGGCCTCTGGGTTAACACCACTCTCGATCATACCCACACATGTCGCTAGCGTCTCCTTATCGAGCTGTGTATTAAGCAGCTGCGAGATCTCGTAGAGGGCTGTGAACCGCATTCATGAGGGTGCAATATGGCGCATGTGCAACTTCGATAACACACTGTCAAGGGTCTGCTGAGCAGCACTAATTCTGTCTGCCTCTTTAGATGACATAAGGTCAACACCTGTTTGAAGAGCATTTAGATCTACCGCTATGACCAGATGAGAAATTCTGACCTAAATTCCTAGCTGATGAAGCTTGAATTCGGTGGGGAGCACTTCCAAAGGACAGAAATCCCAGAAAGGAAATAAATATCATTGTCTCACAGAAAGTCCAGCAGCTCACCTCCATGGCCCCCTCAAAAACACCCAGAAGCACCTCGAGGCCAAAGAAAGAAAAAATATTTCACCCAGACTCCCGCAAGGCCGGTCAATTGAACCGGGTGCAGCTGCGAAAAGCAAAACTTGCGGATGCAGCATCAAAGCGAACAAAGAAACACTCTGCCCAGGGTGCGTATCCCATGTTGTATTGATGTCACGCGTCTTCTCATGCGGTTGACCCCAGCCGATTTATATGGATTTTTCTACCATGCTATACCTCCAGAGGGCGTGCTCTCCCTCGAAGAGCTACATTCCATCATTAGCAATGTATGGTTAACACGCCACGACGATGAGCTTGAGCAAGAGAGAGCTGCTCGCCGCAAGGGCCGACCGAAAAGTACCAAGGAGTCGAAGCTGGAGGAGATTAAGCTCCGTGAATCAGAACAATATCGCACAGGAATGGGTAAGGTTGAGTATCATAGTGTTTTGCCTTTGTTGATCGCATTGCGCAGATGTCCCTGATCTTACACATGAAGCTACCGTTGAGCTATTCCGCAAATGGGACCAGACGGAAGTTGCTTACATCCAACTCCTACGTTTCATCCGAATCAGCAGTGTAGATTCTACGTCTACAGTCGTATCGAAACAAGGGGAACACCATTCCCTCAAAGAATCAGTTCATCCGCAAGCAGTCGACGAAGCCATGGTCACTGATCGTGACGACACGTTCCTTACTGAATTACCATCGCGGTTCGCAAGTACGATGATGACGATGGATGGTCCACTTTCATAGCCAAGGCAGAATTTGAAAACCAGTGTTGGCGGTATCTAGCATAAAATAATTTGATATGTCCTACAGATCGTGCAAGCTAATCGGCGTACACCAAGCTCTCGCTAAATTGGTATCCTCCCATCTCGGTTTCTGCGGGGCTGAAAAGTGGACTATTTGGTGTCATCAACATTCGTGGAATGTCCAGCTCCCAGTTCCTTCTCAGCCTTTGAAAAATCACCTGGAAGCTTGACGACGCACCCCTCTCCTGTATCAAGTGTAGTACGACCTGATATCCGGCAGTGATTTGCACGGGCGTCGGCCTCTGCACCTCTACGCGGAACCGCACCGACTTCAGTACTGGTAAAAGTCCAGAAGGATCCTTCGTGTCATCCATTCTGCACTTGAGTACGCCTGAATTTTCTGCATGTGTGAGCATCACGCCGACGCCCATGTTCACCAGCATTCGACGACACTCCTCGCGTGATGTGAATCCGTCGTACGTAGACAGAAGCTGGTACGTTATTGGCTTGAACCTGAAAACACTATCTAGCCAGCGCCGTCGCGGCGTCAAGGGAAGAGTGAACGAGCTGTCAGAGAATGCGGGTGAGACAGTTGCTGGGGTGTCGCCCCCGCCCTTCTTGTGTAGCTTGTTTGGCGGTGGTTCGATGATCTGCACACGGAGCGCAGGCCGTCTGTCACCATCGTTGCTCCGCAGAGACGACTTCTTGATGATTCCGGGTCCACTAACATTGAGAGAGATATTTTCCTTGTCGACCTCTCTGAACTGACTTCGTCGTTTGCGCCTCATATCCACATCAGATATGATCTCCTGGGGCGATGAGTAGTCTCTGGTCTGCACAGTATTGCCGTTCTGACGCTTGCCAAATTCCATGTTAACTGGCGTGGGTGGAGCTGAGGTGTTGCCAAGACCAAGGCGGGGCGTGCCTGCAGTGCGCGCCTCCATTGCATTAAGATGTTCCACAATTTGTTGGAAGAAATGCTGCATCTTATCGTCCTTGAGCTCCGGTACTTCAATTGCGGGCAAATTTGTAGAACCGAGCGTAGGTGATAAGGGCGAAGTTAGAGATGTGATATACGATGACAAAGGAGAGCGGATATCAGCCCCTGGACGTGGAGGTGTTGGCGAAGAAAGAGTTATTCGAGGAGCGCCTAGTTGTACGTAGTCGCTATCGTCACTGTGAAGAGGGAGCATGCGACCAGCAGCCCTACGCGGGGTCGGAGGAGCTGCGCGAGGTGGAAGAAATGAAGGCGCACGTGCCAGGTGGGGTGTTTGGGATGTGGTCCTGGTCGTGCCCTGAGGATCATTCCTGGTTGATTTCTTCTTGCGTGTCTTTCTGTGCACCATCTCCTCTTCCTCGTCGTAATTTTCCAAGTGTTTGTCCCGATAATCGGTGAGCAGTCGGTAAACGCCTTTCTGCCAGTTTGGCTCGGAGCTTTTGAGGCTAGCTTTGATGTCCTCCTCGGATGTACCGTGCCAAAGCGTGCAAAGGTTCGCGAGGATGTCTTGATCAATGTCTTCAAGATCAGAGAGAGGTCTTGCTATATCATTGAGCATCGGGGTGCTCGCGTCGACAGACTTGGGCTTTTGGGAAAGGTAGAACGGGTGGGTGAGAATTTCAGGGATCGTAATACGTGTCACAACGTCCTTCTGCAGCATTTTCGTGATAAGATCCTTGGCCAATAGATCGATGCCGGCTGGCATATCAAACCTTCCTGACTTGACTTTATCTAGCAGTGTCGGTAGGTCCTCATCATCGAAAGGAAGGCGTCCTACAAGCAGGGCAAATAGAATCACGCCACAGGACCAGATATCAGAAGCGCGTCCATTATACTCCTTTCCCATGATGACCTCCGGGGCCGCATAATGAGGGCTTCCACATGCCGTCTGAAGTAATCCATTTTTGGAGCTAGCCTGCCAAGCTGCCATACCAAAGTCTGCAACCTTGATATTCTTGTTATGGTCCATGAGAAGGTTTTCAGGTTTTAGATCTCGATGCGCAATGTTGAGTCGATGGCAATAGTCGATTGCGGAGATGATTTGCTGGAAATAGCCCAAGGCTTCAAAGGTGGATAGCCGCCCTTTGTTGCACAGATAATCAAAGAGCTCGCCACCCTCCACATACTCAAGAATAAGATAAAGCTCGCTGGAGGTTTCCCACACGTCATAGAGGCGCATTATGTTTGGATGGTCGATGAGCTTCATGATCACGATTTCGCGCTCGATGCTGAGAAGCATATGTTCAGCGGAGTCGACGAGCTTGGTGATAGAGTTCATGAGGATGTTTTTGGACACAATCTTGACTGCGGCATATTGTCCTGTCTTTGAATGTCGTGCGATCCTCACGCGGCCTAGTTGGGATCAGTGAAAGCGCATAGTTTTGCAGCACCCCGAATAGATACCTGAGCTTCCTTTGCCGATAGTCCTGCCTACTTTCCATAGTCCAATCATCTTTGGGTCGTCCTCGCTACGATTCCGCCGCGGAAGCCTTGGATAGTCGTCATCGTCCATAGCGGTTAATAGGGAAGAATATTGGGAGGTTGACAATGAAGCTGAGCGCCGCAGATTCTCGGGGGAGCGAAGAATAGCCAAATAAAAACAAATAACACGCTCTCACTCAGTTTGAGTCACGAATTTTGACTTTCTTGCTGCAAACATCCCCTGACACCACTAGGATTTGCAGACAATATCTATCTTTTCTTGAAGATGATGCAGCCTACCCCCGCACCGACATCGCCTTCAGGCTCACCAGAACCAATTCACGATGAAGAAACTATAGCCTACCCACCTCCCCCGCAAAACAATGGCAGTGCCCCCTTTTCAGTACTAGCTGGGCTATTTGAGAAATTATCGACAGAAAGAAAGCCTGAACGAAGACGGCGACTTTTGTATGTCTGGTTCAACGTATGTCTTTGATTATACGAACAACACCAGTTTTGACGCTTATATGGTGTCAGCATTGGAGAGAGGAAATTGGGCATGATCTTTATCCCGTTCTCCGCCTGATCCTTCCACAGGCACGTTTGCTGTCACTTTTAAAAAGTAATCCGGGTAAGCTGAATATGTGAACAGAAAGACCGCGAGCGCGCTGTGTATGGCCTGAAGGAGAAGAACCTCGCCAAGACCTACATCAAACTGATCCCACTCGGTATAAGAGACCCAGATGCGATCCGCTTGCTCAACTGGAAGAAGCCCACCGAAAAAGATGTTTGTATATTGTATTCCATGATAATATATTCGCTGAGCCTTCCTTTAGAAAAGTTCTGGCGACTTCCCCACAGTTTTGTACGAGGTTGTGAGTAAGCGATCCTCTGTCGTCGAGGGAAGCTTGTCAGTCCATGATTTGAATGAAATCCTGGATGACTTGTCCAAGAACATGGGAAAGCAGTACGCACGATGATATTTGATATGCTCTCTGTCTGACAACAGTACACAGGGACATTCAGTCCAGAATTCTTCAGCGTATCTACAATCGTGCTACTGCTGAGGAACAGCGATGGATTGTACACATAATTTTGAAAGGCATGTCGTTTTCTTCCATCATGGCTCCAATCATATATCAACTTTCCAAGACATGGTCATTTCTGTGAAGGAAACCACCGTCTTTGGCGTGTTCCACCCGGATGCACAGGATCTATTCAACATTTGTTCGGACCTCAAGAAGGTTGCTTGGGAACTATGGGATCCTTCAAGGAGGTTGAATGCTGAGGTATAACTTTTCCTATTCGTTGAAGATTTCAAAACTGATGTGACATAGGATAAATCCATTCAATTGTTCCGTGCATTTGCGCCGATGCTGTGCAAGAGACCAACCCATAAGATCGAGGATTCGGTAAAAGAAATGCAAGGACACCAATTTATCATCGAAGAGAAACTTGATGGCGAGCGCATGCAGCTGCACAAGCGCGAAAATGAATACTTCTACTGTTCGAGGTAGGCCTCATCGCGTGTACTAATGATCTAAGTCGACCCATGATATAGGAAAGGAAAAGATTACACTTACTTGTACGGACAGCATGTTGGGCAGGGCAGTTTGACTCCTTTTATTGATTCTGCGTTCGATGAACGGATCGACGAGTTGAGTTTATTTCTACGTTCCCTTCGTTTATAATTGAAGTTATGTTGCAGTATCATTCTCGATGGAGAAATGTTAGTTTGGGACCCCGTTTCTGAACGTAACTTGCCATTTGGTACCTTGAAGACAGCTGCACTTGGTCGGTATCATCAATCAATCATTTGTCTAAGCGCTTATGATACCTCTCAGACAAATCAAAGAAGGAGCACAATCCCAGACCATGCTGTATGCGTCCACTGTTCTAGATTTTACAGCAACGCTCATTTCAATCTAGTTAAGGTTTTTGACCTCCTCTATCTCAATGGCGTGTCCCTCCACCAGAAGTCGCTCAAGTTCCGCAAACGCAACCTGCGCGCATGCATCAAAGAGATTCCTGGCCGCATTGAATTCACTGCGGAGTTTGAAGGCAAGACCGCCAAAGATGTTCGGCAGAAGATGGACGAAGTCATGGCGTCAAGAGGGGAAGGCCTCGTGATCAAACACCCTGACTCCGAGTACATCTTAAATGGAAGAAACAAGGATTGGATTAAGGTTAAGCCGGAATATATGGTAAATCAGTCGAGGCACCCCATTTCATTTACGCTCACAGTACTTTTAGGACAATATGGGCGAGACCGTGGACGTGTTAGTAGTCGGTGAGTTCTAAATTTGCTGTGTTTACTTAGCATATAATTTCAATGTAGCTGGCAATTACGGCACTAGAAAACGTTCAGGAGGTGTCTCGACACTCATCTGTGCAGTCCTCGATGACCGGCACCCGGAAGGTGACGATGAACCGAAGTAAGTCTCGCACTGGATGCAGCGTCTGATGTATAAATATTCCTGGACACTAGGTACAGTACCTTCGTCAGAGTGGGCACAGGTTTGTCATTTGCAGACTATATCTGGCTCAGACAAAAGCCTTGGAAAGTATGGGATCCAAAACATCCCCCAGAATTTCTACAAACTGCAAAAAAGACATACGAAGACAAAGGTGACTTGTATCTGGAACCAGAAGAGTATGACCCACTCTCTACCTGCTGGCGCAAACTGACGATATGATTGTCAGCTCGTTCATACTGAAGGTTAAGGCAGCTGAAATCACGACTTCAGGTATCAGGAAATGATTTTAATCGCGTTGTCTTGCTGATGTACCACGTGAAATAGATCAATATCATTTGGGCGTTACCATGAGGTTTCCTCGAGCTTTGTCAATTCGCGACGACCTGTCCGTCGCAGATTGCATGACTGCATCAGGTGCGTGCCTTTGTATTTAATTGGTACAAAGTCTGACTTGTTTTAGCTGTTCTGGAGAGCATGCGTTCCGAGCGTAAAAGAAAGATGGAAAGTGATGCTGGGTGAATGTTTATTGGGTTTCTCGCCAATACCTTGGTTAATCCTTTGTAGCATGTCCAAGAAGAAGCGAAAGACGACGGCAAAGAAAGCAACTGTCCTACCACAATACCAAGGACCTGATCTACGTGCAGTCGAGGTTGTATCAGACCTATTTGAGGATATGAAATTCAGTGAGTCTTGTTTACCGCCTGGTGTTCGATTAGCGGTGACCTTGGTCGTAAGTGGTGTCGTCAGACCCAAAATCACGAACAGGCAATCAAGACCGTCAGGAACTGATAAAATTGTGAGACAAGATCATTTTTGAACAAATATTCAAGATCTGAGTCCGCCATAGGATTCATGCTAATGGGGGTAGCTGCGTGCAGGTCGTTACATCCAAACAACCTATTATAGTCATTTATGGGGGAACGACTACGCGTCAGTACCTATGCACATATTTTGACTACTTTGAGGGATTGATCGCAATCTTGCAGCTTATGACATCAAGCTATTGATTGACAAGGACAGCGTCGACATCATTAGGCCTCAGTGGGTCACGGATTGTATACACCAAGGAGAACTCATTTCTCTCAAAAAGAAGTAGGTGTCGCAGTATTTGTTATTTCTACATAGGATCACACTTGTCCTAGGTACTTCTTTCACGCAACCCTAGCACGTCAAGAATCCGATGATTATCATCAGCTGGACACTGACGAGGACCAGGAAATGACCGATGGAACTGTAGAGGAAGATGCGAGCCTGAAATTTTCAATCACCCCAGAAGGCCTCGAGCCGAAACTCGAAGAAACTAAGGACATTGATCCTGAACTCGTAGACTGGTTCCAAGTCGACGCCAAGCCTGCCGTTCCAGAAGACAGCGAGACGGAGGAAGAGTCTGATGCGGATTCGAACAACGATGATGTCAAAGAGGAAGATGATGATGATGAGTGGTTCCAAGTGCCAGAGGTGCCCCACAGTCACGCTGTTAAGCCCCTTGATGATAACGTGCGTGGTTTGATTGATGGCATAACCATTATTCATTGGTTATTTCAACAGTTATGTACCACGCTTCATTCACAGCCACAGGTAAGGGTTTCTTCATTCATGTGTCCTCTTGCTACAATGCAATGGTATCAGAACACGACAATGGGGGAAGACGACCAAGCGAGGGAGTATGATACAACAGCAATATTCAGGCATCTGTAAGCCTCGTGTCTTCCAGGCTATCGGCTCTCACCATCGGTGATAGTTGCTTTTACCTTGATACGCCAGACAATGCGCGGAGAAACGGCATGCCGGTGAAACCCAAGTATGAACAGGAGATCACCACCACGTGAGCTTTCCTTTCAGTGCGGTGCCGAATATTGTTTCCCTGATATCAAACTTTAAGCTTCGACCAGGTTTCAAGAAGCATTCGGGAGAATGGTGGAATGATAGTTGCCCTCGACGATTCAAAGCTCACACATGTTGTCTTGGACAAGCGAGATGACTCACGTCGACTGACGCTCATACAACGTACCTCGAGGTAAGGGCTCACACGTACAATCTAGTCATACATGACTGAGGAAATTCTGAGACCTAAACGACGCCGATTGGTGATATCCGATTACGTGACAGCTTGTTTAGAAGAAGAATCATTGCTTGACGAGGAAGGTGAGAAGTCTTAGTCGCTATTAGTCTTCCATATTGAGCTGTTACTCTCAGATTTTGCTCCGTAGACACTGCTTATCACTCCTATGTTGTACACTTCTTATTCAATGTGTATTTCCTCAAAGTTTTGTTAGGGTCGCATTTTTCATCCCACGCGTTTTCCTCGTGCGTTTAAGTACTGCGAATGAAACGGACAGGTCTGGGCGTTACTAACATCAGGGCGTCGATGTTAGCTGTGGGATTTTGGAGTGGCACCGCGTGCGAACTGCTTCGAGCCAGTAGCACTCCTTCCTCTCCAAGCCAACCGTACTTTGATGTGACGGAGAATGAGATAATGTCTTTTTTGTCATGGGAACACCATGCATGCACACATACTAGATATGATTGGAAAGGTCAACAAAATTCATCATCGATCATCGTAACCAGTAACTAGTAGCTTTCCTTCAGCGGAGAAGGTTGCTAATCTCACATATTTGCGGCAGTGAACTTTGAAGCTCGTAGACTAGCTACTATGAGGTAGAAGGTTTGTGTTCATATTCCAGAGACTGTTCCCAATGCCATTCGCAAGGATGCGGTTGTTTCCGGTCGAGACTACATGTGAGTCCGAGACCGAGACAAGTCGATGGAATTAATCTCACCTTATAATATGTACTATCCCCTAGGGTGCGAAACTACCTTGGGCCGAGTTTTGACCAAGTGCCGGCACAACTGGCACTTGCCACACTGGCAAATTCATTCAATCATGTTGTTAGCCAAGTGGATTTATGAACCCTCCCTACTACGAGTTGTGCCACGGACTTCCGAGTTCGCCAGCAATATTATGGTGCAATACCAACAACGCTAGTACTACGGACCGGGGCAGTCAACTAAGTAGGGGATAGCTATAAAGGCATGTGGCGTTATTAGGGTTATAACATTAATCTAGTAATTGGTCATTCAATGGATGACTTTCCGTAGGCAAAATAATCCAGAATAGATTATTTCGGAGCCTGAAATACATTTGCGATAACGTCAATAATATAATCTATGCCAAAATAATCCCCCGTACGCTCAGCGAATAGATTTAGTCCAGTCCTTGATGGACGATCTTGCAATCCAGTACCTGCTTCTCAACAATGATGAGGCAGAACTTTTTGATGATGATGAAGGAGCTCAGGTCCTAGCTGCAGCCCTCATTGGTGGGATTGAGGTATCACAACAAGAGCGCATTGACACCCGGAACACCCATCGTTTATACCTTTGCCAACCCCAGCTTCTTCCCAATCCTTGCATCAACATCCCTTGGCAGGCATTATACAATAGTCAGAACAATCGAGCCTTTATCACTACAATGGGTATTGATGTAACTACCTTCGCCTCGCTCCTTACCACAGGTTTTGCCCAATGCTGGTCTGAAACTCCAATCCCTCATGAGGATGTGAATGTGGGTGGAAATATACGCATCGAGTGGCACTTGCTTGATGCCGCAGGGGCACTTGGGCTTGTGTTGCATTATCTCAGTTCCACTATGCATGCTATCAGCCTACAGCAGATATTTGCTATTATTCCCAGTACTGTCACCTGCTACCTCAAATTCAGTCTTCAGCTTCTCCTGCTCTCCCTCCACACCATACCAGATGCCAGAATTTGATGGCTCGAGGGCCCAGAATTTGAACGCTGTAGTGTGCTCATTGTTGCACGTCACGGGAGAC
>Ga0310811_10008224_pt1 | contig 13413 bp, 9 predicted proteins | sample YCmetagenome_FD_207642 | JGI IMG/M metagenome (GOLD analysis project Ga0310811, IMG submission 207642) | Soil microbial communities from experimental microcosm in Duke University, North Carolina, United States - YC | ecosystem: Engineered > Artificial ecosystem > Soil microcosm > Unclassified ... | reverse complement strand
CTCATCGGTTCTCCCGCGCTCTTGCCTTCGATAAGGAGAAGACTTGTATGACACGGACCTGTCAAGGGAAATGGCACCATGCACATTCCTATGCACAATATTCGTGATCTGGTAATGGCTGGGTCTTTCTGACAGACTTGCATTGCGTAACGGAGATAAGCGCCTCCGCTACGGAGCAAGTGAAGAAAACCCATAGCTGAAGTAAAGCCGGGGCCGGGCATATGCGGGTTTTTGACGTTCCCAAGGGATACGCAGGAATCGGGAGGCAACTGCGGGTCGCTGTCCACGGTAGTTGTCGCGTGCATGACCCTTTCGAAGCGCTCGGCGCAGCAGGTAAATTGGCAAAGGTCTGGGCCAACCATCTCGCCGTCAGTTACACCTTCGGCGAGGCGTGCCAGGCGCTGCAGTGGAATCTGGGTGAACGTACAATTCCAGCCGAGCTACTTTCCTTCATTTTTGATGACCCAACCCAGCTTCCAGCCATAGAGCCTCAGCAGCGCCGCGTCCTGGAGAGCGTCGATGTGTTCATCATCGAGATTTCCGAGCTACGCCAGATCCGCTATCGAGATTTTTTCTTCCAGATACAAGTATTCATGAGGAATTTTATATCCAAGCATGGTGCTGCACTACTCCCATGGTATCGGCTGTTCTCGACCGGCCAGCCTGTAACGAAGGATGTGGTTCAGGATGCGCTCCGCCGTCTTGTTCACCTCGATGCGGAGAAACGTGCGTTCGTCGAGTCCATCTTGGTCGAAACGCACCTTGCCCCAATCGATCCGGAGTCGGCGAAGCGCGCTATTTCGACCCTGGCGGCAACCTGTGATGCACGATGGCTCTTCGTATCGCATTTCGTCGTTCCCGGAATGTCGGGAACGCTGATGCTCGATCGTACCAAGCTCCGTGAGATATTGCGGGCGGCGACCGAAGAGTGCAGCGTCGGGTTCTTCGATCCCAGCTCGATGGTAGGCCGTTACGGCCGGAAAACGGCGCTGGCAAATGCAGGCGCGGACATCTACCACTACAATCCCGATTTCCAATCGATGATCGGCGATGCGTTGCTGTTGCAGCTGAGCCCAACCCTGGAACCGGATCGCAATGCGATTGACGTGGTTGCGCCCAACACCGTTATTCCCTTGCAGCCGATCTCCTGCGCCTTGAATGCCTTGCTCACGAGTTGTCATCGAGAGCGGCTTGCTGGCCTCGGAGTTGATGGTAGCGGGCTGCACGCCCACTACGCCCTGCTGCTCGAACGGTGCGAAATTTTAGGCAAGCAGGAACTCGATATCGCAGAGATCATATTGCGTTATTTGCCTGAGTTCGATTGCTACCACGTCCTGCGGGCTGGATTGGGTGAGATGGCGTTTCTGCTTGCAGTCCATGGCCGCAAGACAAAGGCGTTCGACCCCTTTGCCAGCCGCCTATCGGCTCTGACTGCCGGAGCCAAGTACCTTCAGTCCTGTGGCTTCCTGGCCAAGGAGGGTGTCGACGCGACATTGGCCACGGTACCATCACTGGCCCTCGGCGAGCGGACACTGGCTGTGGCCACCCAGTTGTCGCTTACGGCATCGCCGGCGGAAGAAGATACTATTCTGACACAGCTTGAACAGTACGATGCCGTTCTCTTCTTGCCGGGCGCCCTTGTACGGACACGCGAGAGCAAGATGGAAGAAGAACTTTTGATCGGCCGATTCCGAAGCGCCGGCTTCTGCGAAGTGCGAGACTATCCGCACCTGAGATTGGTGTATTGTGCCCGGAGTAGGGAAAGTGTCCGCTCTGACGATGTCGGGCCTGTTCCGGACAAGGCGTTCGCCAGAGAAGCGGTGCCGACGTGAGCAAAGAAATGCTGGACGTCGAGCCTTCGCTCTCACTCGAGAACGCGTTCACGAGGAAGCTTCGTACACACTTCTCCACGAAACCCGAAGCCGTATTCTGTCGCCTCATTGGTACCGACGCCGAGGCGGCAATGACATGGCGTGACCTTCACACCATGGCGCAGCACTTCAGGGCGTCCTATTGTACTGCAGGTCTCAATCCCGGTGACGAGGTCCTGCTGTTCATCCGGCACAGGCCCGAACTCTACGGAGCGTTCTTCGGCGCATTGCTTGCTGGTTTGGTTCCGTCCTACATGCCTTGCACGTCGCCACGGCAGGATCCTGTGATCTACTGGTCGTCGCATCAGGAACTGATGGATCGTACCAGGCCGGCCGCGATCGTCGCCGATCGGTCTACATTTTCCGAAATGCAGGGAGCGGGGCTGAGGAGTGACGCCGCTCACCACATCGTCATCGATGACCTGCCGGTGGGCGCTGCCAGCGGCGCCGCCATGGTCAGGACTGGCGGCGATACGGCACTGCTGCAGCACAGTTCAGGCACCACGGGCCTTAAGAAAGGTGTCACGCTCTCTTACGATGCCATTACCCGCCAGATCGAAAGCTATGCCGCTTCAATCGAGGCGGGTCCTTCGGATGTCATTGTCTCCTGGCTGCCGCTATACCATGACATGGGGCTCATCGCCTGCTGCCTGCTGCCCGCGTACTTGGGCATTCCTGTCATCCATATCGATCCTTTCGTTTGGCTGGCGCGGCCCGAGTTGTTGTTTGACGCGCTTGTAGCCCACTCGGGAACTCTGACCTGGCTACCCAACTTTGCCTTTGATCACATGGCAACCGTCGCTGCGCGCCGCGCGGCCGACTATGACCTGTCCAAGGTCCGGGCCTTCATAAACTGCTCTGAACCTTGCAAGCCAGCGTCGTTCGATCGCTTTGCAAGCGCCTTCGAGGCTTCCGGCGTGCGGGCGAGCCAGCTTCAATGCTGCTATGCCATGGCTGAAACCGTGTTCGCCGTGTCTCAGACACGCATCGGCGAACCGGTCGGACGGCTGCGAGCAGATGCGCGCTCACTGGAACGCGGTTCGATACCTCGCATCGTACCAGCGGACGCGCCGGGCACGGGGCTGCTCGAAACCGGCACGGCGATCGCCGGCATCCAAGTAGCCGTCTACGACGAAGGCCGGCAGTTGTTGCCAAACCCGATGGTTGGCGAAATCGGCGTTCGCGGTAGCTTTCTATTTTCCGGTTACAACGGCGATCCGATCAGGACCGGAGAGCGTCTGGTCGACGGAACTTACTTCACTCGCGATCTCGGTTTCGTGCTGGATGGCCGGGTCTATGTGCTGGGGCGGATTGACGACCTCATCATCGTGAATGGACGCAATCTTTATGCGCACGAAATCGAAGCGCTGGTAAGTCGAATCGAAGGATTGAAGCCCGGAAGGAGCGTCGCGGTCCCGGTATTCGACCGACGTACTGGGAGTGAAGCCCTTACCATCATCTCGGAGCGAAAGCGCAGCGCTTCGCGCGCAGATACCGAGCTGCGACGGGATATCATGACGACGGTGTATTCGACCTGCGAAGTCACGCCTTCGCGTATCCACATCGTCGAAGAGGGGTGGTTGGTCAAGACCACCAGCGGAAAGATAAGTCGTCGCGAGAATCTAGCGCGTCTGCAGGCAGGATCGAGAGGGACGAACCAGAATGAAGGATGAAGAGATCCTCGCGGTCGTTGTCGCCCAGATCAAACAGGAGACGGACAATGATGACCTGGCGATCACGCCCGACATGACGGCGAGTGATGTACCCGGTTGGGATTCGCTCGCTCACATACGCATTCTCCTTGAGATTGGAGCGAAGTTGGGCGTGACGATTGACATCGAGCAGACGTATCGCGCGGCAACGATTGGCGATTTGCTGCCGATAATCAGAGGATCCCCGCCTGACGCGCAGAGTGGCATCGGCATTTAGGCAATTGGCCAGATCTCCTGAAGGAGCCTACCGCTGTTATCAGCGTTCTTTGCAGTACATGGAGCTTCGGAAGCGAAAGGCTAGTCCATGCTCACACGATACACCGCCGCCCTTGCTCTGTCGCTTTGGGCCGCTTCAGCGTCGGCGCAAATGCTCCCCCCGGATGTTTCGGAGCGCGTCGGGCGTGCGGCGTCATTTGTCTACAACTACACTCCTTCCCAGTACGCCGACAAGTTGGGAACCCGCGACGTCGTCTGGGACAATCGCCCGACCACGATCCAAGGTGGGGCGCACAGATTGCACTTTCCGCCATCCACGTTCTCGAGCGCCTACACTGCTGTCAATCGGCTCCCAGCTGATGTCATCGTTTACGGGAAGACGAGACTGATGACGGCTTGCGGGGTCCCGCACGGCGGTTGCCCACTGTCCTGGTTCAGGTCGAACCATCCGGAGTGGATCATCTACAAGGCCGACCAGGTGACGCCAGCTTACCAGTTTGGCGACACCACCTGGGTTCCCCTGGACATCAGCAACCCGAAATATCGATCCTGGTTGTTTGCAAACTACTATCAACCGATTCTCGATCTGGGCTATCAAGCATTGAGCGTCGACAATGTGACCCCTCGAAACGACTTCGGCGAAGTTGGCACTTGCTCGATTGCTCCCACGACCCACTGCACCGCGGACGGCGGCACGTGGACCCAGCTCTACAGTGGGACGGCCCGAGGTGACGAGGCGTTCATCAGGAACAGGGTCGAGTGGGTACGGGCAATCACTGGCTTTGCACACAGCCGGAACAGGAGCACGATCGGAAATGTTACCTATGATCCAGTGAATACGAAGGCATCCGCAGATCTCATTGATGCTTTCGATGTCTGGTTCGATGAACCAGGCTTCACGGGTGACACCAACCCTTCTCCTTGCCGCCTGGACAATCCGACATCTGTCATTGACCGCACTTGGGTCAACAAGGTGAACTTCATCACCACGCTCAATGCGGGCGCTGGACCCAAGGCATATATCACCGAGAACTCAATTTGCCCGAACGGGAGCTATCAGCACCCAGGGAAAGGCAGCAACTTCGAGGTCGTCGAATTCGCCGTAGCGAGCTACCTCATCATCAAGAATCGCCACACCTATCTGTTCACGTACTTCGACAATGGGACCACCGGCGGAGTCGGCGCCTTCAACGATGAGACGCCGACGGCGCGCTGGCCACAACTTTCTCTCAGGCACGGTGCCGCCACGGGCAAGCACGCTGTGACGGGTGGAGTGTATCATCGCGAGTTCGCCGATGCGCTCGCGATTGTGAACCCGTCGCGATCGGAAGGAAAAACGTTCGACGTCGGCTCAAGGGCCTATCACCGGAGCGACTGTGCAAGATACTCCGGTTTGGTGACAGTGCCACCGATGACAGGAATGGTACTGCTGAAGGGCGAGCCGACGACGTGTATACCGGCAATCAGGTTTAGCGAAGACGGTTGAGTACTTCCTCTGGAGCGCCGTGCCAGGGCAGCTCGGTAAAACCATCACACAGGAGGACCGGATGCAGTGCGAACCGACGAAGCCAATCAATGAACAGCTGCTTGCTCTGGAGGCGCTGTTAGAGAATAGCTCGAGCCATGACATGATCATGCAGAAAATGAATGACATGCTGGCCTCGATTGATACGCCGCTGCTGGACACGATCCGTGCGAAGTATCGCGAACAGATGATGCAGGCGGTGCCGCAGGCGGAGTACAAGTACATCGACGTCGTATTTTGGCTGTACTACAAGTTCCGCCTTGCGATGGAGTTGGGTCTGAATGATCGAGCTCCGGTGAGTGTCCTGGATATCGGAACCGGTGGCGGACACTTTCTCCTGGTCTGCAAGCAGCTGGGCCACAGCACCCTTGGTCTGGACATAGAGAACCCGGTTTACGCGGATCTTGCACAGGCCTTTGGTGTCAATCGCATATTCTACCGGGTCGAGCCGAACACCCCACTTCCAAAGTTCGGCAGAAAATTTGATTTCATCAGTGCTGTTGCGATCAACTTTCACAACGTCTATCCGAACAAATACTGGACGCTGGCGCAGTGGCGCTTCTTCCTGAATGACCTGATGTCGAGCCAGCTCAGCTATCCGGGCAGGATATTTCTCGAGTTGAATCATGAGCGGCGAGAGGAAGGGTTGGTTTTCAATCCGGAGCTGCTGGCGATGTGCGAGAGGAACGGGGCCAAGGTAAACAAGGATCGCGGTCAGATTCTCTTCGAGCTGAGTTCGCGGAAGAGGGTCATCTAGGTGGCGCACCAACTGATTTTTGGGAAGCGGTGCATCGCTTGGTCAGACCTGAGACCCAGCAAACTCTTCGGAGAGAGCTACAAGGACGTGATTCCGTTGGAGCGACTCTCGTGGTTGCCACTGAACGCTGCTTGCGTCAGAACATTTCCCGTTCCCGGCAATACCGATGGGTCGAACGTCGAAGCCATAGAGACGACTGAGCAGGGACTGCTCCTACCACCCGGCGAGCATTATCTGATCTCTTCACGTGGGTGCTTCAAGATTCTTGTGCTCGAGAGCGACGTCGGTCGCTTCGAGGCAAGTCTTGCAATTGGCCGATTCGTTGCCCGGAATTCCGTACATTCTTGCCTGGATCACTGGAGGGCCGCACCGCGCGAGCGCAACTTTCCCCTGAACCTTCAGCCCCTTCGTCAGAAATTCTATTATTCCGACCAACCGTTGGGACTCGAGTGCGGCGAGCTGGCGGACTTCCTTGCAGGTGAGATCTTGCTGTATGGAGGCCAGGCTCGCCGGGTTTGGGTCATGGACCCCGAGAAGAAGGCTGGGCATATCGTGGTCGAGGTCTTCGAGGAGGAGACCGCCAAATGGGTCATGGTCGATCCCGACTTCGGAGTGGTGCTCGCTGACGCCGATGGCCGCCTTCTTTCGGTGCAGGAGATTTCGAACAGATCTCGCGACGGGTCGCTGCATTCCGTCACAATTGACAACATCGGAAATAAATACGGTATTCGACCGGAGTTCTATTTTGGCCCTGACTTTGTCGGGGACTGCGCCTGGACACCTCGGATGTGCGGCGACGTGTCGTTGGCAGACAGACAGCACTACTTGTCACAGGTAGTCGGGCGGTATTTCAAGAGCGTTCAGTACTATACCTATGATGTTTCGGCCGATAGTGTCCTGACCTATCGTGCGGCTCTCTGACAAGGCCTACCTACCTAGTCTGGCCACACAAGCGGTTCCCAGGCTAGGTAGACGGCGTCGCGCCCAGGCCAAGCCGGGTCCGCAGCTCGGCGCTTCGGCAGAGCAGCTGAGCGACCGGCCACTGTGACGACTATGTCTGGGGCACTAGACGGAACACTCAAGGTGAGTCCATTCAAGTCGGTGTAAGTCAGGTCGCCGTTGCCCCTGATATCGCAAGTCGTGCCGGTAAGGGCTACGATCCACTTGCCATCACTTCGTGTTACCCGGTAGCGGAGTGCCTCGCGCAACCAAAGATAGCGTAGAATACGGCTGCTTAGGGCAACCCATAGCCGTCCTGAGTGAAACCGCGCGGCGATATTGCGAAGCCGTGCGCGTGCGTGCGCATCGAACACCGGCGCAGTTGTTTGTCGGCGCTTCGTCTGGGACAAGGCGTCGGAGCGCCCGCGGGGGCCACTCAATCCGAAGTGTTGATAAACGATGACGACGCCACGCATTGCCTCCAAACGATCAAGGTCCTCTTCCGTAACCTGGGTGCAGAAGGTATCCATAACAGGTTGTTCGGAGCCACGATGTCGCTTGAAGGCGAAGAAGCGGCTACCGTCTCGGCCATCGGTGCGGATCAACGGACGTCGAACAGGTCCTGCAACCTGAGATCGACCGGGCGGGTCACACCCAGTGTCGCCAGCGCGTGGCGTGAGTTGTGGATGCTCGTGGGGCTCACGTCCCATCCGGCGATCGACGTGACGCGGTCGCTTTGCGCGGCGAAATAAAGAAAGATGCCGTGCCCGGGACCAATTTCGAGATGGTTCGAACCTGACTTGAGCTTCGGCAGATATCGGTTCACGAAATAGGCGAGGGCATGAGCATGGTTATCCCACACGATCCCCGAAACGAGCAGGCCGTTCATGTAACGGGTCATGAACTCCGCGTTGGCGTAGCATTCTCGGTTTGCGTCCGCAAACGAGGTCAGACGGTAGGTGCCGTGGCGCCGGAAATGCAGTTCCTCGGGAAGGACAATGCTTTCACATAGGAAGCGATAGTCATCGCAAAGCGTCCCGATCCCCCCGTCAACATCCTATGCCAGCTTTCGGACAATGAGCGAAAGCCGCTCGGAGACGGCGAGGACTTCCGACGGGCGCCCAGCGAAGCTCTTGCTGAGATAGCTCCTATGTTCGGGCCATCGTGACTCGATATCGCCGATGAACTCTGACAATTGCGGCAGGGCTGTCGGATCGATCACGACGGCCTCCGCGTGTCGGGAACAGTGAAATGATGCTCATGCCTGGCGCTTCGATCAGTTCAACGATCATCCTCACCGAAGTGACGAAGAATTGGATACGAGCACCGCCATAGGTGCAATCGCCGGCGTCGGTTCGCTTACCGGGCCGCTGCCACCCGAACGCAATATTTCGCCCGCGTTTCCGAGGTTTGGAACGAGATATGCAACATGGTTCAGAATCGCACGACCTGAGGCTAGCGCAGGGTAGACAGGGCTCGTCTCATCGAGCGGTTCGAGCAATTCATAGACAACACCCGCCCGGTCGCGCCCAAACTGGAGCCGAACGCCGTTGACACGATCCTCGATTTTCCTCGGTCCAACGGGTAATCCCAAGTGCGTCGCCAATCCCTCGCCGCCCCCTGGACAGCGACTTTGCGACGAGGCCGAGATGATCGAACTGCCATTGCAATGGAGCACCCGATAATCGTCGTCGAGATGAAGTATCGTTCGCTGTCTTCAGTGTACGTGGCAGGCCTCGCCGAGTCACCTCAAACTGACTGACCAAGTACTGCGAGGCGGATGATCTTAACGACATTGAAACCTGGAAGAAATTGCTCTGTCAGTGACCAAACCTGGCGGACTCCTCGCAACGCGGCTGTGGCTTGCGAGCGCTCGTAAGTGATATCCGCATCTACTTCTCCAGCACCACGAAATACCGCGTCCCGCTGGTCGTCACGTCGACAACCCGGCAGCCGAGTCGCGGCAGCTCGTCGATCACCTTCTGGGCGACATAGATCGGCTCACCCGGGCGGACCGCGGCCTGCACGTCGCTGCCGTAGCGCTGGGCGGTGAAGAACAGGCGGCCGCCAGGCCGCAGCACGGCCAGCAACTTGCGCAAGCCGTCGATCGGCCGTTCGACATGCTCGAAGGCCTCGCAGAAGCTGATGAAGTCGACGCTGCCCGGTGCGGCGATGCCGTGCAGCTGGTCGGTGTCGATGTCGAAGACATGCGCCTCGAGGCCCTGCTCGTTCATGTGCTCGACGTAGCGCTCGGAGAGCTCGAGCCCGATCAGCCGCTGCCATCGGATCTTGCTGCGCTCGCGCGCGATATGCAGGTATTGGCCGATGCCGCAGGCGGCGTCGATCATCACCGTCGCGTCCTCGGGGATCCAGCGCGCGAACTTGCGGTAGACCTCGCGGTAGCCCTGCCACTCCGCCGCGCTGCGCATCTTGCGGATATAGTGATCGGTCGTGCGATAGCCGTCCTTCTGGCGGCTCGGCACCGGGTTGAGGAAGATGCTTTCGCACGACTCGCAGAAATCGAAGCAGAACAGCGTCCCGGGCACCTGCAGGGTCGGGATCTGATCGAAATAGCCGCCGAATACCGTCAGCGGCTCCTTGAGGTTGGTCATCGGCATGCGCCACAGCGGTGCGATGTCGGTGGACCGGCACACCGGGCACTCGGGCAGGCGCCGGTCGCCGAACACGGAGAACAGCGAGCCCGCCACCTGGAACGGACTTTCGGCCGCGGCGCCGGGACGCGCCGTCGGCGCGGCCACCCGGCTGCGCAGGCGCCAGTATTCGTAGGGCGGCCGGAAGTACAGCCGCTCGACCGGCCGGAAGGCGAACTCCGTCAAGGCGCCGAGCAGCTGGGCGCGCTCGGCCTGGTTGTCGCGCGTGCGTCCGAAGCGGCCGAGATCGAGGATCATCTCGTCGAACTGGGTCGCCGCCTCGATGATCGCGTCCTGGTTCTCGCTGCTGTAGGTGCTGGTGATGTTGGTGGCGACGCCGAGGTTGATCTTGTCCTTGGCCAGCGCGGTCCTGAAGAAGACTTGCGGGAACATGCCCTCGGGCGCCAGCAGGAGCGTGGCCCGCAACGCCGGATGGCGCTGGATCTGCTGATCGAAATGCCAGCGCGTCGCGGCGTGGCGCGACGCGTTACCTTCGAAGGCATAGACCTCGAAGCCCATGCGCGCCAGCAGGATGCAAAGGCCGCCCCAGCCCGCGCCGATCTCGATCACCCGCGTCGAGGCGGCCGGATAGCGCTCGGCAATATCCGTCGCGATCGCCGCTTCATAGGCCTCGAGCGGCATCCGGTGCTTGAGCTTGGCTTCGTAAAGGCTGTCGACGCCGAAGCGGGCGCCCGCGCCAGCCTGCCAGGTGCGATGCAAGGCGGCGAGCTCGTGGTCCAGGGCGTTGATCGTCACCGGCGGCAACGGCGCTTCCGGCGCAGGAACGGCCGTTTCTGGCCTGATCAATTCTTCATCAGCCTCGACCGCTCGCGGACGCGCCGTCATCTCGGCGCCGGGCGCGTCCAGCCCACCATCGAGCGCGCCCAGAAGGCCCATCACCTGGTTCACCGTGTGGAACTCGAGCGCCACGCCCGCCCTATCGCACGCGCGCGCCAGGCAATCGAACACGGCGACGATCTCGGGATGGCAGTGCGGGATGCACGCATCCGGTTCGTCGAGCCGGTAGTCCGCCTTCATCGAATGGGCGTGGGTCTTGATGTAGAGCCTCTGTCCCAGACAGACCGACTTGCCAAGCCAGGTCGCCACGACGCGCTCGGGATTCTTGAACAGGGCCCGGTTCGTCGCCGAATAATAGTCGAGCGACGAATCGACCGATTTGATCGGAGCGTTCCAGATGAAGAAGCGGTCGGGAGTCATGACCTCGCTGCCCTTGTCGACGGGCCGCGGGTCGGCGCGCCGGTCGTCGTAGGCGCGCGGCAGGTCGAGGGGCAGGCAGGTGAACGGCCGTTTCATCTCGGGGTCGCAATAGCTGCGCCCGGCCGGAAAGGAGAAGTCGCCGAAGCCGCCGTGGCGCATGATCATCGCCATCTCGCCGCTCGACTGGCAGATCTGCGGATCGGAGGCGTTGAGCGCCCAGTTGCCGTGGATGAAGGCCCAGCGCTCGAACGGCGCGCCGATCTCGCGCGCGATCGCCTGCCTGGCCAGCCGGAAATGCAGGTCGAGCCGCGCATCGTCGGCATGCGGCGTGCTGCAGGCATTGACCCAGCGCGACGTCGCGCTGTCGAAGTGGGAGCTGTTGCGCGTCCAGTACTCGTGATGGACGTGCAGATGAATCTCATGGTCGTCGGCCAGGACCAGCGGGCGGATCACTTCGCGCGCCAGATCTTCCTGCCGCGCCGACCGGGCGCAAAAGACGACGCCGTCGCCCGGCACCGTCGAATCGTCCGCGCCGATCGGCCCTTCGGAGGCGGGGCGGTAGGGGATGAAGACGCTGTAGAACAGGCTGAGGCGCCGCGCGTAGGGCGAGCGCCGCGCCATCCCGGCCATGCGTTCGACGGCCCGGGCGCTGGCTTCGTCGATGCTGGTCGACCACGGCTCGAAATGATCGGTGTGGAAGTAGCTGACCGCGCTGCAGCCGCGGCTCTTCAACAGATCGGCCAGCGCCTCGATGGTCATGGCTTGGCGTGCGCCGGCTTGAGGTGATGGTAGAACGCATCCGGCGGGCTCTCGGCGATCGGCGTCGCGGCGATCCCCTGTGCTTCGAGCTGCTCGATGAAGGCCTGGCGTTCTTCCGGCGCATCCCTCATCTCGCCGAACAGCCTGGTGTCGAGGATGACATCGCCGCAGGTCTGCAGGGATGCCATGATCCGGGCGCGCTGCTCGTCCGACCAGGTCGTGACGCAATTCGTGAAGATCAGCACCGTCGTCGGCGTCAACCACGGCGTGCCGTCGAGCGCCGTCGGAAACGCATCGCCGATCAAGGTGTAGCGCCGGGCGGCGGCCGGCCAGGCCTCGGCCAGGGCGGCGTGAACCCGTCCGGCCGCCCGGATCCGCCCGGCATCCTGCTCGAGGGCGGCCACCGTATATCCCGTGAAGGCCAGCGCGCATGGCAGGGTGCCGAGGCCGGTTCCGGCATGCACGATGCGCCGGCTCTGCCGATCGAAGTGCGCCTGCGCATAGTCGACCAGCATCCGGTCATAATGGCTGAGCGCGAATCCGACCTCTTCGACTCTCGCCCGGTAGTAGTTGTACAGGCCCGACTCATCCACGCCTTCGGATTTCAGGATCTGAACCATCACCCGGAACAGGTAGCCGTCGAGGAAGGTCAAATCGCCTGACTCAGCCTGATGCTGCATCGATCAGCTCCAGAATGCGGGATGAACCAACAGTCTCAGCCGTCTCATGGGGCGTGACCGGATCGCTGTCCGGCGCGCCTTGTGTTGTTACCTCGCACCGCGCGCACTCGCCAGCCCATAGACGTCGAGCGTCCGTTGCAACATTGCCGCCATGCCGAAACGGCGCTGCACGAAGCCGGGCCCTTCAAGCCGCGCCCGCGCGGTCCACGGGTGATCCCTCAGGCAATGCAGCACACGCTCCGCCAGGGCCGGCGCGTCGGCCTCTTTTACCGCCCATCCGGTGACGCCTTGCCACACCGTCTCGGCGATCCCGCCGACATCCGGTGCGACCACCGGCACGCCCAGCGACTGCGCCTCGAGCAGCACGTTGGGCAGGCCTTCGTGGCGCGACGTCAGGATCAAGACATCCATCGCCTTGTAGCAGGAGCCGAGACTCTCCTGCGGCCCGGGAAGATGCAGCCGGTCTCCAATGCCAAGCTGCCCTGCGCGCGTGGCCATGTCGGCGCGCATCGGGCCGTCGCCATAGACGACGAAGTGCGCGCGCGGATCCTGCTGCGCCACCGCGGCGGCGGTCTCGACCCACAGGAGCGGTCGTTTCTCCTCGCTCATGCGGAAGGCGCTGCCGACGAGCGGCGCATCGCGCGGCATGCCCAGTGATTGCCGCAGGCCGTGCGCCCGCTCGAGGTCGACGCTCTGCGCCAGCCGGTCGAGGTCGATGCCGTTGTAGATCACCTCGACGCTCGCGGGATCGATTCCCAGCCAGTCGGCATAGTCGTCGGCGCCGGCCCGGCTGTTGTTGCACAGCACGATCGACCGATGGCCGAGCACCGCCTGGTAGGCCTCGCGCATGAAGCGCTTGAGGCGGCGTCGCGGATTGTCGGGACGCACGCTGCGCGCCGAGAGCACGATTCGGGGCACGCCGGCCAGCAGGGCGGCGACCGCGGCACTGAGGCTCGTGCCGTCCTGCCAGGCGTGCACGACCTGCGGCCGGCGACGACGGAACTCCTCCAGCCAGAAGGCGATCGGCCCGGCCATCTCCGGCGGAAACGACCGGATCAGCTGGCCATGGCGAGCGACCTCCGGTC
>Ga0310811_10008223_pt1 | contig 13413 bp, 9 predicted proteins | sample YCmetagenome_FD_207642 | JGI IMG/M metagenome (GOLD analysis project Ga0310811, IMG submission 207642) | Soil microbial communities from experimental microcosm in Duke University, North Carolina, United States - YC | ecosystem: Engineered > Artificial ecosystem > Soil microcosm > Unclassified ... | reverse complement strand
CCGGCGAGGAACCGGGCGATCAGGGTCTTGGTCGCCACCGGCGACAGCAGGGAGTCGCCGCGCGCGATCAGCCTGATCGCGTCGTGCAGCTCGCCCGCCTCCACGCTCTTGCCGAGGAACCCGCTCGCCCCGGCACGCAACGCCGCGAAGACGTACTCGTCGATCTCGAAGGTCGTCAGGACCAGCACCTTGACCGACGAGAGCTCACCGTCGGAGGTGATCGCCCGGGTCGCGGCCAGGCCGTCCATCCCGGGCATGCGGATGTCCATCAGCACCACGTCGGCCCGGGTCGCCCGCGCGAGCCGTACGGCCTCGTCGCCGGTGGCTGCCTGCCCCACCACGGTGAGGTCGGGCGCGGAGTCGACCAGGATCTGGAATCCCGCCCTGACCAGCGCCTGGTCGTCGGCGATCACGATGTGGATCGGGGAGACCTCCGTCATGCCGAGGTCACGCCCAGCGCGGCGGGGAGCACGGCCAGCACCCGGAAGCCGCCCGTCACGGACGGGCCGGTGGTGAACGTCCCGCCCACCGACAGGGCCCGCTCACGCATGCCCACGAGCCCGTGGCCGGCGTGGCCGGCGTCCGAGGGGGCCTTGAGCGGACCCCCGTCGTCGGCGACGTCCACGACGAGATCCCGCGGTGTGTAGACGATCCGGACGGTGGCACGGGCGCGCGGGGCGTGCTTGCTGACGTTGGTCAGCGCCTCCTGCGTCACCCGGAAGGCGGCCAGCTCGACCGGCGCGGGGAGCGGGCGGGGGTCGCCCTCCGTCCGGAAGTCGACGGCGAGCCCGGCGGCCGTGAACGAACCGATCAGGTCGTCGAGCCGGTCGAGCCCCGGCGCCGGTTCCGTGACCAGCTCGGTGAGCGGCTCGTCCGGGCTGCCTGGCCGGCGGAGCAGGCCCACGGTGGTCCGCAGCTCCTCCAGGGCGGCGCGGCCCGCGAGCCTGATGTGCCCCAGCGCCTCGCGTGCCTGGGCCGGCTCGTCGTCGAGCACGTGCGCGGCGACCTGCGACTGGACGTTGATGAGGGCGATGTGGTGCGCCAGGACGTCGTGGAGCTCCCTGGCGATCCGCAGGCGTTCCTCCATGACCCTGCGCTCGGCCTCCTCCTCGCGCGTCTGCTCGGCCCGGCGCGCCCGCTCCTCGATGGCGGCCACATACGCGCGCCGGCTGCGCAGCGCGTCGCCCGCCGCGGTGGCCATGCCCAGCCAGGCGACCAGGCCCACGATCTCGGGATGGAGCCATGACTCATCCGAGGCCAGCATCCGGCTCACCGCGAGGGTGAGCGCGGCCGCCGTGCCTGCGACCCACGCCGTCCTGCGCGGCACGAGTGTCGCGGCGGAGAGGGTGGCCACCATGGCGACGAGGATGAGGGGGCTCCGCGACGACGCGACCGTGTCGTGTACGACGGTCACGGTCACGGTGACGGCGAGGACGCCGAGCGGCCATCGCCGCCGGAACGCCAGGGCGCCGCACATCACCGCCCCGGCCACCGCCAGTGCCGGTGTCAGCTCCGGCCCCGGGCCCGGGCCCGCGGACGTCGCCATGAGGACGACCGCGTACACGCAGACGGCCACGGCGGTGTCGAAGATGTACGGCCGCGCCCGCAGTGCCTGTTTCAGGGAGGCTCTCAGGTGCTGCACCCGTCCACGCTAGGGTCGCACCGCGCCGCGCTCATCGTTCCCACGTATCGGTCATGACTACTGCGACCGCGGTAGAGACCAGTCGAGGATCGGCCCGGCCGGCACGATGCGGGTCGGGTTGATCCCGGGATGCGTGCCGTAGTAGTGCCGTTTGATGTGGCCGAAGTCGGTGGTCCCGCCGAAGGCCGGGAGCCGGTAGAGGTCGCGGGCGTAACGCCACAGGTTGGGGTGGTCCACCAGACGGCGCAGGTTGGCCTTGAAATGGGTGACGTACACGCTGTCGAACCTGGCCAGCGTCACCCACAGCCGGACGTCGGCCTCGGTGATGCGGTCGCCGAAGAGGTAGCGGCGATCGGCCAGGCGCCGCTCCAGTTCGTCGAGAGTGGCGAACAGCGCGGACACCGCCGACTCGTACGCCTCCTGGCTCGTCGCGAAGCCGCAGCGGTACACGCCGTTGTTGACGGTCGCGTAGATCTGCTCGTTGAGGGCGTCGATGTCGGCGCGGAGCGCCACCGGGTAGAGGTCGACGTCCGGATCGGCCCACTCCGCGAACTGGGTGCCCAGGTCGATCGTGATGTCAGGGAAGTTGTTGCTGACGATCCGGCCGCTCTCGCGGTCCCACAGCACGGGGACCGACACGTGGCCGTCGTAGCCGGGCTCCGTCGCCTCGTAGGCCTCGCGGAGCAGGGCGAAGCCGTTGAGCTCGTCGGGCCCGTGCCCCGGGCCCTCGCGGAAGGCCCAGCCCCGGCCGTCGCGGACCGGGTCGACGACCGACAGGCTGACGACGTCCTCCAGGCCCAGCAGGGACCGTACGATCACCGCCCGGTGTGCCCACGGGCAGGCGTACGACACGTAGAGGTGGTACCGGCCCGGCTGGGCGCGGTAGCCGCTCTCCCCGCCGGCGGTTATCCGGCCCTGGAAGGGATACAGAGGGCGCACGAAGGAGCCGTCCCCGCGGACGGGGGGCTTCACCATGTAGTCGCCGTAAGCGGCGAAGTCCACCGGGCTCGCGACGGGGGCTGTCGTGGTCATCGGCACGGTCCTTCCTGGGGGACGGTCTTCCGAGAATAGACGCGTGCCGCCCGCGGGCACGCCTCAGCCCTCCTGCCTCTCCGCTCCCCGCACGGTCCGGCGCGGGGAGAAGGCGCTCACGTCCGACGGCGGCGCCTCCCGCAGCGTGAGGTGCGCGGCGAGCAGCCCGGCGTACGGTCCGGCCGTCAGGCCGTACGCGCCGAGCCCCGTGGCCAGCACGACGCGGTCGGTGAGAGGGCCGATCAGGGGCAGGCCGTCCGCCGTCACCGGGCGGAAGCCCACACGCGTCTCCACCAGGGTGGCGGCGGCGAGACCGGGCGCGAGCTCCACACCGGTCGCGAGCACCTCGCCGATCCCCCCGACCGTCACCCGGGCGTCGAACCCGGCGTCCTCGACGGTGGCTCCGAGCACCACGCGCGAGCCCGGGAATCCCAGCAGGTACGGCCCTCGCCGCGGCAACACGATCGGCCAGCCCGAGGTGTCTGCCCCGGGCATCTCCGTGTGTACGATCTGGCCCCGGCGCGCCCCGACGGGAACCTCGAGTTCGAGAGGCCGGCACAGCTCGCCGGTCCATGCCCCGGCCGCCACGACGACCGCGTCCCCCTCCAGCGGTGAGCCGTCGACCAGCAGTGCGCCGGCCGCGGTGAACGACGCGGTCCCGGTCACCGTACGGGCGCCGTGCCTGGCGGCGGCGCGGAGCAGGGCGTCCCTGACGGCCCTGCCGTCGACGCGGGCGGGCCCCTCGATGTGCAGCGCGGCCAGGTCCGGACGGAGTAGCGGGAAGAGGTCCTCCGGCCGGTCGACCGTGGAGATCGTCCCCATGTCGGGGGCCGACCCCTGCCTGCTCCGCAGGAGCGACTCGACGCCGGCCAACTCGCCCGGCAGGTCCGCCACGAGGAGCGCGCCGGTCCTCGTGTGGCCGGCGTCGTGCTCGCCGTCCTCCACCAGCGACTCCACCAGGCGGTCGTAGTAGCGGGTGCCGTCGAGGGCCAGCCGGAACCAGTCGTCGTCGCCCTCGTGATCGACCCAGGGGCAGAGGATGCCCGCGCCGGCGGAGGTCGCCTCGCCGGCCGTCGGCCGGTCGACCAGGGTCACGGCGACGCCCAGGAGGCTGAGATGGTAGGCGGCGCTCGCGCCGACGATTCCGCTTCCGACCACGACGATGGAAATGTCCCTTTGCATACCCGCATCGTCGCAGGAAGCCGTCACCACCGGTCCGCCCGTCGCCCGGCGTTGCGCGCCCCGGGCGCGCGTGGCCGCCCAGTTGAATGGGGGAGGCCGATACCGCGCGGAAGCGGGAGGCCGCCGCCATGGAACACGCGATATCGGGGGAGTCGTCATGTTCGATCGGGCGCGAGGCGTCGCGACGCTCGCAGGCCGGGTGATCATCGGTGTGATCTTCGTCTTCCATGGGTGGATGAAGGTCGCCGACATGGGCCTCGCGCGGACGGCGCAGATGTTCGAGGACGTGGGCATCCCGCTGGCCGGGATCGCCGGCCCGGGGGTCGCGGTGCTGGAGTTGGTCGGGGGGACGGCCCTGATCCTCGGCGCGGCCCTGCCGCTGTTCGCGATGCTGCTGGCGATGGACATGATCGGGGCGATCGTCTTCGTCCACGGCTCCCACGGCCTCAGCTCCGAGAACGGCGGATACGAGTATGTGCTGGCGCTCGCGGGAGCGTGCCTGCTCATCGCGTTCAGCGGCGGCGGGGCTCTGGCCGTCGACGGTCTGTGGCGGCGCCGGGCTCTCCTGGGCGGGCGCTCCCGCGAGGAGACGCCGGCGTAGCGATCGCCAAGGTTGTAGCTCCAACTTTCCTCGGAAGGTGGGCCCGGACGCGGGAGTGATCGCGGGGTTGCGTATCCTCCCTCCCGCACAGACTGATGGGGATGTCCTCCGGCGTCCCGCATGTGCCAATAAGGCGCCGCGCCGGTGGTGGCCGCAGCCTCGCGGCGCCCTGCCGCGCGGCCGGACGTCGAGGAGATCGAGATCAACCTCTTGCGGGTGGGCCCGGACGGAGCCATGGCGGGACAGCCGTTGATCCGGGCGCTGGCGGCGCATGGCGTGGACATCGTCTTCGGAACCCCCGGGACGCACGGACTTCCGGCCTACCGCCATCTGCATGGATTCGGCGTCCGGCATGTGAGCATGCGGCGCGAGCAGGGGGCGGTCCACGCCGCGTACGGACACGCGAGGGTCACCGGCCGGCCGGGTGTCTGCCTGCTGGCCTCCGGAACGCAGACCTTGGACGCCATGGGCGCGGTCGCCCAGGCGTACCGCGACTCCGTGCCCGTCCTCCTCGTGTCCTGCGGCGCCGGGCAGACGATCGGGGACCAGACCGCCGTGATGGGCGCGGTCACCGCCTACAGCCACCGGGTGACGAGCGTGGCGGAGATCCCGGTCGCGGTCGCCAGGGCGTTCGCGGCGATGACGTCGGGACGGCCCCGGCCCGCGCACATCGAGGTGCCCGCCGACCTGTCGGAGACCCACGGGGCCGCCCGGCCCGTCGCCCCGATCCGACTCCCCGTACCGGCCGCGCGGGCGGAGGACCTGGACGCGGCCGCCGAGCGGCTTTCCGCCGCCGAACGGCCGGTCATCGTGGCGGGCGGCGGGGCCCGCGGCGCCGCGCGGGAGTTGCGCGCGGTGGCCGAACGGCTCGGCGCCCTCGTGGTCACGACCGCGGGTGGCAAGGGCGTGATCTGGGACAACCATCCGCTCGCACTCGGCGCGGGCACACATCTGCACACGGTGGCCGACCTGGTGGAGCAGGCCGACGCCGTCCTGGTCGTGGGCAGCGAGCTCGCGCCCTCTGACCTGTGGAACGGCCCGCTTCCCCTGTACGGCAGGCTGGTGCGGATCGACCTCGACCCGGAGCAGATCCTGGCCAACGCGATTCCCGAGGTGGCCGTCGTCGCGGACGCTGCGCAGGCGCTGCGCGGCCTGTTCGAGCGCCTGGACGAGCGGCTCGCCGCCGGCGACCTGGATCCGGCCGATCGTAAGCTGCGCGACGAGGTCCGCGACGAATGGCGCCGGCGCAAGCGTGCCGAGTCACGCGCGGAGGGGGCGGAGTGGCTGGAGGTCGTCGACGCCCTGGCCGCGGTTCTGCCGCGCGACGCCGTCGTGGCCGCGGGCGCGGCGGCGATCTCCGCCCACGGGGTGCTGGCCAACCTGCCCGCCCACCACCCCGGCGCGTTCCTGTACGGCGACGCCGTCGCCGGGTTCGGCCTTCCGGCAGGGGTCGGAGCGAAGATCGCGGCTCCGTGCACGCCGCTGGTCGTGTTGCTCGACGAGCACGGTGCGATGTCGGCCCTGGCCGAACTGGCGGCCGCCGCGGAGCTCGACCTGCCGCTGCCCGTGGTCGTCGTGCAGAGCCCAGCGGGCCCGGGCGACGATGATGCGGCCCCGGGGAATCCGGCCTGGGCGTCCGATTCGCCGCCCGCGGACCTGACCGCGCTGGCCCGGGCTCTGGGCTGCCGAAGTGTGCGCGTGTCCGCGCCGCAGGTGGGAGCCGAGGTCACGAGGGCGTTCGGCGCGGACCGGCCGATGCTGATCTGGGTGACCGCGTGACGCGGCCGCGTGCTTGAGAGAGGTCCGTTCTCGAGGGCCCCGTCCGGGAGACGGGTTCCCATGACCGGCCGTGGGGCGTCCGGAGCCGGTTGAGGCCGCGGATGCCCCACGTCGGATGCCTCCTCCTATCGGAGAGGCGTCATCGGACTGGTCAGGTCCGTGAGGTCGGGCCCGGACGGTCCTGGCCGTACGGGGGGCGCTCCTGACCGTACGGGGTGCGCTCCTGGCCGTGAGTCGAGCGCTCGGTGAGCGTCGGCTTACGGAACCCGCCGGACCGGTCGTGGTCGGCCATCATGCCGAAGCGCATCGTGGCCAGCCCGAGGGCCAGGATGATCGCGCCGACGATCACGTTGCTCCAGATCGTCCTGGCTGACGCCATGTCCCCCCGAATGACCCAGGGGGCGATGATGGTCCAGAGCCCGATCAGGGGCAGGACCCACGCGATGCCATGGGTGCGGCCGTACATCGAGCTGTACCCCAGGGCGAGGATCGTGACGACGAGGCCCGTGATGAGGTTGTTGATGGTGAGCGGACCCCTGTTGCTGAATCCTGCGATCCAGGGTGAGAGCGCGAGGTACATGCCGCTGAGTAGCGCGAGGCCATCCGCTCCCTGAGCTACGGGATTAGCCGCGGCGGCCTCGTACCGCGCACGCATCTGCACGATGTCGGGGTGCGACCCGATGTCAGTGCTATGCGTCATCTGTTACACCACCCTTCTGAAGGTGTGGATTTAAACACTTATGTCCATCTTACGCCCGAGATATCCGGTTGATCCAGATTGTGACGGAATGATGGCATTTGGCGGGCGTCCTGAGGGGTTTGAGCCCATGGGCGGGGGAAGGTGGTTCTTCAGTCGAACCGACCGGGAGGGATGACCGATGGGCGCCGGAGACAAGATCCGTAACAAGGCGCAGGAGGTCGCCGGCAAGGTCAAGGAGATGGCGGGCCGCGCGACCGGCGACGAAGATCTCGAAGCCAGTGGCCGCGCCGACACGACCAAGGGCCGGGCCAAGCAGGCCGGCGAGAAGGTGAAGGACGCCGCCGACAAGGTCAAGCACGCTTTCAAGCGCTGACGTGGGCGACGACGGTCCACGGGCTTCGCGCCCGTGAACGGTCCGTGGAATGGCTGGTGAACCGGGCCCGGATGGAATGTTCCGGGCCCGGCCGGGTCTCTGGCCGTGGGCCGAGGCGTGGAGCCTCAGGCCGCCTGCGGGAAGCTGATGCGGAACCCGGACGTCACGAACGACTGGATCAGGCGCATGAGCAGCGCCTCCAGCATCATCACGACGGCCCTGGCCAGCATCGCGGTGAGAAACTCGGACACAAGATACCTCGTGGCTATAAACTTACATTCCACGGGATAGTGTCGCACAAAACTGACCATATCGGTACAGATATGGTTAACCAATGGTGAACGATCGGCGATCGTCAGCCGTACATTCTGTCGATCATCTTTTCGACCGTGCCGCCCGTCATCCCGGCCGCGGCGGCCGATCCGAGCCCGATCCCCCAGCCGAACGGGCCGATCGGGCGTGATCCGAAGAACTGGCTGACGCCGGGAGTCGACACGATGACCATCAGCGCGCCCATCGAGGCGACCGCGGCGATCGTGACCGTGCGGTCCCTGCCGCCCGCGCTGAGGGTCCGGAGCAACTGGGCCGAGACCAGGGCCACCAGCGCGACCGTGTCCGCCCGGCTCCGGGTGCCCGTCATCCGGGCGGCGATCCACGCGACGCCCGCGGCGGAGGCGGTCGTCACGGCCCGCACGTTGATGTCCTTGGTCAGAGCCGAGCCGAGAGAGCTCTCCGGTCCCTCCGCCAGGACCTTCTCCGGACTGGCGGCGCTCGGCGGCCGTACGGCGACCGCCATGGCGGGCAACATGTCCGTGAGCAGGTTGACCAGCAGGAGTTGCCGGGCGTTCAGCGCGCTGCGACCGGTCAGCAGACTCGATCCGACAGTAAAGATGATCTCACCGATGTTCCCGCCGAGCAGGATGCCCAGGGCGTCGCGGACCGACCCCCACATGGCCCTGCCCTCGACGATCGCGTCGATGATCGTCTCGATGCGGTCGTCCGTCACGACGATGTCGGCGGCGGCGCGGGCCGCGGCCGTGGCGCGGGAGCCGAGGGCGACGCCCACGTCGGCCAGACGGATCGCGGGCACGTCGTTGGCGCCGTCTCCGGTCACGGCCACGATGCTCCCTGACTGCCGCAGCGCGGACACGATGCGTGCCTTGTGCGCGGGTGTGGTCCGCGCGAACACCGACACTTCGGGAAGGATCTTCATCAGCTCTTCGTCGTCGAGCGCGTCGAGCGAGGGACCCGTCATGACCCGCAGGCCGTTGACGGCGTCGATCTCGGCCGCGATGGCCTCCGCCGTGCTCGGGTGATCACCGGTCAGCATGATCACGCGGACGCCCGCCTTCATCAGGCCCTGCACACTCCGCGCGGCCGTCGGGCGCACGGGATCGGCCATTCCGAGGAACCCGAGGAAGCACAGCCGGTCGACCCGTGACTCGTCCAGATCCGCGCGGCTGGACGCGGGCCGCTCCGCCACGGCGAGGACCCGGTAACCCTGCAGTGCGAGTCGTTCGACCTCGGTCTCCAGCTCCAGCCGGGCGTCCTCGTCCAGCTCGACCTCCTGGTCGTCGCGGAGCAGGGTCGCGCAGCGGGTCAGCACCACCTCGGGGGCGCCCTTGACGCTGAGCAGGTGGGCGGACTCGGCCAGCCCCAGCACGGCGTGGAAACCCCTCGCCGGCTCGAACGGCATCTCGTCGACCCGTTCCCACTTCTCCAGCCCCTCGGCGGCCGCGACCCCGAGGCCCTGCGCCCCCTCGACCACGGCCCGGTCGGTGGGGTGCGCGAGCACCCGGCCGCCCTCGAACTTCGGCCCGGCACGCAGAGCAGCGGCGACGACGCGGCGCAGCCGCGGCGTCATCGAGCCCGCGCCGCCCTCGATCCGGCCGTCGGACACGCGGCGCAGGCTGATGTGGCCCTCGGTCAGAGTGCCCGTCTTGTCGAAGCACAGCACGTCGACCCGTCCGAGCGCCTCGATCGTGGAGGGGTTGCGGACGAGCGTGTTGCGCGTGGACAGACGCTTCGCCGCCGCCAGCTCCGCGAGCGTGGCGACGAATGGAAGCCCTTCCGGGACCGCCGCGACGGCGAGGCTCACGGCCGGCGCGAGCGCCTGGGACAACGACGCGCCGCGGAGCAGCTCACCGGCCATCAGGACGACACCGGAGCCGATCGCCATCGGCACGATCTTGCTGCTCAGCGTGCGGAGCCGCAGCTCCACACCACTCGGAGGAGGCCCGCCGTGGACGAGCCTGGCCGTCCTGCCCGTCTCGGTCTCCTCGCCCGTCGCCACGATCACCGCGAGGCCTGAGCCCGCCGCGACCGAGCTGCCCTCGTACACCATGGAGCTGCGGTCGGCGACCGCGGGAGCGGCGGTCGGCGCGACCGCCTTGCTCACGAGCTGCGACTCCCCGGTGAGGGTGGACTCGTCGATCTCCAGGCCCACGGCCTTGAGCAGCCGGGCGTCCGCGGGCACGGCGTCGCCCGCGCGAAGCTCGATCACGTCGCCGGGGACCAGGTCCGCGGCGTTGCCCGTCCGGCCGCCGTCTCCCGCGCCGTCCGGGCGGCGAAGCCGTACCCGCACGGCGGTGGCCTCGGACAGCGCGCTCAGCACCCGGCCCGCGTCGCGTCGCTGCGCGCCGCCGAGCACGGCGTTGACGACCATCACGCTGACGATCAGCACCGCGTCGAGGACCGACCCGATGGCCGCGGACACTCCCGCACCCGCCGCGAGCACGGGGGTCAGCGGATTGGCCAGCTCCTCCACCGACGCCCTGGCCAGCGACTCGGGGCCCGCCGAGGCGGATCGCACCGACATCCTTCTGCGCAGTGCGGCCTCCGCCTCGGTCAGCCCGCCAGGCGAGCTGTTCAGCCGGGCCAGCACGTCCTGCGCCGACATCGCGTGCCAGGGCGTCCGGTCGGCCGTGATCGGCGTCTCGCCGTTCCCCATGCGCCGTCCCGCCCATGTGCCCATGACGAGAGACGCGAGCGACGTCCCGTCGGCCACGAGCTGCGCTCGCCGTACGGCGGTGCGCTCCATCCCCAAGATCCCCAGCGCGCCTCCGACGACCGCGGAGGCCGCGGCGAGCCGTACGACCAACTCGCTGGCACGCCGGGCGGCGGGCAGACAGGCGAGCATCAAATGCGCGCCGCCGAGGTCACCGAGGACGTCCGCCTCCCAGGGCACCTGACGGGACCGCCGGATCAGGCCGACGCCCAGGTCCGCCTGGCGCAGGGCGCGGTGCGACCCCATGGCGACCACGGCCACGCCGCGCCCTTCGGCCTGCAGGTCCATGACCGCGTCGGTGAGATCCTCTCCGCCGGCGACCTGCGCGACCTGGAGACGGCGGGCGAGCCACGACGAGCCTCCCGCCACGAGCACCTCGCATGTGCCGGCCGGCGCCTCGACCAGGGACTCGGCCAGCGGATCGAGCTCGGGAGCCAGGCCGACGAGCGCGACGGCCGTCCTCCCCCTGATGACGGTGACCGGCCAGATGCCCTGCGCGCGCCACTGCGCCACCTGAGCCAGATCCTCGTCCCCCTTGTACGGCTCGGCCTTCCAACCGTCGTGACGCCGCCGGGCCTCCGGGTCGGTGAGGTCGAGCAACGAGTAGAGGCGGTCGTGCAGGTCGTCGAGATCGAGCTTGGTGGTCAGGGGGACGACCGCGTCGATCGTCCAGGCTCCGGTGGTGAGGATCTCGGCGTCCAGCACCACGGTGTCGACGCGGTCCATCCGGCGAAGGGCGTGCCGGTTGAGGACCACGCCGCCGCGACGGGCCAGAGCCCGGCCGACCGCGCTGGCGAAGGCGTCCCTGCCCACCCGCGCCGACTTCGGCGTTCCCGTGATGAGGACGGACAACGCGCGGGCGCGGCTCCGGCTCGCGGCGAGCGTCAGGCCGTGAGCCGCCAGCGACGCGGGGCTCGCGATCTCGCAGTATCGCTCGATCGGCCCGCGTGGCAGCGACTCAGGCCGCGGCTCCTTCTCCGCCCGGACATGGGCGTAGGCCCCGTCGTGGGTGGCGAACGCCTCCTCCAGACGGGCCCACGCGCCCAGCCCGGCGCGAGCCTCGGCGTACCGGCCCGCCGCGGCGAGCGAGTCGACGAACAGCCCGGTCGGCCGCTGGCCCAGCGTCTGGCCGACGAGCCGGGTGGTCGCGAAGAGCACCTCCGTGCCGGGAGAGCCGATGCGCCGCTCCAGCTCCCGGCGGACGCGCGGCGTGTGCTCGGCGAGGTGCAGGAACGTGGGAACGGTGGGCGGCAGCCGCCACACCCGCGTCGCCCTCCCCGCGAGCGCCACACCGGTGCCGACCAGGCTGCCCGCGAGGCTCAGCGCCGCCCGAGCGTGGTGTTCGCGCGCGTCGTGTGCCCACACGCCTTCGTCGGCGCCGTCTTCCGGGCTTCCGCCCATCTCCCAGTCATCGGCCGTCTCGCTGTCCAAGCCGTCTGCTTCGGCCTCCTCTTCGTCCTCGTCCGCCGCCGATTCCTCAGGTGCGGCGGCGCGGGCCGATTCGTCGTCTGTGACGACCTCCGGGACGGCGTGCTCCGCCAGGTCGGCGATCTCCGGTATGTCGCTCAGACCTGTCTCCGGGCCGGTCTCGCCCTGGTCACCGGTCTCCCGCTCACTGATCTGGTCCCCATGGGGATCATCGTCCGGGTCGTCGACGTCGAACTCCTCCACGATCCGCAGGAGCTTGTCCATGTCGACCGTCTCGGGATCGCAGGCGACGAAGACGCAGCCGAGGGCGCCGTTGACCTCCGCCCGCGCCATTCCCGCGTCGCACAGCCGTGCCTCGAGGCCGCTGATCGCCTTCTCGGTGCCGGGCCCGCCGATGACGCGCAGGCTGATCCGCACCCCGCCGGTGCACACCTGCGTCCGCCGAGCCCGCGGTATGAGGGACAGGACGGGGTCGGGCACCAGGCTGAGGACCTGGTCCGGCACCAGGGCCAGCAATGAGTCGGCGGCCAGCGAGCCGAACGGCCACATGTCGTCTCCGGAGATCGAATCTGGAAATGGTGGACACGCCGGGTGATCACGAATGATCCTCCGGCACGGATCGAACAGGTTCGACCACGAAGAGTGATCGCTAACGAGCACACGTACCCCCGGACCGATCGAGGTCCCGACCGGGGTCAGCCGGATCGGGGTCACGAAGGCCACGAGGGCAACGCGGGTCAAGCAGGTCAAGCAGGTCAAGCAGGTCGAGCAGGTCGTGCTGGTCGTGCTGGTCGTGCTGGTCGTGCTGGTCGGGCCGTGCGGTGAGCGTCAGCAGGCGACGTGGTCACGAGTTCCGTTGTGCGAGCCTCGGGGTCAAACCCTGGAGGGCACTGTGGGGCGCGGCCACGCCGGTCCGTGCTGCGTCTATTTGGTGGTGCGCTTGGCCGATGCCCGCGCCGCCGACGACTTCGCGGCACCGGTCCGAGCGGTCACGGTTCGTGTCGCGGAGGCGCGTGCCGCCGAGATACGGACCGCTGAGGACCGTGCCGTGGCCTTCCGCGCGGCCGTGGTGCGTGCCGTGGCCTTGCGCGCCGCCGTGGTGCGTGCCGCGCCACTTCGCGCGGTGGCCGATCGTGCCGCCGACGTGCGCGCGGTGGCGGTGGTGCGCCCTGCGCCGATTCGGGCGGGCGACGTTCGTGTCGCTGAGGCGCGTGCCGCTGAGGTCCGTCCAGTCGTGGCACGTCCCGTCGCGCGTCCCGTGGTGGTACGCCTGGCCGCCGTCCGTCCTGTGGCCGTCCGAGCGACGGTGGTGCGCCCGGTGGCCCGCCGGGGGGCTGTCCGGCCCGCGGTGGAGCGGCCGGTCGTCGTGTCTCCGGTCGTACGCCGGGCGGTGCTCCGAGCGGTGGTGGCGCCTCCGGTCGTCCGTGCGGCGGTGCTCCGCGTGGCGGCGGTGCCTCCGGTCGTCCGTCCCGTGGTGGTGCGGCCGGCGGTGGTCCGTGCAGCGGTTGCCCGGCTGGTGGTTGCCCGTCCCGCGGTGGTCCGTGCGGCGGTGCTCCGCGTGGCGGCGGTGCCTCCGGTCGTCCGTCCCGTGGTGGTGCGGCCGGTGGTCGCCCGCCCGGTGGTCGTCCGTCCCGTGGTGGTGCGGCCGGTGGTCGCCCGCCCGGTGGTC
>Ga0310811_10008222_pt1 | contig 13415 bp, 12 predicted proteins | sample YCmetagenome_FD_207642 | JGI IMG/M metagenome (GOLD analysis project Ga0310811, IMG submission 207642) | Soil microbial communities from experimental microcosm in Duke University, North Carolina, United States - YC | ecosystem: Engineered > Artificial ecosystem > Soil microcosm > Unclassified ... | reverse complement strand
GTACCGTCGGGACCGACGTCGAGTCCGGCGTCTCGCGCTTCACCTTCGGGATCCCGAGTCTCGCCGACGGGCTGAGCTTCGTGGTCGTCGCGGTCGGGGTGTTCGCGTTCGGCGAGATCATCGCCAATCTCGCGCGGCGCGAGGCGCCGGTCGCCGTGCGCTCCAAGGTCGGGCGCCTGCTGCCGACGCGCGAGGACCTGCGCGCGGCGTTCGCGCCGATCCTGCGCGGCACCGCGCTCGGCTCGCTGATGGGGCTGCTCCCGGGCACCGGGCCGATGGTCAGCTCGTTCTCGTCGTACGCGCTGGAGAAGAAGCTCGCCGCCGATCCCAGCCGCTTCGGCCACGGCGCGATCGAAGGCGTCGCCGGACCGGAGTCGGCGAACAACGCCGCCGCGCTGACGCACTTCATCCCGATGCTCACGCTCGGCATCCCCGCCGGCGCGGCGATGGCGCTGATGCTGGGTGCGATGATGATCCAAGGCGTCGCACCCGGACCGCAGATCATGACCGAGCACCCCGACGTCTTCTGGGGTTTGGTCGCGAGCATGTGGATCGGCAACCTGATGCTGCTCGTGCTGAATCTGCCGCTGATCGGCGTGTGGATCCGCTTACTCTCGGTGCCGTACCGCTGGCTCTATCCCGCGATCCTCGTGTTCTGCTGCGTCGGCGTCTACAGCGTCAACAACGCCGCGACCGACATCGCGCTCGCCGCGGGATTCGGTGTGCTCGGCTACGTGTTCGTGCTGCTCGGCTGCCGGCCGATGCCGCTCGTCATCGGCTTCATCCTCGGCCCGATCTTCGAGCAGAACCTGCGCCGCGCGCTGCTGATCTCGCGCGGCGATCCGTCGGTCTTCGTCACGCGGCCGATCAGTCTCGCGCTCTTGCTGCTCGCCGCCGGGTTCGTCGTCTTCTCGTTCGGTTCGTTCGTGCGCGCGCGGCATGCGCCCGCGACGCCGCTGCCTCAGGGATGATTCTCGCCATGGAAAGGACGCAACGGTGACTACGACCGCTTCGCTCGCGCGGAACGTCCGGCATCTCGCCCACTTGGATTTGCCCGGCGCCGGTCAGGTGACGCTCGCCGGAACGTACGCCTACGTCGGGCACATCCCGAACAAGGACGGGCTCGGGACGACGATTCTCGACGTCGCGAACCCCCGCGCTCCGCGCATCGTCGCGCAGATCGTGCTCGAGGACCGCGACTCGCACAGCCACAAGGCGCGCGTCGCCGGCGATCTGATGATCGTCAACCACGAGCGCAACAACACGGGCCTGGGCCGCAAGGCCGATCAGCTTCCCGTCGTGCGCGATCGGCTGCGTGCGCTCCTCGACCGCGAGCCCACCGATGCCGAGCTGGCCGACAAGCTCGGCGTCCCCGAGAGCGGCATCGCCAAGCTGATCGAGGCGGGGCGCACGCCGTACGATCGCGGCGGCTTCAAGCTCTACGACGTGAGCGATCCCGCGCGTCCACGGCTCATCGGGTACCAGAAGACCGGCGGCGCCGGCGTCCACCGGTTCGACATGGACGCGAACTACGCGTACATCTCCACCGAGATGGCGGGGTACCTCGGGAACATCCTGGTGATCTACGACATCCGCGACCCGCGTGCGCCCGTCGAGGTCTCGCGCTGGTGGATGCCGGGACAGCATCTCGCCGGCGGCGAGACGCCGATCCCCGAGGGGCGTGAACACCGGCTGCACCACGCGCTGCGTTTCGGCGACGAGCTGTGGGCCGGCGTCTGGCACGCCGGGCTGCGCGTGATCGACGTCGCCGACATCACGCGCCCGCGAACGCTCGCGTCGTACAACTACCATCCGCCCTTTCCGGAGCCGACGCACACGGTGATGCCGCTCGCGGCGCCGATCGGCGGCCGGCGCATCGCGGTCGCGATCGACGAGGAAGACCAGTACTACGGCGCCGCCGAGGATCAGGCGCGACGCGGCAGGCCGCACGCCTCGCTCTGGACCTTCGACGTCACCGACTTCGCGAACGTCAAGCCGCTGGCGATGTTCGAGGTGAGCGAGCTGGACTCGCCCTGGAGCCGCACGCCGCAGACGCGTTTCGGCGCGCACCAGTTCGCGGAGCGTCAGCTCGGCACGCTGATCTACGCGACATGGTTCAGCGGCGGTCTGCGCGTCGTCGACGTCGCCGATCCGCGCGCGCCGCGCGAGATCGCGTCGTTCATCCCCGAGCCCGTCGCCGGACGTCCCGCTCAGAGCAACGACGTCGACGTCGACGAACGCGGGCTGATCTATCTGGTCGACCGCAACGTGGGTTTCGACGTGCTCGAGCTGGAACGGGATTCCTAGCATGTTCGAACGGGCCGTCGATACGCACGCGCACATCTTTCCGCCGGCGTTCCCGGTCCCCGACGGGCCCGGTCTCAAACCCGCACCGTACGAGCAGGTCTCGCGCGAGGACTACCTCGCGATGCTGCGCGAGCACGGCGTCACGCACGGCGTCCTCGTGCAGCCGAGCGGCTACGGCCGCGACAACACGGCGATGCTCGACGCGATGGCGTTCGCCGGTCCGACGATCAAGGGGATCGCGATGGTCGGGTACGACGTGAGCGACGCCGAGCTGGACGCGCTCGAACGTAGCGGCGTCGTCGGTCATCGTTTCAACCTGTACGACCTCGATCCGAACGAGCTGCGTGAGCCTGCCGCGATCCGGCTGCTCGAACGGCTGCGCGAGCGCGGCTGGTACGCGGAGATCCATCTGGACGCGCCGCGGCTGCCGGCGATCGCACCGATCCTCGAGAAGCATGCGGGCGAGCTGATCTTCTGCCACATGGGCCGTCCGGCGGTCGAACGCGGCGTCGCGGAACCCGGCTTCGCGCGCTTTCTGGAGTTCGGACGCAGCGGGCAGGCGGTCGTGAAGCTCACCGGTGCGATCCGCTTCTCCAAGCGCGCGTTTCCGTTCGAGGACGTCGATCCGTATCTCGCGGCGATCCTCGATGCGTACGGCATCGAGGGATGCATCTGGGGCTCCGACTGGCCGTTCATTGCCCTGCAGCAGCGGATCACCTACGATCAGGCCGTCGCGTGGTTCGAGCGAGCGGTGAGCGACCCTCGCGATCGCCGGGCGATCCTCTGGGACAACCCGCAACGTCTCTTCGGCTTCTCCACACAGGGCGGATCACGATGAACTTGGGACTGCATGGAAAGCTTGCACTCGTCACCGGTGCGAGCTCGGGATTGGGACGCGCGTGTGCGCTGGCGCTCGCCGCCGAGGGCGCGCGGCTCGCGCTCGCGGCCCGGCGCGCGGAGCTGCTCGACACGGTCACCCGTGAAGCGCAAGAAGCCGGCAGTCCGGACGCCCGTGCGTACCGCGTCGACCTGAGCAATCCCGGATCGGTCGCGAAGCTGCTCGCCGACATGCGCGCGGCGCAGGGCGATCCGGACGTGCTCATCGCGAACGGCGGCGGACCGAAGCCCGGCGGCGCTAGCGCGCTCGCGGTCGAGGACTGGGACACGGGCTACAGCACCGTGATGCGGCCGATGCTCGAGTTGGTCTCCGGCGTCGTCCCCGCGATGCGCGCGCGCACCTGGGGCCGGATCGTCTACCTCGGCTCGTCGGGGCTGAAGACCCCGATCCCGAATCTCGCGCTCTCGAATGCGTTTCGTGCCGGCGTGCTCGGTGCGCTCAAAACGCTCTCCCGCGAGGTCGCGGCCGACGGCGTGACGGTCAACGTGATCGCGACCGGACGGATCGAGACGGACCGCACCCACCAGCTCTACAAGGACCCGGAGACGTGGAGGCGCGTGGAAGGCGAGATCCCCGTCGGCCGCTTCGGAAAACCCGAGGAGTTCGCGCCGCTCGTCGTGTTCCTGTGCGGTGAGAGCGCACGCTACGTCACGGGTACCACGATCTCCGTCGACGGCGGTCTCTCGCCGACGATGACCTGATACCGCCGACCATCACGAGGATGCAGCACCGATGAACCTGCACGGGATCCACCCGATCGTCGTCACGCCGTTCACCGATGAGGGCGCGATCGATCACGCCGGCATCGCTTCGCTCACGGCGTTCTTGCTCGCCGCCGAGGTCGACGGCCTCGCGATCCTCGGCGTCATGGGCGAAGCCGACAAGCTCTCGGGCGAGGAGCGCGAAGCGGTGATCCGCAGCTTCCGCGCGGCGCTTCCGGCGGGGAAGAACCTCGTCGTCGGGACGGGCGCACCCGGCACCGACGTCGCGATCGCGTTCTCGCGCCGCGCGATCGAGCTGGGCGCCGATGCGCTGCTCGTCGCGCCGCCGCCGGTGCAGAACGATCAGACGCTCTTCACCTACTACCAGCGCATCGGCGCCGCGGTTTCCGTGCCGATCGTGCTGCACGATTATCCCACCTCGACGGGGATCGTGATGACCCCCGAGCTGATCGCGCGGCTCGCGAACGAGGTTCCGCACGTCGATTACATCAAGCTCGAGGATCCGCCGACCGGCCCGAAGATCACGCGCGTGCAGCAACTCGCGCGTCCCGACTTCAAGGTGCTCGGCGCGTACGGCGGCCTCTTCGCGCTCGAGGAGCTCGACCGCGGCGCGGTCGGGATCATGACCGGCTTCGCGTACCCCGAGCTGCTCGTGCGCCTCTACCGCGCGCACACCGCCGGCGACGCGCAGGAAGCGGAGCGGCTGTTCTACGGGATGCTGCCGCTGATCCGCTTCGAGTTCCAGCCGAAGCTCGGGATCTCGCTGCGCAAGCACATCCTCAAACGCCGCGGCGTCATCACCTCGACGCGCGTCCGCCATCCGGGCGCCGAAGCAGACCTGCAGACGCTGCGCGAGCTGGAGCGCATCGAAGCCCATCTCGCGAAGCAAGGTCTCCTCGAGCTGGCCCCCGTCGCGCGCTGACGCGCGGCGGGACCGTGGAGGTTCCGTCCGATGCACGCGGTGATCTTCGAAGTCGTCCCCCGCGAGGGCGAAAAGCAGGTCTATCTGGACATCGCCGCCGAGCTGAAGCCGTTGCTCGAACGCATCGACGGCTTCATCTCGATCGAGCGCTTCGAGAGCCTTGCACAACCGGGCAAGATTCTCTCGCTCTCGTTCTGGCGCGACGAGGATGCGATCGCGCGTTGGCGCGCATTGGAAGAGCATCGCGCGGCGCAGGCGCGCGGCCGCGGCGAGGTCTTCGCCGATTACCGGCTGCGTGTCGCATCCGTCGTTCGCGACTACGGGATGACGGAGCGCGACGAGGCGCCCGCGGACAGCCGCGCGGCCCACGGCGCCTGAACCGAGACAGAGCCGCCATCGAGTCGCAAGAGCCGGGGCCTAGATTCCGGGAACGCTCGCGCCCTCGCGGAGCCGGAACAACTCAAGTGCGTTCTCGCTCTCGACGCGCGCGCGATCGGCGGCGTTCAGACCGAGCGCGTCGAGCGTGCGGCTCGGGTGCTCGTCGCCCATGTCGAACGGCAGGTCGGTGCCCACGGTCACGCGGTCGGTGCCGACCAGGCCGAGCAGAAACTTCAGCGGCTCGGGCGCGTTGAGGACGGAGTCGTAGGAGAAGCGGCGCAGGTAGTCGCTGGGCGGGTGCGCGCTCGTGTTTTTCGTCTCGGGGCGCAGCGCGTAACCTTGATCGAGGCGCCCGACCTGGTACGGAAAATGCCCGCCGCCGTGGCAGAGCAGGATGCGCAGCGACGGATGCCGGTCGAGGACGCCGCCGAAGATCAGGCGCGTCACGGCGAACGCCGTCTCGAGCGGGTTGCCGATCAGGTTCCAGCCGTAGAACGGCGCGATGCGATCGATCTTCAGCGCGTCGACGGGGTGGATGAAGATCGCCGTGTCGGTCGCTTCGCACGCGCTCCAGAACGGCTCGAGATCGGGATCGTCCAGGCCGCGCAGGCCCGCGATGTTCGTCCCGATCTCGACGCCGCGGAAGCCGTACTCGCTCACCGCCCGCTCCAGCTCGCGCGCGGCGCGGCGGCCGTCCTGGAGCGGGACCGACGCCATCCCGGCGAGGTGCCGCTGCCCCGCGATCGCGGTAGCGAGCGTGTCGTTGAGCGTGCGCGCCCACGCTTCGCCCGCTTCGGGCGGGAGCGCGTAGCCGAACAGGTCGACCCACGGCGAGACGAGCTGCAGATCGACACCCGCGCGCGCCATCGCCTCGCTGCGCATCGCGACCGACGTCATCGCTTCGAACAGCGGACGGCTGCGCGAGACGCCGGCGAACTCGAGCGCGGTCCCTTGCGCGTCGGTGCAGCAACGGATCCCCATGCGGGCGCCGTCGCGTTCGACGCGTCCGACCAGTTCGGGCGAGACGAGGTGCGCGTGGGTGTCGACGATCATGCCAGAGAGCCTTCTTCCAAGGGAGCAGGTTGTTCGGCCGCCGCTTTGCGCATGCGCGCGCGGGCCGAGCCGGAGGTCGCCATCGTCTTCGGCTGCAGCGCGAGCGAAACGGCCGCGCCGAGCAGCGCGAACAGCGTGAGCTGGATCGTCGCGCCGGACTGCCAGTTGCCGTGGGTCACGAGCCAGCCGAAGGTATAGCCGGAGAACGCGGCGGCGCCGTACATGCTCGTGACGAACATCCCGGTCGCGCGTCCCGCGAGCGAGCCGTGCACGCACTTGACGTGCGTCGCGGCGAGGTTCACGTACACGCAGCCGCTGGCTATCAGACCCCAGCACAGCGAGAGGAACGCTTGCAGCGGGATCGCGCCGCCGCCGTGAAACATCGCGTAGCCGACGATCCCGGTGAGCACGAACGAGACGCTGAGCACGATGCGCGGCGAGAAGCGGTCGCCGAGCCAGCCGCCGGTGAGCGAGAGCAGCGCGCCGATCCCGTAGAAGCTCATCACGAACCCGGTCTGTCCGGGCGTGTAGCCGAGCTGCTCGCGCAGAAACGTCGGATACATCCCGAGATAGCCGTAGATCACCAGGCCCCCGAAGATGCAGGCGACGATCATCAGCACGGTGTTGCGGTTGCGCATCGTCGCCGCGCCCTGCGTGCCGATGCTCGTGTCGGGGCGCTCCGCGACCGCTTCGCTCAGCCAGGGCCGGATCGCGATCGCGATGACGGCGATCGCGATGAACCCGAGGATGCCGTACGCGATCATCGGGACGCGCCAGTTGTGTGTGTTCGCGAGCATGACGCCGCCGAGCAGCGGCCCGACGATCGCGCCCATCCCGAACGAGAAGTTGCCCGAGCCGATCGCCGTGCCTTCGTAGCGCGAGAAGTAGGCGGCGGCGATCGCGAGCAGCGCGGTCAGCTGCATCGCCTCACCGAGACCGGTCACCGCGCGCCAGAGCAGCATGTCCCAGAAGCCGGTCGAGAAGACCGTCAGGATCGTGGCGGCCGAGAAGAGGGCGATCCCGAACAAGACGATCGCCTTGCGCGAGAAACGCCCGAGCAGATAGCCGGTAGGCAAGCCCGCCACCGCCATCCCGAGCGTGAAGACGGTGGAGAGAAAGCCGGCATTGGCGAGCGAGAAGTGGTACTCGCGACGCACGTTGGTCAGCAGAAGCGGGAAAAGCTGGCGATCCATCGCGTTGATCGCGTACGCCGCGAGCAGCAGCGCGAACATCGCGATCGCCGTGCCGGTCAAGCGCTTCTCGCCGCCGGATTCCCTGGTGGTTACGTCCGGAGCCATCGAGTCTCTGCCCTCATCGTCTCGCCGGTGCCGGACGCGAAATCACCCGCGCGCGGTCACCATGCTGTGCAAGTGTCCAATCGATTCGATCTCGACGACGACCTCGTCGCCGGGCTGCAGATACTTCGGCTCGTCCATCCCCCACGCGACGCCGGCCGGCGTCCCCGTGGCGATGATGTCACCCGCTTCGAGCGTGATGCCCACGCTCAGATCGGCGATCAGCGTGCGCACGTCGAAGATCATGTTCGCCGTCGTGTCGTTCTGGCGCACGCCTCCGTTGACCGTTGTGCGAACGGCCAAGCGTTGCGGGTCGGGGATCTCGTCGGCGGTGACGATCCAGGGTCCGCACGGCGCGTACGTGTCGGCCGACTTGCCGCGGAACCACTGCTTGCGTCCCTGCTGCACGTCACGCGCGGTGACGTCGTTGAGGATCGTGTAGCCGAAAACGTAGTCGAGCGCGCGTTCCGGCGCGACGTCGCGGCAGCTGCGCGCGATCACCACTGCCAGCTCGGCCTCGTAGTCGAGCATCTGCGTGAACGCCGCGTCGTGGACGATCGCGCCGCCTTCGCCGACGAGCGCGGTGTGCGGTTTGCTGAACCAGATCGGCGCGGTCGGGATCTCGGCTTTCGCGAGCCCTTCGGCCTTCGCGCCTTCCTTCGCGTGCTCGACGTAGTTCTTGCCGACGCACAGCACGTTCTTGGGCGGGCGCAGGATCGGCGGAAGCCATTTCACCGGTTCGTCTACCGGCTTGCCCTGCGCGAGCTGCGCCGTCTCACCTGCGCTCAAGGGACGCGTGATGAGCGCGGTGACGTCGATCGCGTCGTTGCGGCCGGAGAGTGTGCGAACGGGGATCACCTTGTCGCCGACGACGTATGCCGCCGTCGACGAGCCGTTCCAGGCGATGGTGCCGAGCTTCACGCGGGCGCTCCCACGGTCTCGGCTTCACGGCGGAAGATCTCCGCCGCGCAGGTGACGTGCTCGCGCGCGAGCGCGGCGGCGCGTTGAGGGTCGCCGCTCGCGACGGCGGCGACGATCGCTTCGTGGTGTTCCTTGACGGAAGCCGACCAGCTGGGGCTGGCGAGGTTGCTCGAGCTCGAAATGAGGATCTTGTCCCAAAGACGTCCCAGCGCTTCGTCGAGCACCGGGTTGTCGGCGAGGAGGGCGATGTGGCGGTGGAACGCGATGTTCGCGCGGGCGGCGCCGGCGGCGTCGCCGCGATCGAGGCACGTGTCGATTTCGTGCTGGATCGTGCGCAGCGCGTCGAACTCCGAGGGCGCGATCTCGCCGCGCGCGTGACGCGCGGCGGCCAGTTCGGCGGTGAGCCCTTCGAGGACCGCGCGCACGCGGTACGTGTCGAGGATCTGCGAGGGGAGGAGCGAGGCGATCACGACGCCGCGCCCGCTCGGCATCACCAAGCCGTCGCTCTGCAGGCGCCGGAGCGCCTCACGGATCGGGGTGCGGCTCATCTTCAGGCGCGCGCTGGCGGTCAGCTCGCTGACGCGTTCACCGGGCACGAACTCGCCGGCGAGGATCGAGGCGCGCAGCCGCCGGTAGGCCTGCTCGGCCGCCGGGAGCCACGGAGGCGTCTCCACGTCGCCGGGAGAGGATGCGTGCATGCGTGCATTGTATGCATGGCACACCATCGTGCGCAACCCCGTCGTCGTCTCGATCGACATGCATCGCGGTCACCTCGACCCCGCCGTCGCGACGCTCCCCGTCCCGGCGGACGAGGCGCGGGCGCTGGTCGGTCGTGCCGCCCAGGTGTACCGGGAGCTGCGCGACCTCGGCGTCCCGATCGTCCAGGTCGTCACGCGCTACCGCCGGCCGAGCGAGTCGACCTCGAACCCGTTCTGGGCCTCGAAGCGCTCCCACACGCGCTCTCGCCAGGCCGAGCACAACCTGTTCGGCTCGCCCGGGACGCAGCTGATCCCCGAACTGTGCGACCCGCGCGACATCGTCGTCGACACGAAGAAGCGCTACAGCGCCTTCCTCCACACGGATCTCGACTTCGTGCTGCGCGACCTGGGCGCGCGCACGGTCATCCTGACCGGCGTCAACACGAACAGCTGCGTGCTCGGTACGGCGTTCGAGGTCGTCAACCGCGACTACCAGCTTGTCGTGCTGCGCGACTGCTGCGGCAGCATGGACGGTCCGACCGCGCACGAGCAGGCGCTCACGCTGATCGAGACCGCGCTCGGTGAGGTCGTCACCTGGGACGCGTTGCGCACGCGACTCGCCGCCCCCGCGATTTCCTAAGGAGAACCCGCACCGCCATGAGTACCCGCGTCATCGACCTGAGCGTCGAGGTCTCGACCGAAACGTACGGCCCGCCCTCGACCAACGTGAAGGTGCAGATCGAGCGCTTCCATCGCGGCCCGGGCTTCTGGCAGGTCAGCTCGATCCACGCCAGCGTCCACACCGGCACGCACATCGACACGCCGCTGCACTGCTACGAGGACGGCGGGACGACGAGCGACGCCGCGCTGATCGACCTGTGCGGCCCGGTCGCGTACTTCGATCTGAGCCTGAAGAACTCCGAAGGCGTGACCGACGCGCACCTCGCCGCCGCCGATCCGGGGCTCAAGCCCGGCGACGTCGCGGTGCTCGCGAGCGGCTGGACCGACAAGATGTGGGGCAACTTCCCCGACTACTACACGCAGTCGCCGTATCTCGCGGCGAGCGGCGCGACGTGGCTCGCCGAGCGCAAGCCCAAGGCCGTCGTCTTCGACTTCTTCGAAGAAGAGTGCGCGCGCAAGACCGACTTCACGTCGGAAGAGTTCATCGTCCACCGCATCCTGCTCGGCGCGGGGATCTATCTCGTCGAGCACGCGACGAAGCTGCACGAGATCAAAGGCAAGAAGGCGACGATCTACCCCGCGTTCTACCGCCTCGCCGACTGCGACGGCTCGCCCGCGCGCCTCTTCGCGATCATCGAAGAGCCGAGCTAAACCACCACCGTCCCCCCCAGGACAAAGAGCGTGCCGGTTCGCCGGTGCGCTCTTTTCCTTTTGTGCGCGTCGCATCGTCCCGATCTGCGGGAAGCGAGGCGAGCGAGAGGATGAAGGCTTCGTATGACGAGATAACTCGACTCAGCTTCGTCGGGCTGGATCGAGGAGATCTCATGGATGACGCGCGGACCACGGCCCCGGATCGCGACGCGCTCGATCGTCGCACGTTCGTGACGGCCTCGCTCGCGGCGGGCGCGTCGCTGCTCGCGGCGGGCGGGCTCGCCGAAGGTGCCGACGCGGCGGTTCCGCGCGCCGATACGATCGTCGTCAACGGACGGATCGCGACGCTCGACTCGCGCGCTCCGTTCGTCGATGCGCTCGCGATCAAGGACGGCGTGATCCTGGCGACCGGCAGCGACGAGGCGATCGGGGCGTACCGCGGTGCGGCGACGCAGGTGATCGACGCGCAGCGCCGCACCGTGATCCCGGGCCTCAACGACTCGCACACGCATTTCCTGCGCACGGGGATCAACTACGCGCTCGAATTGCGCTGGGACGGCGTCCCCTCGCTCGCCGATGCGCTGGCGCTCGTGCGCGAGCAGGCGCGCCGCACGCCGCCGCCGTTCTGGGTGCAAGTGATGGGCGGATTCTCGGCCTATCAGTTCGCCGAGAAGCGTCTCCCGACGCTCGACGAGCTCAACGCCGCCGCGCCCGACACGCCGGTGTACGTGCTGCATCTCTACGATCGCGCGCTGATCAACCGCGCCGGACTGCGCGCGCTGGGCTGGGACGTGGAGGCGCCGCAGGTCCCCGGCGGCTATCTCGAACGCGACGCGGCGGGCCGTCCGACGGGCCTCTTGGTGTCGCAGACGAGCTTGGCCGCAGTCGTGTTCGCGACGGCGAAGTTCGCCAAGCTGAGCGCCGACGATCAGGCGCTCTCGACGCGCTGGTTCATGCGCGAGATGAACCGCCTGGGCGTCACGAGCGTCAACGACGCCGGCGGCGCGGGGCAGAACTATCCCGACAACTACGCCGGGATCATGCAGCTCGCGCGCGCGAACCAGATCTCGCTGCGCGTCGCGTACTCGCTCTTCGCGCAGCGCCCGGGACACGAACTGGACGACTTCACCGCGTGGGTCGGCCAGTGCAAACCCGGCGGCGACGAGCTCTTCCGCCTCACGGGCGCGGGCGAGTACCTCACCTGGTCGTCCGTCGATCCGGCGAACTTCGCCAAACCCGTCATCCCGAATCCCGCGGGCGAAGAGCGCGCGCTCACGGACGTCGTCACGCTGCTCGCCGCGAAGGGCTGGCCGTTTCGGATGCATGCGACCTACGACGAGACGGTGACGCGCATCCTCGCCGTGCTCGAGAACGTCCACCGCGAGATCCCGCTCGACCGACTGCGGTGGACGATCGATCACGCCGAGACGATCTCGCCGCGCAGCCTCGAGCGCGTCGCGAAGCTCGGCGGCACGATCGCGATCCAGAACCGCATGTCGCTCGACGGCGAAGCCTTCTTGCGGATGCAGGGCGCGCAGAAGGCCGCCGACGCCCCGCCGATCCGCCGCATTCGCGAGATGGGGATCCCGCTTGCGGCGGGGACCGACGGAACGCGCGCGACCAGCTACAATCCGTGGGTCGGGCTGCACTGGCTCATCACCGGCGAGACGCTCGGCGGAACGCGGCTCGCCGCCGATCGGAATCTCGTCGACCGCATGGAAGCGCTGCGGCTCTACAGCGCGGCCGGCGCGTACCTGACCTTCGAGGAACACCGCAAGGGGACGCTCGAGCCCGGCAAGCTCGCCGATCTCGCGATCCTCTCGGCGGATTACTTCTCCGTTCCGGCCGACGAGGTGAAGCGGATCGACGCGCTGCTCACGCTCGTCGGCGGCCGCGTGGTCCACGCCGCGGAGCCGTACGCCGCGCTCGCGCCGCCGCCGCTCCCCGCGCTCGCCGACTGGATGCCGTACGCGCACGGCGAGCCGCAGACGCGCCGCATCGCGCACGCGGAGCACACGGCGGACTGCCGCTGCTCCGCGTAACGGCGCTCAGGGATCGAGCGGGTCGTCCGGATCCTCTTCGAGTGAATCGACCAGCGGGAGAAACGCGATTTCGGTGGCGCTGACCTTGCGCACGATGCGATACGGAACATAGCCCAACTCACGCACACAACGCTCGCTCAGGCTTGGCGCACCAATGTAGGAGGCCTGTCCGGGGGTGGTGACGACGAGTGCCGGTTTGTCGGTGGGGATTCCGTAGCGAAAGATCTCTCGCGCTGCGTTGCGCATATTCGTCGTCGTGTGTCGCGCGTGCGGATCGACGAAAATTGCCGCTTCGGGGATGTGGAAGTCCGCCATGAGAGCGCGCTTCATCTCGATCGCCTCGGAAAAGCGCGTCTGTGCCGGGTGCACGTAGCCGCCGGAGACGAGGATGAAGGGAGCCTTCCCCGCGCGATAGGCCTCCACGGCGAGCGCAACACGCTGGCGGCCCTCTTCCGAGAGCGGCGTCTGAGGATCGGATGGGCCCTCGCCCGGAACGACGATCACGGTGTAGGGATACCGCTGCCAAGTCGTCGTGGCGACGGCTGCGACTGCCGGTTTGTTGACGCCGTCCTCCATGGGCTCATGCCGTCCGGCCTCATCGCGACGGTTGAGCGTCAGAAGCGTCAGCGCAGTCTGCAGCGAGAGCTCGTAAAACGGATGCGTGGCGGTATCGGGTGCGGAATCCGCGGAGACCAGCGCGGCGAGACGGCGCTTCGCGTTATCCGATTTCATGTCGAACGAGATGGAATCGATCGCCGGGTAGCGAGGCGCCATGCCCTCTCCGTACACCGCCAAGATCTCGTTGACGCCGTGTGCAGAGATCTCCCACGCTCGCGCAAGCATCTCG
>Ga0310811_10008221_pt1 | contig 13415 bp, 9 predicted proteins | sample YCmetagenome_FD_207642 | JGI IMG/M metagenome (GOLD analysis project Ga0310811, IMG submission 207642) | Soil microbial communities from experimental microcosm in Duke University, North Carolina, United States - YC | ecosystem: Engineered > Artificial ecosystem > Soil microcosm > Unclassified ... | reverse complement strand
GGCTGTGGCCGCGCAGGCGGGGTACACGCGAACGAACCACGTCGACGAATTCGCGATCGCGATCCCCGGGCAGCCGCCGCGCGTTGTGTACCCGGATATTCCCGACAACTACCGGACCCGTCTGGATCTGCAGTGGCCCATCTACACAGGTGGGCGAACGGATGCCCTCGAACGGGCGGCGCGGGCAGAAGCCGCCGCGGCGAGCGAGGACGTGTCCGCCGCACGAGCGGACCTCCGTCTGGAAATCACCCGCGCCTTCTGGGCACTGGTCACCGCCGAGGACACGACACGCGTGCTGCAGCGGGCGCTCGACGCCGTCACCGCGCAGGTGTCCGATCTGCGGACGCGATTCTCGCAAGGACTGATTCCGCCCAACGACGTCTCGTCCGCTGAGGCGCAGCAGGCTCGCCAGCGGCTGCTCGCCGTGCAGGCAGCAAACCAGCGGGGTGTCGCGGAAGCGGATTTGCGTCGGCTGACGGGCAACGAAACGGCTGGCCGTCTCGAGCCGGATCCGGGCACCGCCGCCGTGCCGGCTGCTGCGGACTCGCACGCCGAAGAAGTTGCGGCGCTCATCGCGACAGCACTCCACGCGCGACCCGAGCGGCGCGCGCTCGAGCAGCACGTGAGCGCGGCGCGCGAGCAGGTCATCGCGGCCGCCGCTGCATGGAAGCCCGAGATCGCGTTCGGAGCCGGCTACGACTACGCCCGGCCGAACCCGCGAATCTTTCCGCGCACGACCGACTGGCGCACGTCGTGGGACGCATCGTTCAGCCTCTCCTGGACGCTGTGGGACGGCGGGCGTCGCGCGGCGGACCGTGCCGCCGCCGCCGCAAACGCGGCGGCGCTCGAAGCGCGGGTTGCCGACTTCGATCGCTCGCTGAAATTCGAGGTGCGGCAGCGGCGGCTGGAGCTCGATTCGAGTGTCGCGGCGATTACCGCGGCAGACGAGGAGGTGCGCGCCGCGACGGACGCCGAGCGCGTGGTGGGCGAACGATACCGCGCCGGCGTCGCGACCCCGACCGACGTGCTCGACGCGCAGGTCGCGCGGCTCCAGGCGGAACTCGATCGGACGAAAGCGGTTGCTGACGCACGCCTGGCAGCGGCGCGGCTCGCGCGCGCGACGGGGCAGCAGCCATGAGCGTCGCAATCGACGTCAGCCATCTCACCCGACGATTCGGATCGTTTGCCGCCGTGGACGACGTTTCGTTCGACGTGAAGGCAGGCGAAATCTTCGGCTTTCTCGGCAGCAACGGTGCCGGGAAGTCCACCACCATCCGCATGCTCTGCGGTCTGCTGAAACCCACATCCGGCACGGCGACCGTCGGCGGCGTCGACGTGACCAGCGATCCGGAAGGCGTGAAGCGTCGCATCGGGTATATGTCGCAGCGGTTCTCACTGTACGAGCTCCTGACCGTCGACCAGAACATTCGGTTCTTCGGCGGCATCTACGGCCTGGACGACGCGGCGCTGGCCAGGCGGCGCGCCTTCGTGATCGAGATGGCGGGACTCCAGGGCAGGGAACGGACCCTCGCGCGCGATCTGGCGGGCGGCTGGCGGCAGCGCCTCGCGCTCGGCTGCGCCATCCTGCACGAGCCGGCGATTCTGTTCCTGGACGAGCCGACCGGCGGCGTCGATCCGTTGTCGCGCCGGCAGTTCTGGCGCCTCATCGACGAGCTGTCGCACAGCGGCGTCACCGTGCTCGTCACGACCCATTACCTGGACGAGGCGGAGCGCTGTCATCGGGTTGCGCTCATCGACGCCGGCAGGCTCGCTGCGATCGGGACGACCGCAGAGGTGAAGCGTATCTTCGCCGACCGGCCGATTCTCGAGGTGCGCGCCGCGAATCCCGTCGAGGCCATGCGGCAGCTCGACGCGCTGCCGGAAGTCGAAAGCACGAGTCTCTTCGGCACCGCTGTCCACGCGGTCCTCAGAACGCCGTCTTCGACGCCGGCGGGGATCCGTGTCGCGCTCGAACACGCCGGCATTGCGGTGCAGTCCATTACGCCCGTCGCGCCCTCGCTCGAAGACGTCTTCCTCGACGTGATCGACCGCGCGCGCGCCCGGGGCGGGAGCGCCGCGTGATCGGCCGAAAAGCTCTCGCGGTCTATCGGAAGGAACTGCGGCAGATCGCGCGCGACCGCCGCACGCTGCTCATCCTCGTCTTCGTACCCGCGTTCTTCCTGCTGCTCTACGGCTACGCCCTGAACTGGGACATCCGGCACATCGCGCTCGCCGTCGAGGACCGCGATGGCACCGGCGACAGCCGGGCGCTGGTGGCGGCGTTCGTCAATTCCGGCTACTTCGATCGCGTTGCGGACGTTCAGAGCCCCGCCGACATCGATCGCCTGCTCAACCTGAACACCGCGCGCGCGGCGCTCGTCATTCCGGAGAACTTCGGACGGGATCTCGTCAACGGTCTCCGGCCGCAGGTGCAGGTCATCATCAACGGAGACAACGCGAATACCGCGACGACGGTCATGGGCTACGCCGCGAGCATCGTTCAAAGCGCCGGCGCCGCGCTGTTCGAAGGGCAGCTGCGCGAGCCGCCGGTCTCGATCGAGCCGCGCATCTGGTACAACCCGGAACTCCGCAGCACGCTGTTCCTGGTTCCGGGGCTCATCGCGTACATCCTCATGATCACGGCGGTCATCTCGACGGCTATTTCCATCGTCCGCGAAAAGGAAAGCGGAACCATCGAGCAGGTGCGCATGGCGCCCATCGATACGTTCTCCTTCATGGTCGGCAAGAGCATCCCGTATTTCCTCATCTCGCTCACGTCCGCGGCGCTCATCGTGTTTGCGGCCATGCTGCTCTTCGGGCTGCCGATGCGCGGTAACTGGATCTCGCTGCTGGTTGCGGTCTCGCTGTTCATCGCGGGCGCGCTGGGGCAGGGGCTGCTCATTTCCACGGCGGCGGAGACCCAGCAGGTGGCGTTTCAGGCCGCGATGCTGTCGTCGTTCCTTCCCACGTTGATGCTGTCGGGATTCATCTTTCCGATCTCCAGCATGCCGACCGCGCTCCAGCTCGTGACCTACGTCGTGCCGGCGCGATACTTCCTCGTTGCGCTGCGCGGGATCGTGCTGAAAGGCGTGCCGATTGCCGTCCTGGCACCGCAGCTGGCCGCGCTGACGGTGTACGCGCTGGCCATGCTGGCGTTGGCGTCCGTCCGGCTGGCCAGGGAGCGCGGCTGATGCGGCGCCTGCGACGCCTCGTCTGGAAGGAATTTCTGGAGCTGCGACAGGACCCGCGGCTGTTCGTGCTGGTGATCATCGCGCCCATCATCCAGCTCACGATGCTGGGATATGCGGCAACCACTGACGTTCGCGACGTCCCGGTGGTGGTCGCCGACGGCGACCGCAGCCCGGCAAGCCGCGAGCTGATTGCGCGTTTCGATGCGTCGAGAAACTTTACGGTCGTGGATACGGTGACGTCGCTCAACGATGTCGACGCGTACCTGCAGCGGGGCACGGCCTGGGTGGCGCTTGCGATCCCGACGGGCTATGGGGCGGCGATTCACTCGGAAACGCCCGTGTCGCTTCAGGTCGTGGCCGATGGCACCGACTCGAACTCCACGACGGTCGCGCTCGGCTACGCCACGTCGCTCGTGAATGACTACGCGCAGGAGCTGGTGTCCCGGCGCGCTGCAGCAACTGGAGTGCGCGTGCCGGGGATCGATCTGCGGCTTCGCATCTGGTTCAACCCGCAGCTCGAGAGCCGGTACTTCATGATCCCCGGCGTGCTGGCGCTGTTGCTGCTGCTCGTCACCGCGAATCTCGCGGCCATGGGAATCGTCCGCGAGAAGGAACTCGGCACCCTCGAGCAGTTGAACGTGACGCCGCTTCGCCGCTGGGAGCTCATCGTAGGCAAGCTGCTGCCGTACGGGGTGATAGCGCTCATCGACGTGCTCCTCGTCACAGCGGTCGCCGTGTTCTGGTTCGAAGTGCCGCTTCGGGGCAGCTTCTGGCTCCTCTTTGCGCTCAGTCTTGTCTACGTCCTCTGCACGCTCGGCCTGGGGCTCTTCATCTCGACGATTTCGGATACCCAGCAGCAGGCGATGATGACGGCGACGTTCTTTTTTCTCACGCCGATGATCTATCTGTCGGGGTTCATCTTCCCGATCGAGAACATGCCGCGCGTCATCCAATACGCGACGTATCTCATTCCCCTTCGGTACTTTCTCGTCATCGTCCGCGGGATTTTTCTGAAAGGTCTTGGCCTCGCCTGGCTGTGGCCGCAGGCCGCCGCGATGACGGCGTGGGGAGTGATCGTTCTTGGGCTCGCAGTGGCGCGCAGCCGCAAGCGGACAGGGTGAGCCGCGAGGCGCGCGAGGCCGAAGGCGCGAGGCGCGAGGCGCGAGGCGCGGGTGTAGCGCGGAACTTCAGTTCCCTGGCGCAGGATACACTTTCAAAAGAATGCGCGTGTTGGTGGTCGAAGACGATGCGACGATTGCCGATTTCGTCGCAAAGGGACTCCGGGAGAACGGCTACGCCGTCGACGTGGCCTCCGACGGCGACGAAGGACTGCGAGCCGCAACGGCTGGTCCGTATGACGCCGCCATCGTCGACGTCATGCTGCCGCGGCGCGACGGGCTGTCCCTCATCGATGCGCTCCGAGCGCGGGGGATCCGGACGCCCGTCCTGATCCTCAGTGCGAGACGCTCAGTCGATGATCGGGTGCGCGGGCTGCAGGCGGGCGGCGACGATTACCTGACCAAACCATTCGCGTTCGCTGAGCTTCTCGCGCGTGTGCAGGCGCTCATCCGCCGCGCGACCGGCGCCGCTGAGCCGACCCGCCTCGCATTCGCTGACCTGACTTTGGATCTCCTGACGCGCAAGGTCACGCGGGCCGGCCAGCCGCTCGATCTCCGGCCTCGCGAATTCGCGCTGCTCGAGTACCTGTTGCGCAACCCGGCCAAGGTCCTGTCGAAGACGATGATCCTGTCGCACGTCTGGGGCTACAACTTCGACCCGAACACGAACGTCGTGGACGTTCTCGTCTCGCGGCTGCGCGACAGAATCGATCGCCCGTTCGAACGCAAGCTGCTGCACACGGTTCGCGGGGTCGGTTACGTGCTGAAGGAGGGATAGGAGAGCGTGGCCGTCATCCGGCGCACCCTCGGCCTCCGCTTGTCGCTCTGGTATGCGGCCGTCTTCATCCTCAGCACGGCAGGTCTTGTCGGGCTCACCTACGCCCTGCTCGCGAGCTCGCTCGCGCAGCGCGACCACGACATCATCAACGCCACGCTTCGGGAGTACGCGTCGCGGTACGAAGCCGGGGGCCTCCCGGCGCTCCAACGCGCCGTAGAAATCGAAGAACGGACGGGGCAGCGCGAGCGGCTGTTCGTCCGTGTCCTTGGACCTGGTGCGGACGCGCTCTTCGTCACCACGCCTCCGGGGTGGCGTGATTTCGACGTCAATCAGCTGGAAAACGATCGTAACGGGCTCGGTGCGGCGCACGCGCCGGATCGCGACGCTGTCCTCGAAGTCGCGTCCGCCCGGCTCATCGATGGCACCATCCTGCAAGTCGGCAAGAGCAACGAGACGCGTCGGGCGCTGTTGCGCCAGTTCCGCGTCATCGTCGGCTGGGTGGCCGCGGTAACCATGATCATCGGCGTCATCGGCGGCCTCGTGCTCACGCGGTCCACGCTGCGGCCGATCGACAACCTGATTCACGTCGTGCGGAACATCATCCGCACGGGGCGAACCAACGAGCGAGTGCCAGGCCGTCTGGAGGCTGGAGCGGCGGACACCGTCGACGAACTGATTGCGCTGTTCAACACCATGCTCGATCGCATCACTACGCTGATCTCCGCGATGGGGGAGTCGCTCGACAACGTGGCGCACGACCTGCGCACCCCGATGACGCGGCTGCGCGCGGTGGCCGAACGCGCGCTGCAGTCCGGTGACCCGGCCCAGCAGCGAGAGGCGCTCGCCGACTGCCTGGAGGAGTCCGATCGCATTCTCTCGATGCTCAACACCTTGATGGATATCTCCGAAGCCGAAACCGGCGTGCTGCACCTGCCGCGCGAGGCGGTACCGCTCGAGCCGCTACTCCGTGAGGTCGTGGATCTGTACGAGGACGTCGCCGATGCGCGGCACGTATCCGTCACGCTGAACGCGGACGATGTGACGGTTGCCGGCTCGCGCGATCGGCTGCGCCAGGTGTTTGCGAACCTGCTCGACAACGCGATCAAGTACACCGCGGCGCAGGGCACCGTGACCATACGTGCGCGTGCAGACGGTGGCGACGCGCTCGTGACGGTGGCCGACACCGGCGCGGGGATCGCCCCGGAGCATCTGCCCCGCATCTGGGAGCGCCTCTACCGTGCGGATCCGAGCCGCTCCGAGCGCGGCCTCGGCCTGGGTCTCAGCCTCGTGCGCGCCTACGTGCAGGCGCACGGCGGACGGGTCGAGGCCACGAGCGAGCCCGGTCGAGGCTCCACGTTCAGCGTCCACATTCCGTTAGCGGGCGAGGCGCCGTAGCGCCGCCCTTCGAGCCTCCAACCTTTCACGCTTGTAATCTCCCGTTCACGCCCCGGAAAGGTTCCCCGTCGTCTTACCTAGAGAGGATTAATTCAGACAGAGGGGGACTCGCAACATGTTCAACAGATTCTGGAAACCGGGCGGGCTGGCCATAGCCGGCGTCGCACTGACGGCCGTGCTGGCGATGAAGGCGCCTGATCCGGGTGTGGTGGCGGCGGGTGCCGCGTCGACCGCCAAGGCAGCGCCGGTCTCAGCAGTCGCACCGGTCGCGGCGGCGTCGTCGTATGCGCCGGTCGTGGACGAAGTCATGCCGGCCGTCGTCACGATTCGCGTCGAGAAAAAAGCACAGATGATCCCGGCCGACAACCAGCTACCCGACGAGATGCTTCGCCGCTTCTTCGGGCCTGGCGTGCAGATTCCGCGGCAGCCGCGCGGGATCGAGCGCGGCGTGGGATCCGGCGTCATCGTGACGCATGACGGCTACATCCTGACCAACAACCACGTTGTCGACGGGGCCAGCGAAGTGCGCGTGGAACTGCCGGACAAGCGGACGTTCAGCGCGAAAGTCGTCGGAACCGATGCACCGACGGACCTGGCGGTCGTGAAAGTTGACGCGGCCGACCTGCCGACGCTTGCCATCGGCGACTCGGATGCCGTCCGCGTGGGCGACGTCGTCCTTGCAATCGGCAACCCGCTCAACATCGGCGAAACCGTGACGTCGGGGATCATCAGCGCCAAGGGACGCCAGACCAATCTCGGCGGCGACGGCTACGAGAACTTCCTGCAGACGGACGCCGCAATCAACCATGGGAACTCCGGCGGCGCGCTCGTGAACACCGCTGGACAGCTGATCGGAATCAACTCGCAGATCATGTCGCCGTCTGACGGCAACATCGGGATCGGCTTCGCGATTCCTTCGAACATGGCGAAAAACGTCATGGATCAGTTGATCAAGAACGGCACGGTCCGCCGCGGCATGCTGGGCGTCAAAGTGCAGGCGGTCACGCCGGACATGGCGACCGCGATGAGCCTGTCCTCGTCCAAGGGTGCCGTTGTGAGCGACGTCGACGAAGGTTCGCCAGCGGCGCGCGCCGGGCTGCAGCAGGGCGACGTGATCACCCAGTTCAACGGCAAGGCCGTGATTGACAGCAATCAGCTCCGCAATATGGTCGCGAGCACGCAGCCGGGCACGAAAGTGTCGCTGGAAGTGCTGCGCCATGGGAAAACGGAGAACGTCGAGGCCACGCTTGGCGAGCTGAAGGGCACGAACGCTCCTCGAGGCACCTCATCGTCGGACGACTCCGGCAACGGCAAGTACGGCATGAGCGTGCAGCCGCTGACGCCCGATATCGCGCAGCAGCTTCAGCTCCCGAACTCGACCAAAGGCGTTGTCGTCGCCAACGTCGACCCCGAAGGTGTCGCTGCGGAAAGCGGACTCGCCGAAGGCGACGTGATCGAGAAGGTAAACGGACAGTCCGTGACCACCGTTGATCAGCTGAAGTCGGCGCTCGATAACAACAACGGGAAACCGTCGCTGCTCGTCGTCAACAAGAAGGGCTCGGACGTCTTCATCACGTTGAGGGCCAGGTAACACCGGCTGGTGAGTTGGTGAATTTCACCAACTCACCAGCTTCGCATTCCGCGCACTCCGCACACCGCACCCCCAATCAGTACTCCGCACGGAGCGCCGTAATCGGGTCCACCCGCAGCGCGCGCCACGCCGGCAGCAGACTCCCGATCACAGTCAGCACGCCGACAAGCGCGATCACCGCTCCAAACGTCAGCGGATCTGCCGGCGACACACCCGCAAGCAGCGCCGCCAGTGCACGCGCCGCGGCATACGCGCACGCGACCCCGATCACAAGCCCCAACAGCGCGAGACGGACACCCTGACGGAACACCAGTCCGGCGACCTGCGACGGCTGCGCACCGATGGCAAGTCGCACACCGAACTCCTGTACGCGCTGCGATACGCCGAACGCGAGCAGCCCGTGGATGCCAATCGCGGCGAGGAGCGCTGCGATGAAGGCGAACGCACCCAGCACACGGAGTTGTCCTTCGCGCGGCGCCGTCTCCTGCGCGACGATGTCGCCGAGCATCCGGACGTCTGATACCGGCTCACCTGGATCGATGTCCTTCACGATCTGACGGATCGCGGGCACAATCTGCCCGGGCGGCACCGACAGCTTGATCGCAAGATCCTTCGGTGCGTACGTCGACATCCAGCCGTCAGTGATCTGCCGGTACGGGATGTACACCTGTGGTTCGCCCTCGGATTCCAGGCCGCGCATGCGCACGTCCTGAACGACCCCGACGATCGTGCGTTCGAAGAAGGCGACGGTGAAGCGCTGGCCGATCGGATCCTGTCCGGGCCATTCGCGGCGCGCAAACGATTCACTGACCACGGCGACGAACGGCGACTTCTGCGTGTCGGTGTCGCTGACGTCGCGTCCGCGCCGGATCGGGATCGCGAGCGTGGTGAAAAAGCCCGGCGTGACGTAGCGAAGGGAAACGGATCGGCTGTCCGCAAGCCCCTGCGGTTGTCCGTGGAGGCTCACCGACCAGAGCGCGCCACGGACGACGAACGGCAGGCCGCTGATGTATCCCGCAGCGCTGACGCCAGGCAGCGCACGGATACGCCCGAGAACGCTTTCGTAAAACGCCGCGCGCTTTTCGGTCGGGGCGTACTTCGGCCAGGGCAGCGTCGTGCGCAGCGTGAGCACGTGGTCCGGCTGAAATCCCGGGTCGACGCGAGACACCTGCCAGAGCGCCTGGAGCAGGAGTCCCGTCCCCACGAGCAACACGATCGACGCGACGAGTTCCGCAACGACCAGCGTCGAGCGGAGCCGCTCACGGCGGGCGCCACCGCGGGCGCCCTCGCGTAATCCCGCCGCGTCCGCCTCGCGTCCCAGGCGCAGTGCGGGAAGAACGCCGAAGGCGAACGCCGTGAACGCCGTGAGCACGGCGGCGGCGACGAGCACGCGTGCGTCGACCGTGGGCTCGCCCGCCGTGGGCAGCGTCACAGGCGCGAGCGTCGCCAGCATCGGAAGGGCGACATACGCGAGCGCCACGCCGAGTACGCCGCCCGCGATCGCCAGCATCGCGCTCTCGGTCGCGAGCTGCCGGACGATGCGCTCACGCCCGGCGCCAATCGCAGCCCGCACCGCGATTTCCTTCCGCCGCCCGGCTGCTCGCGTGATCAGGAGGTTTGCGAGATTCGCGCAGACGATCAGCAGCACGCAGAGCGCGGCGCCGCTGAGCACCAGTACGAGGAAACGCGACTGCTTCGGAACGTCGTCGCGCATCGGCATGATCGTCGCCGCGAGCTGCTTGTCCTGGTCGGGGAACTGCACCGCGAGGCGCCCCGCGATTCCGTTCAGCTCCGCACCCGCGTCGCTCAGCGTGACGCCCGGCTCGAGCCGCCCGACGACCGTCAGATAGGTGTTCGTGCGGTCCTTGTCGTTCACCGAGAGCTGGATTGGTCGCCAGAACTCCACCTGGCGTGATGGAAAGGCGAAGTCCGGCGGCATCACGCCCACGATCTGATAGCGCGTGTCGTCGAGGGTTATCGTGCGGCCGACGATGTCCGGCTCCCCCCCGAACAGGCTGCGCCACAGCGCATCGCTGAGGATGATCGTGCCCGCTGCGTTTTCCCGGTCGTCGGCTTCAGTGAAGCCGCGGCCCATTCGCGGCGACACACCGAGCGTCGGCAGGAGATCCCAGGTGATCGCCGCACCCGTCACGCGTTCCGGATCGGTGCCCGGTGTCGAAAGGTTCGACGCGATCGTCCAGAGCGCGCCCATCGACGAAAACGAGTTCGAGAGGCGCTTCCAGTCGCGATAGTTCTCCGGAGACAGCTCCAGCCGGGGATAGCCGGGCGTCCGCTCCCATATTTTCACGAGGCGATCCGGATCGCGGAAGGGCAGCGGACGCAGCAGCACGAAGTCGGTCACCGAGAACACGGCCGTATTGGCGCCGATCCCGATGGCGGCGACCGCGATCGCCGTGAGCGAGAAACTCGGCGTCCTGCGGAGCGCGCGGACCCCGTAGCGGACGTCCTGCCTCAGGATGTCGAGGTGAACGGCCGCGGCAGTCGCGACGATGTCTCCGATGGTCTGCACCCAGAGCCCGAGCCGTCCGGCAGACGAGGCGCCGCGGCGGCGCCGTTCGAAGATTGCCTCCATCTCCGTGCCGTATTCGACGCGAAACGACGCGGGATACAGATGCAGCAGCGCGCGATAGAGCCGCATCACCGTCCCTCCGGCGCGAGCCCCCGTGCGCGTGCGAGCTTCAGCATATCGAACAAGCGCTGTGCGTCTGCTTTGGCGACGGCCGTGCCGAACGCGGTGATCCGGTAATACCGCCTCCGCTCGTCATCGTCCTTGGACGCCGGCCGCTGTCGCACTTCGCTGATCAGGCCCTGCTCGAGCATCCGCTGGATCGAGCGATACAGGGTGCCGGCGCTGAGCTTCAGGGTCCCCCCGGTGCGCTCGGCGACGTCCTGCATGATCGCGTAGCCGTGGCGGTCATCGTCCGCGAGCGCGACGAGGATATGGAAGGTAGCGGGAGGTAGCGGAAGGAGCTTGGCGATGTCACTATTCACACGCCGAGTATATCCAGTGTGGCTATAGTGTCAATCCACGAAGGTCAGACCTGCCAGCAAGCCCTCGACGTTCTGGGCGAGCTGTCGGAGGCGGTGGATCCGTTCGGTGCCGGTGTCCTGCCGCTGCGCGGGCGGGCACTCGTATTCGCCGGTCTGCAGCGCAACGGGGATTCCGGCGCGGTGCGCGCGTGCGAGCACGAAGTGTCGCCATCCCCAGCCGATGTGTTCGGGTGCCTGCAGGGCGTATTTGGCGGCCTGCGGCGGAAGGAGCATGGGCCCGTAGGAATAATCGCCCGACACGCCGACAACGTCCGATATCAGCGTGTTGATTGTGCGTTCGGTGAACTGCTGGATGGACGGGAACGTGGCGAGGGCGCTCGCGGTGCGCGCCGCGACGCATACCGCATCCGCGTTCTGTCGCGCGGCCTCGAGGAAGCGCGTCGCGTGCTGCTCGAGAAACACGTCCTTGTCGGGTTCCGTGTAGAAGATACGGGTCGCGCCGCGATCGACCGCGGTGGCCACGGCGTGCGTGATTTGCGCGATGAGCCCGCGGGCGGGCGAAAGCAGCAGTGTCGTCCGCGGCAGCGCGCGAAGGTCTTCGACGAACTCCGCCCGCGAACCGCCGTCGCACGCGACAATCGGGAAGCCGGCGTCGCTTACATGCCGCAGGGCTCGCACGATCAGCGCCTCCTCGTCGGGGCCGCGAGCCATCGTCATCGTGACAACCACCAACAACACAGGCTCCGATCAATCGAGTTGTGTCACATTATGCGCCGTGGGTGTCGGGTGTTGGTGGTTGGAAGAATGGGGTCTTATCACGCCTATTCCGCGCGCAGCGCGATGATCGGATCGACAAGGCTTGCTCGGCGCGCCGGCAGATACACGGCGAAAAACGCGACGATCGCCAGGATCGCCGGCACTCCGCCGAAGACGAGGGGATCGCGCGCGGTGACGCCGAACAGGAACGAGGTGATGTATCGCGCGAGCAGCAGCGCGGCGCCCACGCCGATGACGATGCCGATCGCCGCGAGCAGCAGGCCCTGCCGCACCACCATGTTCTTCACCTGTGCGCCCTGCGCGCCGAGCGCCATCCGAATGCCGATCTCCTGCGTGCGCTGTTCGACGGAATACGCCATGAGGCCGTAGATACCGATCGCCGCCAGCAGGAGGGCGCACGCGCCGAACACCGACATGACCCACATATTGAAACGCTGGCGCGAGACCGACAACGCCACGATTTCGTCCATCGACTTCACGTCCGAGACCGGAAGCCCGGTGACCTGCCGGAGCTGTTCCTGGATGGTCGCGCTGACGGACTGCGGCGGAACTTCGGTTTTCACAATCCAGGACACGGGCGTCAGGCTGACGTTCAGCGCGTTGGCCGCGTCGGGCACCTGCGACTGCGGGATAAACATCTGCGGCTGCGGATCCGCGTCGAGACCGTTGCTGCGAATGTCGGATACCACACCGATGATCTGGCGCTCCCCCTCGGCGGCGAACTCGCGCATCACCCCTTTGCCGATCACGAGCCGGTCGCGAAGCGGGTCGCTCTTCGGCCAATACTGCTTCGCCATCGCCTCATTGATGATCACCACCGGCGTCGACGTGCTCGTATCACGTGTGTTGAACGTACGGCCGCTCTTCAGCGGAATCGCGAATACTTCGAAGTAGCCCGGGGAGACCGTCATCCAGCCGCCGCCGCCGTGAAACGGTCCCTGGCTGTCGGCGGCGAGCGGACGCCCGACGATTCGGAAGGGCAGCCCGTAGCCGCCTTGCAGCGGCACGCAGCAGGTCGCGCTGGCCAGCTTCACGCCCGGAATAGACTGCAAGCGCTCGACCCCGTTGCGAATCACCTGCTCCACGGCCTCGGCCTTCTGGAACTGCGCGCCCTTCATCGACATCTTGAGTGTCAGCACATTGTGTGTGTCGAAGCCCGGATCCACGCGCCCCAGCGCCACCGCCGTGCGAATCAACAGCGCCGAACCGATGAGCAGCACCAGCGCGAGTCCGACCTCAACGACGACAAGAATTGAGCGTGCTTTGTTCTGCCGGAATCCGGTACCGGAGCGTCCGCTGCTTTCCTTGAGGGTGGTCGTGAGGTCCGTTCGAGAGCTCTGAATGGCGGGGATGAGGCCGAACAGGATTCCGGTTCCGATCGCCACCCCTAACGTGAAGAGGACAACGTTGGTATCCATACTCACGAAGCTGCCGTTTTCGCCCACGCGCGGCAGGCCCGCAGTGTTGATCGAGAGCAGTGCGCGGATGCCGATCCATCCCAGCAGGAGCCCGAGCAGGCCACCCGTCAGGGAGAGAACAACGCTTTCGGTGAG
>Ga0310811_10008220_pt1 | contig 13416 bp, 14 predicted proteins | sample YCmetagenome_FD_207642 | JGI IMG/M metagenome (GOLD analysis project Ga0310811, IMG submission 207642) | Soil microbial communities from experimental microcosm in Duke University, North Carolina, United States - YC | ecosystem: Engineered > Artificial ecosystem > Soil microcosm > Unclassified ... | reverse complement strand
GGGAATGCAGCTGCTGCTCGGCGCGCTGTTCGGGCTGCTGGGCCTCATGTTCGCCGATCCGCTCGTGGCGATGGCGAAGGTCGCGCTGGAACGGAAGAGCGGCCTCGATCCTGCGGAAGAGGCGAAGAAGGCTTCCTGAGGGTCTATCCCGCCAGCTCGTCGTCATTGCGAGGAGTCTAGCGACGAAGCAATCTATGGGCGCATCGTGTGCGGCTGTGGATTGATTCGCTACGCTCGCAATGACGACGTAGGAATGGCTTTAGGGCTGGCCGCCGCCCGGCAAGCCTTCCGCGCCGCCCATGCCAGCCTGGCCGTAGCCCGGCTGCTGCGGCGCGATCTCGCGCAGGCTGACGTCGAACTGGAGGACGCTGTTCGGCGGGATCACGCCGTCGCCCGCGCCCTGCTCGCCATAGCCGAGCTGCGGCGGGATCCAGAAGCGATAGCGGGCGCCACGCTTCATCAGTTGCAGGCCTTCCGAGAAACCGGGGATCGAACCCGCGACGGGCATCACCGCCGGCTGGCCGTGCTGCGCGGTCGAATCGAAGGTCGTGCCGTCGAGCAGCTTGCCATCATAATCGATCAGCACGATGTCCTGGGGGCCGGGCGAATTGCCCTGGCCCGGCGCCAGCACCTCATATTCGAGGCCGGATGCCGTGGTGACGACACCGTGCTTCTTGGCGTTCTTGGCGAGGAACACGCTCGGCGGCTGGCCCATCGCCACCTGCTTGTAGGTGCCCGCCAGTGCCGCACCGACGCCGATCACGACGGCGAAACCGACGCCGAGCCAGATCTTCCTGACGGTGCCCTTGGCGACGGGACGCAGGGGGACGGCGGTGACTTCGGACATGGGCGCGACCTCGTGACGGACATACGAAAACGGGCGGCTTTTGCACCGCCCGTTTGATCACGTCTAGCGTTTTGAGGGCAGCAGGAGCCGCTGCCCGGTCCGCTATTTACCGGACGCCGTCACGCTCGGCGCGCTTGCGCTCCAGCTTGCGGGCGCGGCGGATCGCGGCGGCACGCTCGCGGGCGCGCTTCTCGCTCGGCTTCTCGTAGTGGCGACGCAGCTTCATCTCGCGATAGACGCCCTCGCGCTGCAGCTTCTTCTTGAGGGCCCGGAGCGCCTGGTCGACATTGTTGTCGCGAACGATGATCTGCATAAACCCGTCTGTCTCCTGCCGGCCGGAAGGCATCGGAACCCTGCGTCCCGAGAGGCCTGACGGCACGTCGAATTTGGCGGCCGCAGGACATGCCCTACGCCCGGAAAGCGCGCGCCCTAGCAGCGATTGTGATTCGGGGCAAGTTATCCACCGCTGGAATCAGGCGATCATGCGGCGGAGCGTGTTGATCAGGTCGGCCTCGTGCGCCGGCTTGTCGGTGCGGATACGGCTGATGCGCGGGAAGCGCATGGCGAGGCCGGACTTGTGGCGCTTCGATTCGTGGATCGAATCGAAGGCGACCTCCAGCACCAGCGTCTTTTCCACTTCTCGCACCGGCCCGAAACGCTGGACGGTGTGGTTGCGCACGAAGCGATCGAGGTCCTTCAGCTCCTCGTCGGTGAAGCCCGAATAGGCCTTGCCGACGGGCAGCAACTCGCCGCCATCCTCGGGCGGGGCGGTCCAGCAGCCGAAGGTGTAATCCGAATAGAAGCTGGATCGCTTCCCGTGGCCGCGCTGCGCGTACATCATCACGCAATCGGCGACGAGCGGATCGCGCTTCCATTTGTACCAGAGGCCGGTGCGCCGCCCCGCGACATAAGGCGAGTCGCGGCGCTTGAGCATCACGCCCTCGATCGCCGCATCGCGCGAACCGGCGCGGATCTCGCCGAGCGCCTCGAAATCGGGGGCGTCGATTAGCGTCGAGATGTCGAAGCGGTCACCAGGCAGCTTCGCAACGAAGGCTTCGAGCCGCTTGCGCCGATCGGACCACGGCAACTCCCGTATATCCTCGGCCCCATCGAACAACATGTCGTAGAGCCGCACGAAGGCCGGGTAATCCGCCTGCATCTTCGCGCTGACCGCCTTGCGCCCGAGCCGCTGCTGGAGCGCGTTGAAGCTCGCCGTCTCGCCACCATGCTCGGCGCGTCCCTGCCCCTGTCCGCGCACCAGAAGTTCGCCATCGAGCACGCCCGGCACCGTGAAGGCGGCCGCCACATCCGGAAAGCTGCCGGTGATGTCGTCACCCGCCCGGCTGAACAGCCGAGTCTCGCCGCCGACATGGACAAGCTGCACGCGGATGCCGTCCCACTTCCACTCCGCCGCATAATCGGCGAGATCGACGACCGTCTCTTCGAGCGGATGCGCCAGCATGAAAGGGCGGAAGACGGGCATGTCCTCGGGCGCCGGCCGCGCGCCGCGCCCTTCCGCCCAATCGAAGAGCGGGGTGTAAGGCGGCTTCAGCCCGTGCCACAGCTCCTCCACCTCGTCGACATCGAGCGCAAAGGCCTGCGCCAGCGCCGTCTTGGCGAGCCGCGCCGAGACGCCGACGCGCAGCGCCCCGGTCGCCAGCTTGATCAACGCATAGCGGCCCGACGAATCGAGATGATCGAGCATCGCCGCCAGTTCGTCTCCCGCTTTTGCGCGGGGCGCCGCCTCCAGACGTGCGAGTGCGCCGGAAATGGAGAGCGAGCCGTCATCCAGTTCCGCCGGCTCACCCTGGGGCTTGGGCCAGATCAGCGCCACCGTCTCGGCGAGATCGCCGACGAAATCGCGGCTCATCGCGAACAGCTCGGGATCGACGCGCTGGCGCACCATCTCGCCGATCGCCGAGGCCTTCACCGCCTTGATATCGATCGCGCCGGTCAGCGCCGCCATCGCCCAGCCGCGATCGGGATCAGGCGTCGCGCGCAGATAATCCGCGATCAGCTTGAGCTTGGCGTTGCGCGATCGCGTGTAGACGAGACCGTCGAGGAGCTTGGCGAAGGCACGCATCGGTCCCTAACGATCATCCTCTCGACAGGTGCCGGACATGGTTTGGCCGGCCACCCGCGAGGGTGACCGGCCAATCTCTTGCAGCGACGCTACCTTACAACCGGTCGGCGACCGCTCGGCCCGCCATCAGGCCCAGCACCAGCAACACCAGGAACACCGCCAGCGCAATGAAGAACAGGATCTTGGCGATACCGACGAACGCGCCGCCGATACCACCAAAGCCGAGAAGACCGAGCACCAGCCCGATCACCAGAAAGAGAAAAGCCGCCTTGAGCATGGTTCAAACCCCTGATTGATCAGTCGGGAATTTGAACGCCGGGCGTGCATGGCGGTTCCATGCACGCCTTGACTTGAATCAGCCCTTGCGGCTGGCCTCGAACAGGAACCAGGCGCGCTCCTCGGCCTGATCGGTCCACTCGTCGAGGATGCCCGACGTGGCATTGTCCTTCGCCTCGTCGACGATGTCTTTCGCCTCGCGCAGCGACTCGACCAGCGCCAGATTGTCCTCGCGCAGCTCCGCCAGCATGTCGGACGCCGACACGAAATCCTTGTCGTTGTCCTTGATACGCTGGTGGCGACCGATGTCGCCGATCGAACGCAGCGTGGTGTTGCCGGTCTTGCGCACGCGCTCGGCGATCGCATCGGTGGTGCCGAGGATCTGCGTCGCCTGGTCGTCCATCATCAGATGATAGTCGCGGAAGTGCGGGCCGGAGACGTGCCAGTGGAAATTCTTGGTCTTCAGGTACAGTGCGAAGCTGTCCGCCAAAATGGCGTTCAGCGCATCGGCCACCGTCGCGGCCTTGTTGCTCTGGATGTCGGTGGGCGTGTCCAGCTTGGCGGGGGGCGTCTCGGCCATGATCAAATCTCCTTGCGATCGGTTCGCGTCCACAACGAGCTAATAGCCGAACGGTTCGCCGCAAGGGGGCAAATTTCTCCGATCTTTGTGATCGAGCTGCGCTCAGCCGATCTGGAGGGCCATGATGATCAGCACAATGCCGGCCAGGCCGAGGAGAATGCCCGCCCCGATCCGCAGCCAGCGCAGCGGCGCGACCTGCGGCCAGCGCTCGCCCAGGATCACGGCGGGCGCATTGGCGACCGTGACACCGGCCGCCCCGCCGGCGGCCGCCAGCCAGGGGTAGCCGCTGCCCGCCGCCAGCGCGCCGATCGCGAACTGCGTCTTGTCGCCGAACGCGAGGATGAAGAAGGCACCCGCAGACGAGAGAAAAGCCCCCAGTCGCCAGGTCTCCACCGTCGGCGGCACCTTCACACGGAAGGCCGCCCCGCTCGCGGCGAGGATCAGCGCGATGCCGGTGAGCAGCTGGACCGGGCGATGCGGGATGTAGGCGGCGATCTCCATGCCGATCGCGCCGGCAATCGCCATGTTCAAGATAGCCGCGAGCGCGATCCCCGCGATCACGGCGCCGGGCCGGCGATACCGGTCGCCCAGCGCCATGGCGAGCAACTGCGTGCGATCGCCGAACTCGGCGAGCAAGGCGATCATGAAGGCGGGGACGAGCGCGTCCATCAGCGACGCCCCGCCTTTTCAGGAGTCATCCGGCGAGACGGACCCAGACCGATGCAAGCCAGCTGGTGCCGGCCTGCTCGTCGATCGCATCCGAATCGATCGAGTCGCGCAGGCGCTCGATCCACGGCCCGACGGCAGCACCGCGTCCGCCCGCATCGAGCGCGACGATCAGCCCCTCGGCCAGGCGCTGTACCGGAACCAGCCCGTAATCGGCCGCCAGTACGGCGATGCCGGCGGCCTGCCCGGCCATGCCGATCGGCCCGCGCCTGGCGAGGCTCGTCTCCAGCGCATCCAGCCGGGCACCCAGATCGGCGCGCACCAGCTTCATTCCTTCGTTCGACTGCCTGTTCACGGCGTCTCTCCATATCAATGGGTTGAGACTAGCGCAGGGGTGTTGCGGCCCGGTTAAAGGGGCTACAGGCTTGACATATCCCCCGCACTGCCGCAGGAGCGCGCCGGATGAGCGGCGGCAGCGCCGCTTTTTGCTTTTCAGGCGATTCGGCGGGCCCGGCATATCCGGCGGCGGCGAAGCGCGCTCAGGATTTAGTACGAGGGCACCATGGCCAAGCCGACGACCGTCAAGATCAAGCTCGTTTCGACCGCCGACACCGGCTTCTTCTACGTCACCAAGAAGAACCCGCGCACCAAGACGGAGAAGCTGAGCTTCAGCAAGTACGATCCCGTCGTGCGCAAGCACGTCGAGTTCAAGGAAGCCAAGATCAAGTGATTCGGCGGCGGGCCTGACGCCCGCCGATCCGATCCTCGAAAGGCGCCGCCCGCACCGCCGGGCGGCGCCTTTTCGTTTTTGGGCATCTTAGAGGTCGGGCAGCGTCTGCTCGGCCAAGCCCCAGCGCGCCAGGGCCTTCGAGCCGGCACGCTTCGCCAGTTCCTTCGCATCGCCGACATGCCAGTGCGAGGCACCGTCCATCGCGCGCAGTTCCTGCCACGTCACCGGCACGGCGATCGGCGTCCCGGCTCTTGCCCGCGCGCTGTAGGGCATCACCGCCGTCGCGCCGCGCTGGTTGCGCAGATAGTCGATGAAGATGCGGCCCTTGCGCTGCTTTTTCGCAAGCGCCGCCGTGAAGCGCTCCGGCTGATCTTCGGCCAGCGCGGCGGCGAAGCGGCGGGCGAAGTCCTTCACCGCCGGCCATTCCGCCTTGGGCGTCAGCGGCGCGATGACATGGACGCCCTTGCCGCCGGTCAGCATCGGGAAGGTCGCGAGGCCCATCTCGCCGAGCAGATCGTGCAGGTGGCGGGCGGCGGAGACCACCGCCTCGAAATCCAGCCCCTCGTCAGGATCGAGATCGAAGACCAGCCGGTCGGGTTTCTCGACATCGGATGCCGGCGCCCCCCAGCCGTGGAACTCGATCGTGCCCATCTGCACGCAGGCAAGCAGGCCGGCGCCGTCCTCGACCACCAGATAATCCTCGGACGATCCATCCTTCTCACGGATCGCGACATGGCCGACACGCTCGCCGAAGCTGCCGGCGTCGTGCTTCTGGAAGAAGCATTTGCGCCCCCGCCCCTGCGGGCAGCGAACGAGGCTGACCGGGCGCCCGCCCATCCAGCGCAGGATCGGATCCGCCATCGCGGCATAATAATCGGCAATCTGCCCCTTGGTGACGTCCCCGTCCGGGTCGATCACCCGATCGGGATGCGAGATGGCGATGCCGAAGGGATTGGCATCACCGGTCTCGGCTTCGGCGGACTTCTCCGGCACGACCTCCTCCGCCTCCTTATCCTCGCGCAGGCCGATGAAGCTCGCATGGCGCACCACATTCTCGGCGGTGAACTCAGCGAAAGCGATCTCCGCGACGAGCTTGGGCGTCACCCACTGCACGCCGCGCGCCGCGACCTTCGGCACCTCGGCGGGCGCGGTCTTGCGGGCGAGCGGCTTCAACTTCGCCAGCAGCATCGCGCGCGTATCCGCATCGAAGCCGGTGCCGACGCGCCCGGCGTAGCGCAACGCCCCGCCCTCGTTCAGCCCGATCGCGAGGCTGCGCAGGTCGCGGCCCTTCTTGTCGCTCTCGATATAGCCGAGGATCACGAACTCCTGCCGGCGCGTGCATTTCACCTTGAGCCAGTTGCGCGTGCGGGCGCCACGATACGGCGCGTCGGCGCGCTTGGAGACGATGCCCTCATAGCCCTCGCGACACAGACGATCGAACAGCTTTTCCCCACCCGATGCGATGTGATCGGCATAATGGATCGGCGGCTCGGCACCGCTAAACAGCGCTTCCAACCGCGCCTTGCGCTCGGCGTTGCCGAGCTTCGTCAAATCCTTGCCGCCTTCCGACAATAGATCGAACGCGAAATAATGAAGCGCGCCGCCATCCTTGAGCGCGGCCTGCAGCGCGGAGAAGCCCGGCCGCCCCTGCCGGTCGAGCGCCACCACCTCGCCGTCGATCAGCGCCGAGCCGAGACGCAGTCCAGCCACCGCTTCGACGATCGGCACGAAGCGATCGGACCAATCGAGACCGTGGCGGGTGTACGCCTTAACCTGATCGCCCGAGACGGCGAGCAGTGCGCGATAGCCGTCATATTTCACCTCGTGCAGCCAGCCTGCACCGGACGGCACGTGATCGACCAGAGTGGCGAGTTGGAGGGGACGGAAGGCAGGCATCCGTCCCGCAGGCATCTTCCTGACCGGCGCTTTCGGTGGCGCCCGGCCCGGAGCGTTCGCCGCCTTGGGATCGGCCTTCGCCTTCTTCGCATCCGCATGCCAGACAGGGTCGCCCCCCTGTGCGATCTCGGCCATCGAGCGCCCGCTCGCCACGCTCGTGAGGGCGTTGTCGACCAGATCGCCCGACCCGCCGGCCTCCTCGTCCTCCACCTTGCGCAGCAGCCAGTTTTCGCGCTTCTCGCCCTTGCGCGGCTTCATCCGGACGAGCAGCCATTCGCCCTTCATCCGCTCACCGTGGAGGATGACGTGGACATGCCCCTCCCCGATCGTCTTCGCCGGATCTTTGCCGCCGACCGGCTCCCACTCGCCCTTGTCCCACAGCATGACGGTGCCGCCGCCATATTCACCGGCCGGGATCGTCCCCTCGAACTCGGCATAGGCCATGGGATGATCCTCGGTCCGCACCGCGAGGCGCTTGTCGTCCGGATCGAGGCTGGGACCGCGCGTCACCGCCCAGCTTTTCAGCACACCATCCATCTCCAGCCGGAAATCCCAGTGGAGGCGGGTCGCATCATGCTTCTGGACGATGAAGAGGTGCCCGCTCTTCGACCGCTTGCCGGCGCGAGGCTCGCGTGTCTTCTTGAAGTCGCGTTTCTCGCGATAGGTGGCCAGCGCGTCAGGCTGGCGCCGCGTCGCCATGTCAGGCGCTCTTGCGCGCGGGCGCCTTGCGGGCGGCGGGCTTTTTCGCCGGGGCCTTCTTCGCGGGCGCCTTTCGCGCGGTATCGTTGGCGGGCTTGTCGAGCGACTTCTTGAGCGCCGCCATCAGATCGATCACATTCGATCCGCCGCGCGCCGGCTTGGCATCCTCAGTGTCGAGGCTGACCTTGCCGCTCTTCGATTTGCGCTTGCGCGCGATCAGATCCTTCAGCGCATCGACATAGCGATCGTGGAACTCGCCGGCATCGAACTTGCCCGCCTTCTTCTCGATCAGCGAGGTGGCGAGATCGAGCAGATCCTCATCGGGCTTGGTATCGCCGATATCGCGGAAATAGCTCGCCGCCTTGTTAACCTCATCGGCATAGCGCAACGTCTCCAGCACCATGCCGCGCCCGCACGGCTTGAGGCTGACGACATATTCGCGGCCCCTCAGCGCCAGCTGCCCCAGCCCGATCTTCTTCGCCCGCCTGAGCGCCTCGCGCAGCACTACGAACGCCTCTTCGGCGAGGTCATCGGCCGGGACGACATAATAGGGCTTTTCATAATAGATGGCGTCGATCTCGCCGACGTCGACGAACTGGGTCAGTTCCAGCGTCTTCTTGCTCTCCAGCTTGACGCCCTCGATCTCGGCTTCGTCGAGCAGGACATATTCGCCCTTCTCATATTCGAAACCCTTCATGATCTCGTCGGCATCCACCGGGCCGATGCCATCCACCACCTTCTCGTAATGGATGCGCTTGCCCGACGGCTCGTGGATCTGGCGGAAGGAGACGGTCGCACCACTCTTGGTCGCCGAATAGATTTCGACCGGGATCGAGACGAGGGCCAGCCTGATCTGCCCCTGCCAATAGGCACGTGCCGCCATCGTGAGCCTCCCGAAAATTCGGGCGATTCAAGACATGGCGAGCGGAATCGTTCCGCCTGCCGGACGGACCGTCAATTGTCGTGGTGGGGCCTGCCCGATCGAGGTTGCGAGCCGGGTGGCGCATCCTTGGCCCAATCGAACGCTCGCCATCCGCCATCCATGTCGCGGATCAACGGCGTCCCGCAACGCACGCACGGCGCGCGATAATCGATGCCGTCGTGCCACACCCTGGTCCGCAGGCGCCGATGCCCGAAAAGGCGGCATAATATCGCAGCCATAGTCATGATCGACGCGCGCCCTTCGCCCCCGCACCGGAATGTGCGATCATGACTATCTCATGCCGCAGTGCGGCAACAAAATGACAAGTCTGCAACGTGGATACCAACTTGGGACAGCCGAACATCGCGATGTCGCCACCGATCGATGCGGCATCCCTGATCCTGATGCGGGAGACCGAAGGGGCACCGCCCGAATATCTGATCGTGCAGCGGGGCGCCGACCTCGTCTTCGCTGCAGGCGCTTATGTCTTTCCCGGCGGTCGGGTCGATCCACCGGATCGCGACGAAGCCGGCTCACGATTGCCGCAGCTCGATCCCATCGACGCGGCGGCGCGGATCGCGGCTCTGCGCGAAACCACGGAGGAGACAGGCATCGTCGTGGCGCAGGATCCCACCGCCCTGATTTCGTTCGCGCGCTGGCTCCCGATGCACGAGGCGGTGAAGCGGCGTTTCGACACCCGCTTCTATATCGCCCGACTGGAGGGCGCGAACGAACCGGTGGCGGATGGCGTCGAAACCAGTCGCGCCTTCTGGGCCACCGCCGCCGACATCCTGGAACGCTGCGATCGGGGGGACGGCCGGGTGATCTACCCGACGCGGCGGCTGCTCGAACGACTGGCGCGATTCAGCTCCTTCGCCGAAGCCCGCGCCGAAGCGGAACGCCTGCCGGATCGCATCATCTCGCCCTGGATCGAGCAGCGCGACGGAGAGAACTGGCTCTGCATCCCCAACGACGCCGGTTACCCCGTCACCGCAGAACCGATCGCCAGCGCCTTCCGTTATTGACCGAGGCCGCTCAGGCCTTTTCGATCGTGCACTGGAGCGGATGCTGGTGCTGGCGCGCGAAATCCACCACCTGAGTCGCCTTGGTCTCGGCAACCTCGTGGCTGAACACGCCGCATACGCCGACACCCTTCTGGTGGACGTGGAGCATCACCCGCGTAGCATCCTCGATGCTCATGCGGAAAAAGCGCTGCAGGCACAGCACGACGAACTCCATCGGCGTATAATCGTCGTTGAGCATCAGCACCTTGTAGAGCGACGGCTTCTTGGTGCGCGTGCGGGTCCGCGTGGCGACACCGAGGCCGGTGCCGGCATCCTCGCCATCCTTCTGCGCCATACCCGTGACGGAGATGGCGTTGATCCAGGTGTCGCGGAGGGGGTCGTGCTGCTGCATGGTCATCGCGCAGAATATGGCATTGCGCGGGGGCAGGGCAAGGGCCGCGCGACGCGATCGACCCCAAAAGAAAACGGCCGCCCCACGAGGGGACGGCCGTATCCTTGTGTCGATCCGTCGGGGATCAGAAGGCGGCGGTGGCCTTCACCTTCTCGACGGCGACCGCGAAGCGGTTCGACAGCGGCTGGGCGATGTCGCCGGCCAGCTTCAGCCACGCCTCGGTGACCTTGGTGCTCTCGGCGACGGCCGCCTCGATCGAGGTCTTCATGTAATCGCTCTGCAGCTTGAAGAGCTCGGTCGGCGACTTGGCCGACGCGAAGGTCTTGAACGCCGCGGTGCTGCTCTCGAACGACTTGCGCGCATAGTCGGCGGCTTCCTGGCCCAGCGACTCGGCGGCCTTGGCGGCCAGCTTGCCCGACTCGACCATCGCCTCGACGTTGCCCTTGCCGAACTCGGTCATTTCCTCGGTGAGCTTCACGCCCTTCTCGTAGTTCGCCTTGGCGCGCTCGCTGGCGTCGCCGAAGAAGGCCTGCATCTTGGCGCCGGCATCGGCGGTCAGCTTCTTGGCGGTTTCCTGGGCCTTGGTCACGGTGTCGTTCATAATCCTGCTTCCCTCGCTGAGGACGGCGGCGGGGGCCGTCTCAAGTTTCGTCACGGCTGCCTTCTGGGCGGACTTCGGCGCTTCCCTTGCGGGGATGGGCGCCGGAGCCTTCGGTTCCACTTTGGTGGCGGCCACTTCGACCGGCTTCGACGGCACCGCCTGTGGGGCGGGCGCCGCAGCCACGGGGGCCGGCTTGCTCTTGGGCGCGCTGGGCGCCTTCTTGGCAGCCGCCGGCGCGGGCTTCGCGACGGCGGGTGTTGCTTTCACCGCGGGGGCGACGGCCGGCTTGGCGACCGGCGCGGCCTTGGCGACGGCGGGCTTGGGAACGGGCTCGGCCTTCTCGACCTTCACCGGCGCGGGGGCTTTCGCCGCCACGGTCGGCTTGGGCGCATCGGGGACCACCGGCTTCGGGGTCACCGCGGGCTGGGGCTTGCTCGTCTCGTCCGCCATCGTCGTGCTCCACGCAGCACTGTTACAATCATGTTGCGATGCACAATACACAATCGCACCGATTGCTGCAAGCGCTTATTGTGCACTGCAACATGATCTTTGAGACGAACGGAAAAGGTGGAGCGGCGAACCGTCTTCAACGTTGAATGACGTAGCGTCCCGGCGCGTCCTCGATGCCCTTGCGCTTGCCCTTGCCGGGAATACGCGCGCGGGTCGCAGGGACGGCATCGCCATCCCGTTCGGCGATCCAGGCGCGCCAGTGCGGCCACCAGCTTCCACGGGTTTCTTTCGCATCCGCAACGAACTGCTCCAGCGTTCGGGCCGGCGCATCGCTCGTCCAATATTGGTACTTGCCCGAGGCCGGAGGATTCACCACGCCGGCGATATGGCCGGAGCCTGCGAGCACGAACCGCAGCGGCCCACGGAAATGCTCGGTGATCTTCCACACGCTCTGCGGTGGTGCGATATGATCCTCCCGACCGGCCTGGACATAGGCGGGCGTCATGACCTTCGACAGATCGATCGGCACGCCCATTACGGTCAAGGCGCCCGGCTGGGCCAGCAAATTGTCCCGATAGAGATCGCGCAAATAGGCCTGATGCCATGCGGCAGGCAGGTTGGTGACGTCGCCATTCCAGTGCAGCAGGTCGAAAGCCATATGGTCCTCGCCCATCAGGTAGTTCTGGACGACGTAGTTCCAGATCAGATCCTTGCCGCGCAGCAGGTTGAAGGTCGCCGCCATGTAGCGCCCGTCGAGATAGCCCTTGTCTCCCGCCAGCCCCGCCGCGAGATCGAGCTGGGTGTCGTCGACGAACAGCGTGAGGTCGCCCGCATCGGCGAAATCCACCTGGGCCGTGAAGAAGGTGGCTGACGCGACCTTCGCCGCCTCGCCCTTCGCCGCCAGCCAGGCGAGCGTCGTCGCAAGCGTGGTGCCCGCGACGCAATAACCGATCGTGTGCACATTCTCGACGCCGAGCTGGTCGCGGATCGTATCGATCGCGTCGATCTGCGCGGAGACGTAATCGTCCAGCATGATGTGGGCGAGGCTCTCGTCGGCCGACTTCCAAGAGACCATGAACACGCTCAGGCCCTGCTCCACCGCCCAGCGGACGAAGCTCTTCTCGGGCTTGAGGTCGAGGATATAGAAGCGGTTGATCCACGGTGGGAAGATCACCAGCGGGATCTTCGCCACCTTCTTCGTCGTCGGCGCATAGTGGATCAGTTGGTAGAGCGGCGTTTCGTGGATCACCTTGCCGGGCGTGGAGGCGAGGTCGCGTCCCACCTCGAACGCGCCCCTGTTCGAATGGGTGAGCTGGCCGCGATCGAGATCGGCGAGCAGGTTCTCCATTCCGCGAAGCAGGCTCTCGCCGCGCGAGGTGATGATCTTCTCGAGCGCCTGCGGATTGGTCGCCACGAAGTTGGAGGGCGACATCGCTTCGACGAACGAACGGGTGGCGAAACGCAGCTGCTCCTGCTGCTTGGGGGCGAGACCGCCGATCGCCTCGACCGAGCGGAGCATGTGTTCGGAGACGATCTGGTAGGATTGGCGGATCAGATCGAACAGCGGCAGGTCGCGCCACTGCGGCGCTGCGAAGCGGCGATCATTGTCACCCTTGAGCGCCGGCGAGTTCGTCGGATCGAGGAAGCGCTGCCAGAGCGTCAGGCTGTCCTTCCAGAAATCGGCCTGCGCGTCGGCCAGCTTGTCGGTGTCGAAGGAGACCGCCTGCGGGTTCGTCCACAATGCCGAGAAGTCGGGCAGCTTGGCCGTCGTCGCCGGCATCTGGAGCGACTGTTTCGAGACATATTCGAGGATGAGCTGCTGGGCGCGGCCCATTACGCCGGTCCAGTGCTGGATATCCTCCAGTGTCGGCTGGATCGCTTCGAGGGTGTCGCTGTTCTCGGCCAAAGGATCTCTCCGGACTTTCGCGCCTGTGCCGTGCGCCTCGATTCGGCTATAGCGCGCCCGCCGCCACGGTGGCGAGCCGTTCAAAGGTCGTTTGACAGAAGGTCGTTTCGAATGTCCGAGGAATTCTACCGCATCCGTCGCCTGCCCCCCTACGTGTTCGCCGAAGTGAACGCGATGAAGGCAGCGGCGCGCGCGGCGGGCGAGGACATCATCGATCTCGGCATGGGCAACCCTGACAGCCCAACGCCACCGCACATTGTCGCCAAGCTGGTCGAGGCGGTGCAGGACCCGCGCACTCATCGTTACTCGGTGAGCAAAGGCATCCCCGGCCTGCGGCGGGCGCT
>Ga0310811_10008219_pt1 | contig 13417 bp, 14 predicted proteins | sample YCmetagenome_FD_207642 | JGI IMG/M metagenome (GOLD analysis project Ga0310811, IMG submission 207642) | Soil microbial communities from experimental microcosm in Duke University, North Carolina, United States - YC | ecosystem: Engineered > Artificial ecosystem > Soil microcosm > Unclassified ... | reverse complement strand
ACATGTCGTATTTGCTGTCCGAGGCAGATCATCCTGAAGAGCCGTGGGCGGTGCTCACAGGTGATTCGCTTTTTGTCAATTCGGCGGGGCGACCCGACTTGTTAGGCGAGAAATTTACCAGGCAACTCGCCGAACAACAGTTCCATACGTTGCACGATTTCTATCTGAACCTCCCGGATCACGTGATGATTTATCCCAATCACGGCGCTGGCTCGCCTTGCGGGGCCGACATCGGCGCGCGATTGAGCAGCACGATCGGTTACGAGAGAAAATTCAATAATTTTTTGCAGTTCAAAGACGCAAAGAGCTTCACCGATTTTGCAATTAAAACGGCGCCACCGGTGCCCCGGTACTATCCGGTGATGAAGAAAGTGAACGCGGAAGGACCTAAGGTGCTTGGGAGTCTTCCACGCGTTCCCGGTCTTTCTGCCAGCGCCTTTCGAAAGGCGATTGATAGCAAGGCTGGGGTTCTTGTTGACGTGCGTAACATGCTCGCGTTTGGCGGCGGTCACATTGCGGGCGCACTTAACATTCCCGGCACACCGATTCTATCTATTTGGGCCGGCTGGCTGCTGGATCAAGAAGAGCCAATTCTTCTCGTGCTGGAAGAGGATGACGACCTTGAAAAAATTCTCCGTCTGTTTGTTCGCACCGGATACACAAAATTTGCGGGTTATCTGATCGGCGGGATGAAGGCATGGCACGCAGCCGGGTTTCCACTCGAGAGAGTCGGGCAGATGAGTGTGCACGAACTGAATGAGCGCAAATCTTCGTTGCAGGTCCTCGATGTGCGTTCGCCGGGCGAATGGAAAAAGGGACATGTTCCAGGTGCCCAGCACATTTTTGTGCCGGAGCTCGGCAAACGCGTCGAAGAGCTCGATCGCAACAAGCCAACGGCCGTTTATTGCGGCAGCGGTTATCGAGCGAGCATCGCGACGAGCATTTTGAAGCAGCAGGGGTTCAATGATCTTTGGAATGTTCCGGGTAGTTGGGAAGCGTGGAAAAAAGCGAAACTGCCAGTTGAGGGAGCGAACGGCGAATGAAGCGGCATGAAAACATCTGCTGGCATCCCGATGCCAAAGCTTTCACTGACTTCTGCGGGGTCCTTCGACTCCGCTTCGCTCCGCTTAGGATGACACTGCGTTCATGAACGGATCGACAACGACCGCTATTCCACGTCGTTCATTCGGGGAGACGATGCGCGCCGATGTTTGGTGGACCCAGCCGTTGCTCGTTTTTATCGGATTATCGACTTTCATCGTCTACTCCACGTGGGCGGCGTTTCAGGGGAGAAATTATTTCTTCGGCAATTACATCTCGCCCTTTTACTCGCCGGAACTACTTGGTGCTTCACCCCATAGTTGGTTTGGACCAAAACCGGACTGGTGGCCGCAGTGGCTTCTATTTTCCCCCGCGCTTTTTATTCTTTGGGCGCCGGGCGGTTTTCGACTCACCTGTTATTATTACCGTGGCGCTTACTATAAGGCGTTCTGGGCCGATCCGCCGGCCTGCACGGTCGGCGAGCCACGCAAAAGCTACTGGGGTGAGCGTTCATTCCCGCTCATCATGCAAAACGTGCACCGCTATTTTCTCTACATCGCGCTCTTGTTCATTTTGATCCTGGCGTATGACGTTTGGAAAGCGCTGTGGTTTGTTAATCCGACGACTGGCAAAAGTTCGTTCGGCGTTGGTGTCGGAACGATTGTGCTCGCGATCAACGTTGTTTTGCTCAGCGGCTATACCTTTGGATGTCATTCTTTGCGGCACCTCATCGGAGGATTCCGCGATCAGCTTGGAAAATCTCCAGCCTGTTATCGCGCCTATGCCTGCGTGGGTTGTTTGAATCGCCGCCACATGCTTTGGGCGTGGCTGAGTCTGTTCTGGGTCGGTTTCACAGATCTCTATGTGCGATTATGCGCAATGGGAATGTGGCACGATTTCAGAATCGTTTAAGCGATGAAGCGAGATGCGGTAGATTATTGACGAACGTACGCTTCCACGCTTCAACTCTGTAACGCTTCAGCGATTCCCATGCCTGAATACGAAACTTTTGATTACGACGTCCTGGTGATTGGCGCTGGAGGCGCGGGATTGCGGGCTGCCATTGAAGCGTCGTCCGCGGGCGTTCGCGTTGGGCTCGTGTGCAAATCGCTTCTTGGCAAGGCCCACACGGTGATGGCGGAGGGAGGAATCGCGGCGGCCCTGGCCAACGTCGATGAGCGTGACAATTGGAAGGTGCATTTCGCCGATACCATGCGCGGCGGTCAATACGTCAACCAATGGCGAATGGCTGAATTACACGCGAAGGAAGCGCCCGACCGAGTGCGCGAGCTCGAAGCCTGGGGCGCCGTCTTCGATCGCACTAAAGACGGTCGAATTCTGCAAAGAAACTTTGGAGGTCACAGATACCCGCGACTGGCGCACGTCGGCGATCGCACGGGGTTGGAGATGATCCGCACATTACAAGACCATGGGATTCACAAGGGAATTCATGTCCACATGGAGCACACCATTCTGTCTCTGCTAAAGGATGGCGACCGAGTCATCGGAGCGTTCGGGTACGAACGCGAGCGAGGGCGCTTCAAGATTTTCCGAGCCAAAGCAGTTGTGCTCGCAACTGGCGGCGTTGGGCGGGCGTTCAAAATTACCAGCAACAGCTGGGAGTACACCGGTGACGGACACGCGCTGGCATATGAGGCAGGGGCCGAGCTGATCGATATGGAGTTCATTCAATTTCATCCCACCGGGATGGTTTGGCCGCCCAGCGTCATGGGAATTTTAGTGACAGAGGGCGTTCGCGGAGAAGGCGGGATCTTGACGAACAAACACGGCAACCGGTTCATGTTCGAGTCCATCCCGGATAATTATCGACACCAAACCGCCGACAACGAAGAAGAAGGATGGCGGTATTGTCAGGGTCACAAAGATTCGCGCCGTCCGCCGGAATTACTCACCCGCGATCACGTTTCGCGTTGCATCGTGCGCGAGATCAAAGAGGGCAGGGGAAGTCCGCATGGCGGAGTGTTTCTCGATATTGCCTGGATCAAATCGAAACTCCCAAATGCGGCGGAACACATCAAACGCAAACTGCCCAGCATGTATCATCAGTTTAAACAATTGGCGGACATCGATATCACGGAAGAACCAATGGAAGTCGGACCAACCACCCATTACATCATGGGCGGCATACGCGTTGACCCCGACACGCAAATGAGCCGATTGCCGGGGCTTTTTGCAGCGGGCGAGTGTGCGGCGGGAATCAACGGAGCGAATCGCCTCGGCGGAAATTCGCTTTCCGATTTGTTGGTATTTGGAAAACGCGCAGGCGAATTCGCGGCGCAGTTCGCGAAACAGAACTCGTTAGGTGCAATCCATAGCGATCAGATCGATTCCGCCGCGCGCGAAGCGCTCGCGCCGTTCGATCGCGGCGACGGCGAGAATCCGTACCAAATCCAAAAGGATTTACAGGCATTGATGCAGGACAATGTCGGAATCGTTCGAACAGAATCCGAAATGCAGTACGCGCTTGGCCAGTTGCAGCAATTGAACGAGCGAGCGAAACGCGCAGCAGTTACTGGGAATCGGGAATACAATCCCGGTTGGCATACCACGATCGATTTAAACAATCTCCTTACTGTATCGGAGGCGATTACCCGCGCAGGAATCGAACGCAAAGAAAGTCGCGGTGCGCAATTCCGCGAGGATTTTCCGGAAAAGGACGATCGGTTTTCAAAAGTGAACACAATCATCTCGAAAACATCGGATGGATCAATGCAAATCCGATTGGAGCCATTACCCGAAATGCCGGACTATTTGACACAGGTGATTGAAGAGAATCGATGAAAACAGTTTTCAAAATCTGGCGCGGTGACGCGAAAGGAGGCGAGTTTCGCGATTACGGTACCGAGTGCTCCGAAGGCATGGTCGTGCTCGATGCCGTTCATGACATCCAGCGCACCCAGGCTCCGGATCTTGCGTGTCGATGGAATTGCAAGGCAGGGAAGTGCGGTTCGTGTTCGGCTGAAGTAAACGGGATGCCGAGGCTGATGTGCATGACGCGGATGAGCGAATTGCCGTTGGAAAAGCCGGTGACCATCGAGCCGGTCAAAGCGTTTCCGGTCATCAAAGATTTGGTGACAGATGTCTCATGGAATTTTCAGGTGAAGAAAAGGATCAAGCCGTTTAAGCCGCGACCGCCGGATGCGCCCGACGGCACTTGGCGAATGCAACAGGCAGACATCGATCGCGTGCAGGAGTTCCGGAAATGCATCGAGTGTTTCCTTTGCCAGGATGTGTGCCATGTGCTGCGCGATCACCAGATGCACGACAAATTTATCGGGCCGCGATTTCTAATTCATGTCGCCGCGCTGGAGATGCACCCGCTGGACACGGAGGACCGGATTGAGGAACTGCGGAATGCTTACGGGATCGGTTACTGCAACATCACCAAATGCTGCACGAAAGTTTGTCCCGAAAACATTCAAATCACGGATAACGGAATCATTCCGTTAAAAGAACGCGTCGTAGACAAATTTTTTGACCCGCTTGGGTGGTTCTGGCGAGGATTGAAGAGAAAGAGTGATTCGGGAAGCGCGAATCGTGAATCGTGAATTGAAGACGTTGTTTGCGTTGCCGATGTAACGACTTAACCATTTAACGAATCACGGCGCGAAGCGACCATGTCCGAACTGAAACATCTTCACAAAGACGCCATTCCCGCCGCACTGGAGAAGGCTGAGCGCTACCGTTTGCTCAACGAACCTGGCGAAGCCGAGAGCATCTGTCTCGACATTCTTGCTGTCGACCCGGACAACCAGCGAGCCATCATCACGCTTTTACTCGCATTCACCGATCGTTTCGAAAAGACGTATGGCGTTAGCGAAACACAAACGAAGGAATTGCTGGGACGCCTGAAATCGGAATATGAGCGGGCGTATTATTCCGGAATCATTGCCGAACGGCGGGCAAAAACGAAACTGCGCCAGCACACGCCGGGCTGCCGGTTTCAGGCTTACGATCTTTTTCGGGAAGCAATGGATTGGTTCGAAAAAGCTGAACCACTGAGTCCACCCGGCCACGACGACGCTATCCTGCGGTGGAACACTTGCGCCCGCATCATTGAGCGAAACAAACTCGTTGCTCGCGAAGAAGAAGAACGAGTCGAATTTCCTCTCGAGTAGCTGTAGGCGCTTCGCTGCGCGAAGCGCAAGTACCTTCAATCGCTATGGATGACGACTTCCATCAATTTGAGCATGAAGGCTGGCAAGGCGTGGCGGACAAATACGATTCCGTTTGGTCACCGCTAACGCGGCAATTTATTCCCTTGCTTCTGGAAGCTGCCAGCGTTTCTGCGGGAATGTCGGTTTTGGATGTAGCCTGCGGCCCTGGTTACGTCTCAGCCGCGGTGAAGCAATTGCGCGCGGTTCCCACAGGAATTGATTTCTCCGACAAGATGGTCGCGATCGCCATGGAAATGTTTCCGGACATTCGATTTATGCAAGGCGACGCGCGCAATCTTCCATTTAAAGCCGACAGTTTCGACCGCGTGCTTATGAACTTCGGACTGTTGCACGTCTCCAATCCAGAAAGAGCATGCGCCGAAGCGTGTCATGTTTTGAAACCGGGAGGCAAGTTTGGTTTTACTGTTTGGGCCGGACCCGAGCAGAACCCGGGCGCCAAGATCGTTAACGACGCGATTGAAGCTTATGCGAATTTGGATGTCGGCTTGCCCGAAGGTCCGCCGAAATATTTGTACGGCGAACGCGAGGAATGCCGGCAGGTGCTTGAAGGAGTTGGATTCGACGGCGCTTCGATGAGCTACGAAACGCACACGGTCGGGTGGTATCATCCACACGCTAGTTTCTATTTTGAAGCGGAACGCAACGCCGGCGTTCGCACTGCGGGCATCCTGGCGCGACAATCGCCGGAAACATTGAATGCGATTCGGGTCGCTATTGAAAACGGAATCAAACAATACGCGCGGGGGGACAAATTTGTTTTGCCGATGGCGGCTCACGTGGTGGTGGTCACAAAACTGTAGGTGGAACGCGTTCTCCGACACGCGTTGGAAAGTTGCTTAGGAACCGCTGGCGTGATCATTTGGCATCGCCCTCGGAGAGGTCGATCCACCTACACGATCGCACCGCCGCAGCTCGAGCCCGCGCCGGCGGTGCAACCAAAACAATGTTCGCCCGTCATGATTTCGCGACTGTCAAGGCAGTCGGGATTGACGTCCCACAAGAAAACCGGCCGTCCATCGTTCCATTGCATCCCGAGCTGCTGATTGAAATCGCAGTCATAAACTTCACCACGCCAGCCGACGCTGATCGTATTGCGGCACATGAGACCATCAATAGTGGCTGGATTGAATGCTTCGATCAGAAGTTGCATGTACTCATCGAGCTGGTTGCTGTGCCGTAGGTAGGCAGCGAAACGGCCGATCGGAAGATTTGAAAGCGTGTAAAGGCGATTGAACACAATTGAGAAATGTTTCGCCAACTCCCGTTTGTAGTCCGCCTCAAGCTCCTCCTGTGGTGATGGCAAAAACGCGCCGACCGGATTGTAAACCAGATGCAATGGCAGAGCTGGATCGATTCCGTAGCCTAACGAGTTGAGAAGTTGCAGCGCGGCGATGCTGCCATCGAATACGCCGTCGCCGCGTTGCGCATTCACATTTTCCGCTGAGTAACACGGCATCGACGCGATGACTTCCACCTGGTTGTCAGCGAAGAACTCGGCAAGATCGCGATACCCCTCCTCAAGTAATATGGTGAGATTGCACCGGTCGATTACGTGACGTGATGGCTGCAGCCGTTTCACCCGCTGGATGAAATAGCGAAAATCGGGAATCATTTCCGGCGCGCCACCGGTCAGGTCAACCGTTGGAATATCAGTGTCCGCGAACCATTCGATGATTCGATCAATTGTCTCGCGCGTCATGATCTCTTTACGCTTCGGCCCGGCGTTCACATGGCAATGCACGCAGGTGAGATTGCAAAGCTTGCCTACATTAACTTGAAGAATTTCGGGACGCGCACGACGGAGCGAGATCGAACCTTCGGCAAGCGACTTGGCGAATCGATTCATTGTAAATCAGTATAAACTGTCGCCTTCGCAACCAGAGAAACTCAAGTTATTTTGTCGTTGCCGCGGAAAGAACGAAAGAATACACACAGGACTTTGTCGATTGTTTCCATGAAAAAGTGCGCTGCAGAATTTATAGGGACTTTCGTGCTCGTATTCGCGGGTACTGGAGCAATCATCGTCAACGAGACGAGCGGTGGTGCAATCACTCACGTCGGAATCGCCCTCACGTTCGGCTTAGTCGTGCTCGCGATGATCTACACGGTTGGCGATCTTTCGGGCGCGCATTTAAATCCTGCGGTTAGTTTGGGTTTTTTCGCAGCGCGGCGCTTTCCACTGCGTGATGTAATTCCATACATCCTGAGTCAGTGTGCAGGAGCAGTCGCGGCAAGTGTCATCCTCCGTCTGTTGTTTCCCAGAAACGTGACTCTGGGCGCAACGCTGCCCGCTGGCTCCGCGATGCAGTCATTCGTTCTTGAGCTGATTCTTACCGCGATTCTCATGTTCGTGATCTTAAGCGTCTCGATCGGAGCAGCAGAAAAAGGCATCACGGCAGGGATCGCGGTTGGTGCAGTCATCGGGTTGGAGGCGATGTTTGCTGGCCCAATCTGCGGCGCATCTATGAATCCTGCTCGGTCTTTGGCGCCAGCAGTCGTTTCCCAGCACCTTTCAAGTCTGTGGATTTACCTAATCGCCCCAACGGCAGGTGCGTTGGTCGCCGTTATTGGCTGTCGATGCGTACGAGAAGAAGGCTGTTGCTCGATGTCGTCTAGCCCGGCAAGGTCTGAGGGCTGACCTCACTTTAGAAATCATTCTGACCTGAAAGTTTATTGACGAGCGGCCTCAACCGCGAGGCGCTCGTCGATGGAGGCCTATTTACAGCATCCTTTCGGGGGGGCCGGGCACGGTGGGCATGGCGCACAACATTTCCCCTTTGGAGCACTCGGTGCACCAAACGCGCTGAGCGCGAGCACCCCTACGGCAAGAAGCAGAAGCATCTTCTTCATTCGTCTACCTCCTTTCTAATCCAACGGCATTAAACGAACTAACAGCATCCACTTGTCCGACCTTTGCGGCGTTGTCGGGCGCGCTGCAGGTTAAAACCAACATTGCAGCATCCGTTTTCTCGAAGTTTAAGACGTTGTCTGAGCCGATCAGTGTCGCGGCGCATCCGCTTGTCGTACTTGGCATCCGCGAAATGCCGCAAAAATGTTTCAATTAGCGGAGCCGCCTTATCACCGAGTCGATAGTAAATCCATTTACCTTCCTTGCGGGTGCGCGTGATTCCCGCGCCGCGGAGCAAGGTCAAATGAGTAGAAAGCGTGGATTGGGTTGCTTCCAGCGCATCGCATAGTTCACAAACGCACAACTCACGCTGGCGTAACGCCGCGATGACACGTAGCCGGGTCTGATCGGCGAGAGCTTTCGCGAAGGTAACCGCTGCTTGCATATATCGGGATATACCGATATGTTTGGAACGAGTCAAGTCCAGTAAACTTGAATCTATGACTCACGAGATTCAGTTTTCCCAAACCCAATGAATGTATGAAAAAGAAAGTTCTGTTTATCTGCGTCCACAATAGTGCGCGCAGCCAGATGGCGGCGGCGTGGTTAAATGAAATCTGCGGTGATTATTTTGAGGCTCACAGCGCGGGCCTTGAACCTGGGGAGCTTAATCCTCTTGCTGTTCAAGTGATGGACGAAACAGGAATTGATATCTCGAACAACAAGACACAAGCGGTGTTCGATGTCTTCAAAACCGGACAATTCTTCCCCTACGTAATTACGGTCTGCGATGAATCCGAGACCGCTGGCTGCCCGATCTTTCCCGGCGTAACGCAACGATTGCATTGGAGCTTTGCTGATCCTTCTAAGCTAAGCGGCACACCAAGGGAACGACTTGAAGGCACACGCAAAATTCGCGACGACATTCGGGCACGTATCGAAGCCTGGTGCGATGAGATGTGCGGTGTGGATGCGTAAAGTTATGAAAATCGCGCCAACTACTGCATCGCCCGAGGTCGTCAGGGAAGAAGTTCGGCGGCGCTACGGCGCTACTGCTTCGGGTAAATCGGCGTGCGCTGATGACTGTTGCGTATCAACGGACGCGACAGCTCTCGGCTACTCCGCTGAGGAGGCTGCGGCAGCACCGGGATCTGCCAATCTCGGACTCGGTTGCGGAAATCCGCTGGCAATCGCTTCGCTCAAAGACGGCCAAGTCGTTTTGGACCTCGGTTCCGGCGCTGGTTTTGATTGTTTTCTTGCGGTTCGTGCTGTCGGTAAAGGCGGAAAAGTCATCGGTGTCGATATGACGCATGAGATGCTGACGAAAGCCCGCGAGAACGCACAAAAGAACGGGTTTACGAACGTTGAGTTCCGCCTCGGTGAAATCGAAGCTTTGCCAGTCGCTGACAACAGTATCGATGTGATTATTTCCAACTGCGTAATCAATCTTTCGCCTGAAAAGCAGCGGGTGTTCACCGAAGCGTTTCGCGTGCTGAAAGCTGGCGGGCGGCTTGCCGTTGCTGACATGGTAGCGACCGCGACTCTTCCCGAGGATGTCAAAGCTGATTGGGCTGCTTACACCGGGTGCATAGCGGGCGCTTCGCATATCACTGAGCTGGAGCACATGCTCAAAACGTCGGGTTTCAAAGACGTCAAGATCGCGCCAAAAGATTCGTCGCGGTCCTTCATCCGAGAATGGCTTCCCGGTAAAAGGATCGAAGATTATTTGGTCTCAGCGACGATCGAAGCAGTGAAGCCTTAGGAGTGCGGTGTTACCGATTCGATGCGCCGACGATACACTGAACAATAACTCGATCGCTAGAAGCGAACGGACCGACAGTCAGGCTGGAGGCTTAGTGATGTAGAACGTGTAGGAATTTCGCGATTGATATCGGACACTCGGCAAATCGAGTTTGACTAATTGTCGGCTTTCTTGAAACCAGCCTTTACCAAATCTTCATAATTAGCTTTGAGAGGCCGCACGTTGTAGCCAAGTTTCTCCAAAATCTTGGCTGCTTTGAGAGCACGCACTCCCATGACGCAGTGCGTATACACGATCTTATCTTTTGGAACTTGCTGTTCTATGGCGTTCGTATCACCGCCTTTTTTTATTGAGCTGAGGGGCAGTGAAATGGCTCCTTCAACATGCCCTGCCTTCCATTCTCCTGGCTCGCGGACGTCGACGAGAACGGCTTTTTGTGTTGCGACGTTTTCTTGAACCGTAGGAAGTGGATCGTCGCTCAGCTCAGCGGCGTGAACGTGACTGTAAATGAACCCAATTAGGCCGGAGACCATGAGCACCTTTAGCAGTCGTATAGTCATGACGCTTTTTACGCCAGCGGGGCAACATTTACGGGAGTTCGAGCGTATGCAATTTGGCGCTTTTCGGCGACCCCATCCGATTTCCCACACTTACGTGATAAGTTTCGTATCTCGTTCGCCGTAAGCTAGAAACTGATCTTAATTATTTGGCCATTTACTCCTACCAACCACCCAGCTTTGGGAGTGGCAAAAGCTACCGCCCAACATCCACTCACACCCGGCAACGTGAACCAGGTGTTTCCCTCGTCTGGAGTCCAGGCAGCGGAACCGGTCGAAAAGGTCGGCGGATCATTTGCAGTGATCACCACTGCGCGTCCAAGATTGTTTCCAATGCCGCGACCTGTCTGTCCGACATAGCTTAGGCAGAAAATCGCGCCGGTTACTGGAGGGGGATTGGTGAGAGTCCAGGTTCTGCCGCCATCGCTCGAGACCGCGGTGCGCGCGTCGTTGGGATTACCGGGATCCAGATCACCGCCGCCCACGATCCCGTTGTGAGGATCGCGGAAATCGACACTAAATGCGCCCGAACTGGGCGAACTATCCAATGGAGTGTCGTACGCATTCCAAGTATTTCCCTGATCGGTTGTGGCAAGAATTCGCGCTTCGGTCGAGGCGCCAGTGGCAATCCATGCATTCCGACCACCTTGTGTCGTGATATTAGTCCCACTCGACGCGAAGGAGCCTTCACCGGGCAAAGCTGGAGGCATGTTGCCGCTAATGTCCTGCCATGTCATTCCGTTGAGTGTCCGAAAAGCAGGGAACACGCCATTGATTGAGTCGCCATGCAGAATTCCGCGCTGTGGCGTCCAAAACGCAAAGCCGTCATAGAAACCATTTGGATCCTGGTTCTCGAGCTGGATCGTCCACGTGGCACCCCCATCCAGTGTCTTGTAAACACGGAAATCAGTCGGGTTGTTGCCAATCGACATCAAATACGCAACGCTCGCGCTGAAAGCTTGCACGTCGCGAAATTGCAAAGCCTCGGCGCCTGGTACGACCCCCGCGTGCCAAGTCGCTCCGCCATCAGTAGTGACGGTGTATGTGCCATTGCGACCGGCCGCCCAAACTACTTGTGGGTTCACGGGCCACACCGCGATCAGACCGTTGGTCGTCCCGCTGTCTTGCGGAGTTAAAGTTGGTTGACGAACCAGTGGCAGTTCTTGCGCGCTTAGAGTCGCGCACGTGAACCCCGCTGCCAGCAAAGCTAAGAGTAATCGTTTTGACATGATGTTTTCTCCCAAAGCAAATTCGTCGCGGCAAATCACACCGGTTGCAAGAGAGATTCTTAAGTGAGCGGTATTTTTTCCAAATTGTCGCTCATTGATATCGACTACTCGACGAGGTCTTCCGCCGGTTTTCGCTCGCGTTCGGGGATTTCGCCATTGGGTAATCGCCATTCGCGCTGTTCCCGAAATGGCATCGCGAACAATTTGCCTAGCGTCAGTTCGTTTTCTTCGCGGTACGCCGCGACACCGATCGTGATTGCATCCTGCGGTATGTCCCGGCGCAATGTGTGATGCAGTTTATCCCACCAGCAAAACATCGTACCCCAGTTTGAATTGGTCTCCCGTTGCACGATCGAGTGATGAATTCCGTGCATGCGTGGCGTAACAAAAACCAGGTTCAAAGACTGCTCCACGTGAATTGGCAGGCGCCAGTTAGAATGATGAAAAAGTGTCGCCGCCTCGAAACTGGCGAAGAACACGACCAGCATGACCGGACCAATACCGAAGAGCACGACGGCTAACGAGAGAAAGCCGGTAGAAAGAATCATTTCGCCAAAGTGAAATCGTGCGGCCGTGCTCACATCCATATCCAGGTCGGTATGATGCACGTTGTGAAATCGCCAAAAGACGGGAACCATGTGCAAGGCCCAGTGCCACCACCAATAGGCGTAGTCCATCAAGAGAAACGTCGCGATCACGACTGCCCACATTGGAAGATGGATCCAATTCAATAGCCCGACATGCTGTTCTTGTGCCCAGATCGCAATCGCGATCGGAATAGGCAGCATTGCAAGACGCACGAGAGCGAAACCTGGAATCGAGAGCACAAAGTTCCGAACCATTCGGTGGAGTATCTTGAAGTGTTGTCGTCGCAACGGGAATCGCCATTGAAGCCAGAGCAAGACGAGAAACAGGCAAGTCAGCAGCGGGTTGCCGACATAATCCATGAAAGAAGTATTGGGCATACGATAGCGTTTTACTTCCGCACGTGTCCCATAGCAGAGCACAAAAAGCGGCGCATTCGCCTGCGCCGAGGCTAGATTATGTGCTAACGCGCCGGAACTCGAAAGTGGTCTCGGGTTTGATGACCTCACCGTTCATTTCGAGCAGCGGATAGACGAGAAAATTAATCGGTCCGCTTTCAGGCTCCGGATCGACGACAAGATCCCGGCCCTTGGTCAATTCAAACCGGTTCGCTGGATTATGACCGAAATAATAATCGGCCAGCGTCGGGTTCTTCCACGCTTCGCTGATATCCACCGGAACCCACTTTCCGTCCGCGAGAAATTCGGCCCAGCAATGATAGCCTTCGATCTTGCCCTCATTTTTGTCGGCTGGAATGGTCGCGCCGATGGCGAAACGCGCGGGTATATTGATGCTCCGCGCGAGTGCAATGAAATACGCGTGGAAATCACTACAATTCCCGGTGCGAACATCGCACGCATAGACGGCGTCTCCGCGGCCCCAGCCGTTACCCGATTTATCATATCGCATCCGGCTGATGACGTGATCGTACAACGCTTTCGCCCGATCGAGATCATCGGTCTTTCCGCTGGCCGCTTTCTCGGCAAGCGTCTTAAACGTCTCGCTAACCGGCACTAATTTTTCCGGACGAAGATATCGCGCGGCGTCCGCATCACCCGCAGGATAGGCAGCCTTTTCCTTGCGGACCACTTTGTAACGCAGCTCGATCGTTTTACCACTGTCCTGCTTCTGCGCGTTGACAACGCAAATGTCATTGCCGTAATCGCGGTCCTGAACTTTATCCCATTTCATCGGGA
>Ga0310811_10008218_pt1 | contig 13418 bp, 10 predicted proteins | sample YCmetagenome_FD_207642 | JGI IMG/M metagenome (GOLD analysis project Ga0310811, IMG submission 207642) | Soil microbial communities from experimental microcosm in Duke University, North Carolina, United States - YC | ecosystem: Engineered > Artificial ecosystem > Soil microcosm > Unclassified ... | reverse complement strand
CGAGCACCCACATGAGGATGAACGTCAGCACGATGTTGCGCAGTTGATCCTCGACGCGACCGGGCACATCGATACTGGCGCTGTAGAGCGTGACGATGCCGACGCACAGCAGCAGAAACACCGTCAGTGCGAGCGGACGATCGAAGCCGACGAACATCTTCTTGAAACGTTCGAGCCAGGCGCGCTTATCGAAGGGCATGCCTTTCTCCGTTAGTCGTTGGGGCCGGATGCGCCCGGCGTTGCCGCGGCCGGAGCGTGTCCGTCCGGGCGATCTTCGCGCGGGGCGGCCAGGGTATCGTTGGGCGCCTCGTCTCGCGTGGGGCGAGGCTTGCGCCGGCCGTCGACCGCGGATGCGGCTTTGCGTAGCCGCCGGATTTCCTCGGCGGCCGATGCGGGCGGGGCCGAGGCCGTCGAGCCCGCCGCAGCCGCATGCTCCGCCGCCACCACATCGGAGGCGATCAGCGGCGCGGATGCCTCGCCTCGCGGCTTTGACGCGGCGCTGGCCGGCAGCGGCAGCGCCTTGAAGCCGGCGGCGACTCTCACGGGGGCCGCGGAATCGTCCGTGGCGTCGGACGCGCCGATCACGGGGCTCGCGCTAGCCTGAGTGCCTGAGGCGGCGGCCGACACCGCGGCTTGCAGGGCCCCCGGCTTGCCGCGTTGGAGCAAGTAGTAGTCGAGCACGCGGCGAACGATCGGGCCCGCGACGCTCGCGCCCCAGCCGCCGTTTTCGACGATCGTGGCGACAGCGATGACCGGATGATCGGCCGGCGCGAACGCGATGAACAGCGAGTGGTCGCGCAAGTGCTCGGCCAGGGCGCCGCCGTGATATTTGGCGCCTTGCAGCGAGAACACCTGCGCGGTGCCGGTCTTGCCCGCGACCGTATAAGGGGCGTTGCGGAACACCTCGTACCCGGTACCGGACGGGTTGCTGGTCACGGCGACCATGCCCTGCTTGACGACGTCGATATCGGCCTGGCTCACGGCGATCCGGCCGCTCTCGTGCGGCACGGTGAGCCGCATGTCGTGCGAAATCGGATTCTCGATTTCCTTGACGAGATGGGGCCGCATGACGACGCCGTCGTCGGCCAGCGTCGCCGTCGCATGGGCGAGCTGCAGCATCGTGAACGAGTTGTAGCCCTGGCCGATGCCGAGGCTGATCGTCTCGCCCTCATACCAGCGTTGCTGCTCGGGCTTGCGGTACGCCTTCTTCTTCCATTCCGTGGACGGTAGGATGCCCTTCGCTTCGCCGGCGATGTCGATGCCGGTGATCTGCCCGAAGCCCCAAGGCTTCATGAAATTGGCGATCGCGTTGACGCCCAGATCGTGCGCGAGCATGTAGAAGTACGTGTCGTTCGACACCATGATCGCCCGGTTCATATCGATCCAGCCCTGCCCTTGCGGCACGTCGTTGCGGAACGTGTGTCCGCCGAACGTGTAGAAGCCCGGGTCGTGGAAGCCCCATTCGGGCGTGCGCTTGTGCAGCGTCAGCGCCGCGAGCGCCATGAAAGGCTTGTAGGTCGATCCGGGCGGGTAGGCGCTATGCAGCGGCCGATTGAGCAGCGGGTGATCGGGCGACGTGTTCAGTTCGTCCCACGTCTGCTGATCGATGCCGTCGACGAACGCGTTCGGATCGAAGCTCGGCGCCGACACGAACGCGAGGACATCGCCCGTGGCCGGCTCGATGGCAACGAGTGCGCCGCGCTTTCCGGCGAACGCCTGCTCGGCCACTTCCTGCAAACCGATGTCGAGCGAGAGCACCAGGTTGTTGCCCGGCGTGGCCTGCGTGCGCGAGAGGGTGCGGACGGGGCGCCCGCCTGCCGTCACTTCGACTTCCTCGAACCCGGTCAGGCCGTGCAGTTCGGCCTCGTAGCTCTGCTCGACGCCGATCTTGCCGATGTAGTCGGTGCCCTTGTAGTTGTTGGCGTCCAGGCGCGGGTCGTAATGATCGGGATCGCTGTCGTTCTGCTCGCTGGCGGCGTCGATTTTCTCCTGGTCGCGCTGGGAGATGCGGCCGATATAGCCGATGACGTGAGCGGCCGTCGTGCCGAGCGGATATTGGCGGAACAGCCGGGCGCGCACGTCGACGCCGGGGAAGCGGAAGCGCTGCGCCGTGAAGCGCGCGACTTCCTCGTCGGTCAGCCGCGTGCGGATCGGCAAGCTTTCGAAATTCTTCGAGTCCTCCAGCAGCTTCTTGAAGCGCCGCCGGTCGCGCGCATCGATCGTGATGACGCTCGACAGCTTGTCGATCACGTGCTCGAGCGAATCGTCGAGCTTGGACGGCGTGATTTCGAGCGTGTACGCCGAATAGTTGCGCGCCAGCACGACGCCGTTGCGGTCGGTGATGATGCCGCGATTGGGTACGATCGGCGCGACCGAAATCCGGTTTTCGTCGGCTTGCAGCGAGTACTTGCTGTAGTGCCAGACCTGCAGGAACAGGAAGCGCACCACGAGCAGCCCGAAGCAGACGAGCACGAACAGCCCCGCCGCCGCGACGCGAAAGCGGAACTTCATGAGCTGCTGCTGGGTGTTTTTGAATTCGGTCATGCGTCGGCGCCGGTGGGCGCGCTCAAATGGGCCGCGTGTCGTCCGGGTCCGCCGGGCGGCGCTGCGGCATCAGCAGCAGCGAACAGGCGAGCGGCCACAGCGCCGCCTCGACGAACCCGTGCACGAGTTGCCCCCAGCCGGGGAACGCCGCGCCGGTCAACAAGCGCGTGATGAACGGCACGAGCTGCGCCACGACGAGCAGCGGCGCGACGGCGAAGACTTGCACGCCTCGCGGCATCCACAATACGCGCCGGTGGATCGTGATGGCGCCGTACGAGAGCAACGTGTAAGCGAGCGCATGCTCGCCGAGCAGGCTCGCATCGTGCACGTCCATCAGGAGGCCGAGGAAGAATGCGATGCCCATGCCCACTTTGCGCGGCTGATGGACGTTCCAAAATAGCAGGACGAGCGCCACGAAATCGGGCACGCCGATAAGCCGCCCCCACGGCATCAGGTTCAGCAAGAACGCAGCGGCCAGGCTGAAGGCGATGAAATACGGGTTCACCGGCAGCAGGATGTACTGCGGACGATTCATCGCGCGGCTCCCGATGCGGCGCGAGGCGCGCTCGCGGCTTGAACTTTCGCGCCGGATTTGTCGGCCGCGTTCGCGGCCGGCTTCCCACCGGGTTTCTCGCCCGGCTTCTCTTCCGAGCCGCCGGCTTTGCCGCCCTTTTCCGGGCTCTTGTCCTCGTTCTTGTCCGCCGCTTTCTCGGCGCCTTTCGGGGCTTTCTTGCCCTTGGCATCCTTGGCCTGCGGCGTAGGCGCGATCTCTTCCGGGCGCGGCGGCGCGTCGTTGCGGTAGTGGAGCACAAGCACGTCGCGCGCGCCGCGCACCGCCGCCACCGGCGCGCAGACGACGCGGGCGAAGGCCGTATCGGCCTGCTTGTCGACGCGAACGACCTTGGCGACGGGCAACCCTTGCGGATAGATGCCGTCGAGCCCGCTGGTCACGAGTTCGTCGCCCGCGACGACATCGGCGCTGATCGGCACGAAACGCAACTCGAGCGTGTCGCCGATCGGCGTGCCGTAGACGACGCTGCGCAAGCCGGTACGCACGATTTCGACGGGCACGGCCTCGTCCTTGTCCGTGAGTAGCGTGACCTCCGACTGCAGCGGGAACACGCGCGTGACCTGTCCGACCATGCCGTCTTCGCTGACGACGGGCGAGCCGTTCTGCACGCCTTGCTGCGAGCCGCGGCCGATGACGACCTTTTGCGTGAACGGATCGCGCATGCCGTATTGCACTTCGGCCGGTATCGACTGCGTCGCGGCGTTGCGCGACAGATCGAGCAGGGCCCGCAAGTGCGCGTTTTCGGCGGAGAGCGTGGCGACTTCGTTGGCTTTTAGCGACAACTGAAGATTCTTGGCGGAGAGCGTTTGATTCTCGCGCCGCAGCGTGTTGTTCGAGACCGCGAACTCGGCCGCGCCCAGCGCGAGGTCGCGCGGCAAAAGCGCGACGCGCTGCAGCGGATAAAGGCCCGCGTCGAGCACGGCGCGCACGATCTCGAGCGTCTTGAACCGTGCGTCGGAGACGAGCAGCACGAGCGAAAGAACGACGAAAAAGATGAGTCGCGCGAGCGCGGACGGGCCCTGCTTAAACAGAGGCGGCGGACTGTATTCCATGGTCGACGCCGAGAGCGTGAACGTTGGCGAGTGTCGACAGGGCGCGCATCAGCGCTCGATCGGCAACGAGCGAGCGGCGCGCGCCTGCTTCACGGGCAATGTCACTCGTACGAGAAGATGCTGCCGAGCTTGTCCATCCGCTCGAGCGCCATGCCGGAGCCGCGCACGACGCAGGTGAGCGGATCCTCGGCCACCAGAACGGGCAGACCCGTTTCCTCGGCGAGCAGGCGATCGAGATCGCGCAGCAGCGCGCCGCCGCCCGTGAGCATCATGCCGCGCTCGGCGATATCCGCGCCGAGTTCGGGCGGCGTTTGTTCGAGTGCGATTTTGACCGAGGAGACGATCTGGTTGAGCGGATCGGTCAGCGCTTCGAGAATTTCGTTGCTCGAGATGGTGAAGCTGCGCGGAATGCCTTCCGACAGATTGCGCCCCTTCACTTCCATTTCCTTGACTTCCGAGCCGGGGAACGCCGAGCCGATTTCCTTCTTGATCGCTTCGGCCGTTTGCTCGCCGATCAGCATGCCGTAGTTGCGGCGGATATAGTTGACGATGGCTTCGTCGAACTTGTCGCCGCCGACGCGCACCGAGCCTTTGTAGACGATGCCGCCTAGCGAGATGACGCCGACTTCGGTCGTGCCGCCGCCGATATCGACGACCATCGAGCCCGTGGCTTCCGATACCGGCAGGCCCGCGCCGATCGCGGCCGCCATCGGCTCCTCGATCAGGTAGACCTGCGATGCGCCGGCTCCATGGGCCGCTTCCTTGATCGCGCGGCGCTCCACCTGCGTGGAGCCGCACGGCACGCAGATGATGATGCGCGGCGAGGGCGAAAACATGCGCGATTCGTGGGCCGTTTTGATGAACTGCTTGATCATCTGCTCGGTGACCGTGAAATCGGCAATGACGCCGTCTTTCATCGGACGGATCGCTTCGATATTGCCGGGCACCTTGCCGAGCATTTGCTTGGCCTCGCGGCCGACTGCCTGGATGGTTTTCTTGCCGTTGGGGCCGCCTTCCTGACGAATCGATACGACGGACGGTTCGTCGAGGACGATGCCCTTGCCGCGCATGTAGATGAGGGTGTTGGCGGTGCCGAGGTCGATGGCCAGGTCGTTGGAGAAGTAGCTGCGCAAAAAGCCGAACATGAAATCCTGTCTCGCGGGAGAGGCCGGGCTTCGCCATGAAGGCGCCGCGCGGCGGCGGAAAAAATAAAAGCTTCGGGTTCTGAGCGGCTGCCGTTCGAGCGCCGCCACGCGAGCGCGAAGCTGCAATGAATTCGACCGGAGGCCGCGTACGCGAGGCGGCGGCTTAGTGTGAGGCGCCGAGTGGCCTGGGGTAGGGGCGGTCCGGGTTTGGATCGAACGCGTAATGATACCTTATAATTTCGACCTATTTGTAGTAAACGGGCGGTCCTTTTTGCCGTTCCAGGCCCCCTGTTCGAGGGCCTGATCCGATGCCCTAACCCTCTGGCGCAACACAGTTTTTTCCGGGCTGCGCCGCCACAAGTTTCCGGTGAGACGCATGGCTTTGACCTTGACCGATGTGAAACGCATCGCCCATCTAGCACGGCTCGAATTGGCCGATGCCGACTGCGAGCACACCCTGGCTCGGCTCAACGAGTTTTTCGGACTCGTCGAGCAGATGCAGGCCGTCGACACCTCCGGTATCGCGCCGCTCGCGCACCCGATCGAGCAGATCGAGGATGTCGCGTTGCGCCTGCGCGAGGACGTCGTGACCGAAACGGTCGAGCGCGAGGCCAATCAACGGCGCGCGCCCGCGACGCAAGAGGGGCTGTATCTGGTCCCGAAGGTGATCGAGTAACCGTCCTCACGATTCGGGATTTACGGAAAAGAACCGACATGTACGAAAAAAGTTTGACTGAGCTTGCGGCTGCGCTAGGCGGAAAAGCGATTTCCGCCGTCGAGCTCGCCCAGCTGTATCTGAAGCGGATCGAAGCCGAGCGCGATCTGAACGCCTTCATCGAAATCGACGCCGAGCGCACGCTCGAGCAGGCACGCGCCGCCGACGCCCGGCTTGCGCGCGGCGAGGGCGGCCCGCTCACGGGCGTGCCCGTCGCGCACAAGGACGTGTTCGTCACGCGCGGCTGGCGTTCGACGGCGGGCTCTAAAATGCTCGCGAACTACGAAAGTCCGTTCGACGCCACCGTCGTCGAGCGCTTGGCGCGCGCCGGCATGGTCACGCTCGGCAAGACGAACATGGACGAGTTCGCGATGGGCTCGTCCAACGAAAACTCGGCGTTCGGGCCCGTGCGCAACCCCTGGGATACGCAAGCCGTGCCCGGCGGCTCGTCGGGCGGCTCGGCCGCGGCCGTCGCCGCTCGCCTGGCGCCGGCCGCGACGGCCACGGACACCGGAGGCTCGATTCGCCAGCCCGCGTCCTTTTCGGGCGTGACGGGCATCAAGCCGACCTATGGCCGCGTGTCGCGCTACGGCATGATCGCGTTCGCGTCGTCGCTCGACCAGGGCGGCCCCATGGCGGCGAGCGCGGCCGATTGCGCTTTGCTGCTCAATGCCATGGCCGGCTTCGACGAGCGCGATTCGACGAGCCTGCAGCGCGCCGACGAAGATTACACGCGCTATCTCGGCCAAGGCTTCAAGGCCGAGGCCCCTGCGGGCAGGCCGCTCGCGGGCGTGCGCATCGGGCTGCCCACCGAGTATTTCGGCGCGGGCCTCGCGCAGGACGTGCGTGCGGCGGTCGATGAGGCGCTCAAGCAGTACGAAGCGCTGGGCGCGACGCTCGTCCCCGTGTCGCTGCCGAAAACGGAGCTTTCGATCCCCGTCTATTACGTCATCGCGCCGGCCGAGGCTTCGTCGAACCTGTCCCGTTTCGACGGCGTGCGCTACGGCCACCGAGCAAGCGAATACCGCGATCTACTCGACATGTACAAGAAGTCGCGCGCGCAAGGGTTCGGCCCCGAGGTCAAGCGCCGCATTCTGGTGGGTACCTACGTGCTGTCGCACGGCTACTACGACGCCTATTACTTGCAGGCGCAAAAGATCCGCCGCATCATCGCGCAGGACTTTCAAGAAGCCTTCAAGGTCTGCGATTTCATCATGGGACCGGTCGCGCCCTCGGTTGCGTGGGACATCGGCGCCAAGGGCGACGACCCCGTCCAGATGTACTTGGCCGACATCTACACTCTGTCGGTGAGCCTTGCGGGCCTGCCGGGCATGAGCGTGCCGTGCGGTTTCGGCACGGGCGGCGGCGCGAAGCGCCCCGTCGGCCTGCAGATCATCGGCAACTATTTCGACGAAGCCCGAATGCTGCAGGTCGCCGATGCGTTCCAGCGCGTGACGGATTGGCACACGCAAGCGCCGCAAGCGGCTGCGCGGGAGGCATGAACATGGAGTGGGAAGTCGTCATCGGTCTGGAGACGCACGCGCAGCTCTCGACCGTCTCGAAGATCTTTTCCGGCGCGTCGACGCGCTTCGGCGCCGAGCCCAATACGCAGGCGTGCGCGGTCGATCTGGCGCTGCCGGGCGTGCTGCCCGTGATGAACCGCGGCGCCGTGGAGCGCGCGATTCGTTTCGGCCTTGCGATCGGCGCGACGGTCGCGCCGCGCAGCATCTTCGCGCGCAAGAATTATTTCTACCCCGATCTGCCCAAGGGCTATCAGATCAGCCAGTACGAAATCCCGGTCGTGCAAGGCGGCACGATCAAGATCCAAGTGCCGCCCAACGAAAAGACGGGGCTCGCGGGGTACGAGAAGACCATTCAGTTGACGCGCGCGCACCTCGAGGAAGACGCGGGCAAATCGCTGCATGAAGATTTTGCCGGCATGACGGGCATCGACTTGAACCGCGCCGGCACGCCGCTGCTCGAGATCGTCACCGAACCCGACATGCGCAGCGCTTTTGAAGCCGTGGCCTACGCGAAATCGCTGCATGCGCTCGTCGTCTGGCTCGGAATCTGCGACGGCAACATGCAGGAAGGCTCTTTCCGCTGCGATGCGAACGTGTCCGTGCGCCCCGTCGGCCAGAAGGAATTCGGCACGCGCGCCGAAATCAAGAACCTGAACTCGTTCCGCTTTCTCGAAGAGGCGATTCATTTCGAAGTTCGCCGTCAGATCGAACTCATCGAAGACGGCGGTACGGTCGTACAGGAAACGCGGCTTTACGATCCCGATCGGCGAGAAACGCGGTCGATGCGCAGCAAGGAAGACGCGCACGATTACCGGTACTTTCCCGATCCCGACCTCATGCCGCTCGTGATCGACGCAGCCTGGGTCGAGCGCGTGAAGGGCGAGATGCCGGAGCTGCCGGCCGCGATGCAGCAGCGCTTCGTCGAACAATACGGCGTGACGCCGTACGATGCGACAGTGCTGACGTCGAGCAAGGCGATGGCCGGCTACTTCGAGGCTGTCGTCGCAAAGACGGGCGCCGCGCAGGCGAAGACAGCCGCCAACTGGCTCATGGGCGAAGTGTCGTCGCAGTGCAATCGAGACGGCCTCGAGATCGACGCGTGTCCCGTTTCGCCGGCGCAGCTCGCGCTGCTCTTGCAGCGAATCGCGGACGGCACGATTTCGAACAAGATCGCGAAGGAAATCTTCCTGGCGATTTGGGACGAGCAAGCGACCGACGAAGGCGCGGCCGATCGCATCATCGACGCCAAAGGGCTGAAGCAGATTTCCGATACGGGCGCACTCGAAGCGATCATCGACGAAGTGCTGGCGGCGAATCAGAAATCGGTGGAAGAGTTCCGCGCCGGCAAGGAAAAAGCGTTCAACGCGCTGATCGGCCAAGCCATGAAGGCGACGAAGGGCAAGGCCAATCCACAGCAAGTCAACGAGTTGCTCAAGAAGAAGCTGTCCTGATTCTTGCCGCGACGAACCGTCGGCGACGGCCGGCAAGCGCCCTGTGACGCTTGCCGGCCGCGTCAATTGCGAGCCTAACGCGAAGAGGCAGGAGGGGCATGGCTAAGCGTTCCAAGTTGGACGATTTTCGCGTCCCGTTTTTCGACGGCGGCAAAGGCGCCAAGGCCTTGTCGCTCGCCGATTTCGACCCTAAGTCGAAGCCGTTCTCGGCCGGCTCGAAGCAGGCCGACCGCGAGCGCTTGGCCGCGTACGCGGCGCGGCTCGACGAGATGCAGGAACGCTTGCACGCACAGCGCCGCGAGCGCGTCCTGCTCGTGCTGCAAGGCATGGATACGAGCGGCAAGGACGGCACCATTCGGGCTGTCTTTCACGAGGTCGATCCGCTCGGGCTGCGTATTGCGACGTTCCGCGTGCCTTCGCCGGACGAGGCGGCCCACGATTTTCTCTGGCGCGTGCATCGGCAGGCGCCGGCGGCCGGCGAGCTGACTATCTTCAACCGCAGTCATTACGAAGACGTGCTCGTGCCGCGCGTGCGCGGCGAGGCGCCGGCCGCCGAGATCGAGCGCCGATATGCCCATATTCGACACTTCGAAACGCTGCTGGCCGACTCCGGCACCGCCGTCATCAAGTGTTTTTTGCACATCTCGAAGGACGAGCAGCGCGAGCGCCTGCAAGCGCGGATCGACGACGAAACGAAGCACTGGAAGTTCGATCTCGCGGATCTCGAGGCGCGGCGGCAATGGGATGACTATCAAGCGGCGTACGCCGACGCGCTGGCCGCGACGTCGACCGAGCACGCGCCGTGGTATGTGATTCCGGCCGATTCGAAGTCGCATCGGAACCTGATGGTGGCCGAGTTGCTGCTGCGAGTATTCGAGGGTTTGGACCTGGAATACCCGCCGGCGAAGGAATCGCTCAAAGGCCTTTCGATTACGTAACTTAAGCGACCGAGCGATCAAGAAGAGGCGCGCAATCGGCCGCCTGGATTGAAATCGACTACAACTAGGATGACTTCATGCTGCGAGTGATTACGGCCAACTTGAACGGTATTCGTTCGGCCGCCAAGAAGGGCTTCTTCGATTGGTTCGGCCAGCAAAACGCCGACATCGTCTGCGTGCAGGAAGTCAAATGCTCGCAAGACGACATGACGCCCGAATTCCTCGCGCCGCACGACTTTACGGGCTACTTCCAGCACGCGGTGAAGAAAGGCTACAGCGGCGCGGGCCTGTACACGCGCCATGAACCCGACGACGTCGTCATCGGTTTCGGCAGCGAAGAGTTCGACCCCGAAGGCCGCTACGTCGAGGCCCGCTTCGGCAAGCTATCGGTCGTCTCGGTGTACGTGCCGTCGGGCTCCAGCGGGGAAGAGCGGCAGCAAGCCAAGTTTCGCTTCATGGACGAGTTCATGCCGCATCTTGCCGCGCTGAGCAAAGAGCGCGAGGTGATCGTGTGCGGCGACGTGAACATCGTTCATCGGGAAATCGACATCAAGAACTGGAAGAGCAACCAAAAGAATTCCGGTTGCTTGCCCGAGGAGCGCGCCTGGCTCACGAGATTGTTCGACGAGGTGGGCTATGTCGACGTGTTCCGGCGGCTCGACCAGCGGCCGGAGCAGTACACGTGGTGGAGCAATCGCGGCCAAGCCTATGCGAAGAACGTCGGGTGGCGCATCGACTATCAAATCGCGACGGCCGGCATCGCGGAAACGGCCAAGGCTACATCGATCTTCCGCGACATCAAGTTCAGCGATCATGCGCCGCTGACGATCGACTACGCGCATGGCGTGAAGTGAGTCGACCGCCGCGGCGTGTGACGTCATCGTCGGCGATGATCGGGCAGCAGCGGGTTTTCCGCATAGTACCGGCGCAAGAACGTGTGCCGGGGTTCATCGACATCCGCGATGGTCTTCGTTTCCACGGCGATTTGCTGACGGAGAAGCCCGCCTCGTTCTTCTCGCGTAGCCGGCCAAGGGGGCAGCGCCGGGTGGTTCGGTGTTCCCGTTTTCACGAAGTTCGCCACATAGCCCGAGAAGACGCGTGAGACCGCATGATCCTCGGGCCGCCAGACGAATCGGTTGGACAGCCCGAGCGTGCCGAGCGAGTATTTGATCTCGCTGCTGTGCACCGCGCCGTCTTCGGGCAACTGCTCGGGTTCAGGATGCCGTTTCGGCGGGCGCTTGTGCGTGAAGTAGTAGAAGTAGACCGGTGAGCCGCCGGTCTCCCGGTGCGCGTCGACCCAGCGGCGCGTGGCATGGCTGATGAAAATGTCGCTTGCCAGCGAGGTGGCCGAACGCCGCACTTCGTCGTCGTCGTTGCCGGGATATAAGGCCAGCACGTCGGTGGCGAACGGACCGAAAATGCGCTTGACCGCCGATCGCCAATTTTGCGGTGTGGGCGGCTGTTCATTCAGAACCATCGTATGCGGCGCTTCGTGCGAGTTGCTGCCCACGAGCAACGGTACGCGTGCTTGCGCACCGGCCGCGAAGGTCGCCTCGAGGGGTTCGGTCAGAAAGGAGCCATCCACCGACGGCCAAAAGAGAAATTCTGGTTTCGCCTGGGGGCCCGTGCCCGCGAGCAGCGCGTCGGCCGGCATCGCGCGAAGCGCTTGCAGGGATGTCGCGTTCACCTTCTGTGCGAATCCCTTCGATACGGTAATCGCATCTTGGCGCGACCAAACGGTGAGCGGCCCGAACGCCGCACCGCTTTGACCGATCGCGCGCGCGAATAGCTCACGCGAGAGCGGCGAGGCCATATGCGCCGCCACGGCGACGGAACCGGCCGATTCGCCGCCGATGGTGATCTGATTAGGATCGCCGCCGAACTTGGCGATGTTTTCGCGCACCCAACGCAGCGCCGCGTGCTGATCGAGCAGCCCGAAATTGCCGGCAGCGCCATAGGCTGACTCGCGCGCCATTTCCGGCAGCGTCAAGAAGCCGAATACGCCGAGCCGGTAGTTGACCGTCACCGTCACCATGCCGCGCGAGGCAAGGGCCGCACCGTCGTACCTCGGCTCCGAACTGTCGCCTCCCGCGAAGGCGCCGCCCGAAAAATAGACGAGCACCGGCAACTTGCCGCCGTCGGCGCGCGCCGGCGTCCACACGTTTAAAAAAAGGCAGTCCTCGCTCATCTGGCGCGAACGGAATTCCACACGGAACAAAGGCAACTGCATGCAGTGCGCGCCGAATGCCTTCGCCTGCCGCACGCCGGCCCAAGCCGTCAGAGGCTGCGGCGGCTTCCAGCGAAGTTCGCCGGTAGGGGCGGCCGCATAAGGTACGCCTTTGAATACGCGCAATGGCGTTTCTTGGATGGACATGCGCACCCCTTCGATCTCGCCCGACGGTAGCGCGATGCGCGTGGGTGGAAGCGCATCGGCTGCGAGCGATGCAGCCGGCGGGAGCCAGCCGAGCGAAGCGGCGGCGAGTAAGGCGGCTGCGGCGCGATGGCGCGAAGAACGCGCGAAGCGGATGCGGTGAATCATCGCTAATTGAGTCGTCATCTTGATCCTCTCGAGTCATGAAGGAATGAGGGTGGACCGCATTTCGCATTGAAGACGCGAATAAGTCATCGACGCCATAAGCCGATGGCGTAATGAAGATGTCGCTGAATGATTAGGCCGGACTGATTTACCTGAATCCGCTATCAGGTCGCCTCATCGCCGGCAGCTGAGGACGCGAGAGGATTCTGATGTAGTTTCTGCCGGCAATTGTCGTAATTTCTTTAAATAGGACTAAATGAATTGCGATCGGACGAAAAGAATGGTTAGTCAATCTTTGTACATAGGGATTGAGCTATTGGATTGATGGGCCGATGGCAGGGGATGCAATGCGGATTGCCATATGCCGAATGGAAATCCGCTAGGTGCGTGTTCGCCAGGGAGCGATCTTCGGCAGCAGGAGCATGCCGGGCGCGGCGAGCACCGCGCAAACGAGGAAGTAATCGAACCAGCCGATTTTCGCGACGACGAAGCCGCTCGCCGCCGAGGCCAGCGTGCGCGGCACCGAAGCGAGGCTCGTGAAGAGCGCGAATTGCGTGGCCGTGTAGCGCGGATCGGTCGTGCTGGCGATATAGGCGGTGAAGGCCGCGAGCGTGAGGCCCGTTGCGAACGTTTCGAACCCGTAGATCAGCGCCAGCGCGGCGGGGGAGGGGCCGATCTTCGCGAGCCATGCGAAACCGAGCGTCGAGACGATTTGCACGAGACCGAAGATCCAGAGGCCGCGCGCGATGCCGATCTTCACGAGCCATGCGCCCCCGATGATGCCGCCCGCCAGGCTCGCCCAGAACGCCGTCGTCTTCGCGATGACGCCGATCTCGGTCTTGTTGAAACCGATATCCAGAAAGAACGACGTCGAGAGCGTGGTCGCCATCGTGTCGCCGAGCTTGTAGAGGAAGATGAAGGCGAGCACGAGCAAGGCGGCGCT
>Ga0310811_10008217_pt1 | contig 13418 bp, 11 predicted proteins | sample YCmetagenome_FD_207642 | JGI IMG/M metagenome (GOLD analysis project Ga0310811, IMG submission 207642) | Soil microbial communities from experimental microcosm in Duke University, North Carolina, United States - YC | ecosystem: Engineered > Artificial ecosystem > Soil microcosm > Unclassified ... | reverse complement strand
AGCGGACTTTCGCGCGGACGCCTTGCACGCCATCGACGAAATCCGCGCGCGCGGCCGGGTGCCGCTCCTCGTCGGCGGCACGATGCTCTACTACAAGGCGCTGGCGCAAGGCCTGAACGACCTGCCCTCGGCCGACCCCGCCGTGCGTGCGACGCTCGAAATCGACGCGGCGCGCGAAGGCTGGCCCGCGCTGCACGCGCGGCTCGCCAATGTCGATCCGGTCACGGCGGCGCGCTTGGCGCCGAACGACGCGCAACGCATTCAGCGCGCGCTGGAAGTGTTTATCTTGACGGGCCAGCCGATGTCGTCGCTACTGTCCGCGTCCGAGCGTCCGGACGAATCGGCCTACCGTTTCGTGCCGATCGCCCTTGAACCGAGCGATCGCGCCGTCCTGCACGCGCGCATCGCGCAGCGCTTCGACGCGATGCTCGAGGCCGGTTTCGTCGACGAAGTGCGGCGCTTGCGCGCCCGCGGCGATTTGGACCCGAGCTTGCCTTCGATGCGCTGCGTCGGGTACCGGCAAGCGTGGGAATACCTCGACGGCGCCATCGATCTGGCGACGATGCGGGATAAGGGGATCTTTGCGACGCGACAGCTGTGCAAGCGGCAACTGACTTGGTTGCGCGCGATGCCGGAGCGGATCGTCATCGATTGCTGCGCGCCCCACGCAACCGAAGACACGGTGCGGGCGATCGAAGCGGTCGTCGGGGAGACGACCTAGCGCTATCGCAGCCGCATCCTACGGCCGGATCGATCGAACGCTTAGACGACGACGGTTTGCGCTTCGCCTGCGCCGCTCGCCCGCACCACGCCGATCTTCCAAACTTGCTCGCCGGCCGCGGTGAGTTCGCGCACGGCCTCATCGGCGTCCGCCGCCGCCACGACGACGGCCATCCCGATCCCGCAGTTGAACACGCGGTGCATTTCCGCGTCGGCGACGCCGCCATGCTGTTGCAACCAGGTGAACAGCGGCGGCATCGGCCATGCCGACTGTTGCAGTTCGGCCGTGAGGCCCTCGCGCAGCACGCGCGGAATGTTTTCGACGAGCCCGCCGCCCGTGATGTGCGCCATGCCCTTCACGGCCATCTTCTGCATCAGCGCGAGCAACGGCTTCACGTAGATGCGCGTGGGCGCCATCAGCGTGTCGGCCAGCGAGCGCCCGTGGAAATCGGCGGACAGGTCGGGGTTCGCGCGCTCGATGATCTTGCGCACGAGCGAAAACCCGTTGGAATGAATGCCGCTCGAAGCCAGGCCCAGCACGACGTCGCCCGCGGCGATCGTGCTGCCGTCGATGATCTTGCTTTTTTCGACCGCGCCGACGGCGAAGCCCGCCAAGTCGTATTCGCCGTCGGGATACATGCCCGGCATTTCGGCCGTTTCGCCGCCGATCAACGCGCAGCCGGCCAGCTCGCAGCCCTGCGCGATGCCTTTGACGACCGTCGACGCCGTGCCGACGTCGAGTTTGCCGCAGGCGAAGTAGTCGAGGAAGAACAGCGGCTCGGCGCCTTGGACGAGGATGTCGTTGACGCTCATCGCCACGAGATCCTGGCCGACCGTGTCGTGTTTGTTCAGATGGAACGCGAGCTTGAGCTTCGTGCCGACGCCGTCGGTACCCGAAACAAGCACCGGCTCCTTGTAGCGCTTCGGCACCTCGAACAGCGCGCCGAACCCGCCGATACCGCCGAGCACGCCTTCGCGCAGCGTCTTCTTCGCAAAGGGCTTGATGGCGTCGACGAGCGCATCGCCGGCGTCGATGTCGACGCCCGCGTCGCGGTACGACAGACCCTGGGCGCCAGCGCCTGCGTCCGGCGCGGATTTCGGTTGATTCATGGGGAAGAGCGAGAAGGTCGGTAAAATGCGATTTTACCTTATGTCGATCCGGTGTCGGCGCCCGGCGCCTCGCTCGGTTCGGATACGGAACAACCGCCCTCGAGCGCCGGCTCGCCTCGCATCGAACCGGCCATTCCCAGGATACCCCCTTGCCGCCGAGCTCTCCGCTACTTACACCGTACCAGCGCCAGGCCCTTTTCTGGGGCGCCGTCGCCCTTACGCTCGGCATTCTGCTCTGGCTGCTAAGCCCCGTGCTCACGCCGTTCCTGCTGGGCGCCATCCTCGCCTACATTCTGCAGCCGGGCGTCGCCTGGCTCGTGCGGCATCGCGTGCCGCGCGCTCTGGCGGCGCTCCTGATGATGCTCGTGTTCGCGATCATCGTCTCGCTGCTCGCCCTGCTCGTGTTCGCGGTCGTGCAGAAGGAAGGCCCTCAGTTGAAGGCGCAAATCCCAGGACTGATTTCGCATCTGCACGACTGGCTGCAGCCCAAGCTCACGATGCTCGGGTTCGGCGACGTCTTCGATTTCTCGAGCCTGCGCGACATGCTGACGACTCAGATCGAGGGCAGCGCGCAAACGGTCGCGCTCGCGGCCTGGAAGTCGCTGCGCACGAGCAGCAACGTCATGATCACCCTCATCGGCGACGGCGTGATGGTCCCGCTCGTGCTGTACTACTTGCTGTACGACTGGAATACGATGCTCGCGCGTCTGGCCGCGATCGTGCCGCGGCGCTGGCTGCCCAAAACGCTCGAGCTGGCCGTCGAAATGGACCGCACGCTGTCGCAGTACCTGCGCGGTCAATTGCTCGTCATGGGCGTGCTCGCGGTGTTCTACGCGTTGGCCCTGACGATCGCCGGCTTCGAGATCGCCCTGCCGATCGGCATCTTCACGGGGCTGGCCGTTTTCATCCCGTACGTCGGTTTCGCCACCGGTCTCGCGCTGGCGCTGCTCGCGGCGCTGCTGCAATACGGCAGCCTTTACGGCTTCGTGGCCGTAGCCATCGTCTACGGCATCGGACAAATTCTCGAGAGCCTGTTCCTGACGCCCCGGCTCGTGGGCGAGCGCATCGGCCTGCATCCGCTTGCCGTGATCTTCGCCCTGCTCGCGTTCGGCCAGCTTTTCGGCTTCTTCGGGGTGCTGCTCGCGCTGCCCGTCAGTGCGATCATCTCGACCGCGCTGCGCGAAGTGCGCCGCAGCTATCTCGCGAGCGGCCTATACAAGAACTGACACCCACCGTATCGATCGACTGCGTTTTTCATCGTGACTGTGCATCGCCAACTGACGCTCGACCTCGGCACGCCGCCGCCGTCGACGTTCGACAACTTTTTCGCCGGCGCCAACGCCGAGCTCGTCGCGCGGCTGGCGCAGCTCGACGGCGCGCTCGCGGCAGGCCCGCTCGCCGACCGCACCTTCTATGTCTGGGGCGAGGCGGGCAGCGGCCGCAGCCACCTGCTTTCCGCGCTCGTGCATAGCGCGGCGTCGGGGCGCGCCTCGTTCCTCGGACCGCAGAGCGCGCTCGCGGCGTTCGCGTTCGATCCGAGCGTCGCGATCTACGCGGTCGACGATTGCGATAAGCTCTCGGGCGCGCAGCAAATCGCCCTGTTCAATCTTTTCAACGAGGTGCGCGCGCATCCGACGAGCGCGCTCGTCGCGACGGGCAACGCGGCGCCGCTCGGGCTCGCGGTGCGCGAGGATCTGCGTACGCGCCTGGGCTGGGGCTTGGTGTTTCACTTGGCGCCGCTGCCCGACGAACGCAAAGGCGCCGTGCTCAAGCACGCGGCCAAGGAGCGCGGCATCGCGCTGGCCGACGACGTCCCCGCGTACCTCCTGACGCACTTTCGGCGCGACATGCCGAGCCTGATGGCGCTGCTCGATGCGCTCGACCGTTTCTCGCTCGAGCAAAAGCGCGCCGTCACGCTGCCGCTGCTGCGCACCATGCTCGCCTTGCCGCCCGGCGAGGCGGCTCCCGAAGGCTCGCCGGCCGCGACGAGCCGCTTCAAGTAAAATGCGCCCTCATGACGAATCTCGCACTCTTCGACCTCGACCACACGCTCATCCCGACCGACAGCGACCACGAATGGGGCCGCTTCATGGTGAAGCTCGGCATCGTCGATGCCGAAACCTACCTGCGTGACATCGATCGCTTCTATGCCGACTACAAGCGCGGCCAGCTCGATATCCACGCGTATCTGGAAACGATCCTCACGCCGCTCGCGAATCGGTCGCGCGAACAACTGGCCGCCTGGCACGCGCAGTTCATGCACGAGGTGATCAAGCCCGCCCTCGCGCCCGCCGCGCTCGAGCTCGTGCGCCAGCACCAGGATAGCGGCGATCTGTGCTGCATCGTCACGGCGACGAACGAATTCATCACACGCCCGATCGCCGATGCGTTCGGCGTCGACACGCTGATCGCATGCGAAGTGGAAACCGTCGACGGCCAGCCGCATTCGCCGTTCACGGGACGCGGCACGGGCACGCCCAGCTATCGCGAGGGTAAGATCGTGCGCGTCGAATCGTGGCTTGCCTCGCTCGGCAAGACCTTGCGCGACTTCGAGCACAGCTTTTTCTACAGCGATTCGCACAACGATATCCCGCTGCTCGAGATCGTCACCGATCCGATCGCGACCAACCCCGACGCCACACTGCGTGCGCATGCGCAGGCAAAGGGATGGCGAATCCTCGATCTTTTTCAACCGTCGTGATCAAGAAACTCATTCGTAAGCTGCTCGGCCAAGATTCGGAGACGGCCGCACCTGAAGCCGCCCGGTCCAAGGCCTCCGCCAAGGCGGACGTGTTGCCCATCGGGGAAGACTCGCTCGCCGAGGAAGCGGCATGGGCCGACGCGGCCGCGGACGAAGCGGCCGCCAAGCCGCGCCGCAAGAAAGTTCGCGTTGACAAGAGCCTGCCTGCCGCGGCGGCCGGACCCGACGCGCCCGTGATCCTGTCGTCCGACGTCCACGGCATCGACCCGTCGCTGCTTTCGCGCAACGCTGTACGCGTGACCGAAACGCTGCAGCAAGCGGGCTTCCGGGCATTCGTCGTCGGCGGCGCCGTGCGCGACTTGCTGCTCGGCATCGCGCCGAAAGACTTCGACGTCGCGACCGACGCCACGCCCGAGGAAGTGCAGCGCCTGTTCCGGCGCGCGCGCCTGATCGGCCGGCGCTTCCAGATCGTGCACGTGCAGTTCGGGCAAGAGATCATCGAAGTGTCGACCTTCCGCGCGCTGATGGACGCCCCGAAGGAAGCCCCCTCGGGGGGTGCCCCGAAGGATGCCCCGAGCGAAGCGCCGCCCAAGCGTCTGCGCCGCGAGGAACTCGATCGCCGCACGCACGCCGTGGACGCGAGCGGCCGCGTGCTGCGGGACAACGTCTGGGGCGAGCAGCACGAAGACGCGACGCGACGCGACTTCACGATCAATGCGATGTACTACGACCCGGCCACGCAGACGGTGCTCGACTATCACAACGGGATGGCCGACATTCGCGCGCGCTTGCTGCGCATGATCGGCGATCCCGCCACGCGCTACCGTGAAGATCCGGTGCGCATGCTGCGCGTCGTTCGCTTCTCGGCCAAACTCGGCTTCGAAATCGAGGACTCCACGCGCGAGCCGATCCAGCCGCTGGCCGACCTGATCCATAACGTGCCCGCCGCGCGTCTGTTCGACGAAATGCTCAAGCTGCTGCTCTCGGGCCAGGCGCTCGCCTGCCTGAAGCAGCTGCGCCAGCAAGGCCTGCATCACGGCCTGCTGCCGCTGCTCGACGTCGTGCTCGAGCAGCCGCACGGCGAGTCGTTCATCACGCTCGCCTTGAACAGCACCGACGCCCGCGTGAAAGCGGGCAAGACCGTGTCGCCCGGGTTTCTATTCGCCACGCTGCTCTGGCACGACGTGCAGCAGCGCACGCAGCAATATGAAGCGAACGGCGAATATCCGGTCCCGGCGCTGCACCGCGCAATGGACGATGTGCTCGACATGCAGACCGAAAAGCTCGCGATCCACAAGCGCTTTTCAGCCGACATGCGGGAAATCTGGGGCCTGCAGTCGCGCCTCGAAAAACGCTCCGGCCGCAGCCCGCTCAAGCTCGTCGAACACCAAAGATTTAGAGCGGGTTATGATTTCCTCTTATTACGGTGCGAATCGGGCGAGCTCGATCCCGCCATCGGCGCGTGGTGGACCGCTTTCCTCGAAGGCAACGGCCCGGAACGCGAAGCGCTGATGTCGCAGGGCGGCCGCGAGCGCACGCCGCGCAAGCGGCGTCGCCGCGGCGGGCGCGGCCGCAAGGGCGCCGACACGGAGGCCGCCGGCGAGGAGCCGGCGCAGCACTCGGACGAGGACTGAACCCGAACTCAAGCGGGACTGACGCGGCGGCCGCGTGCCGCCGAACGAGCAGTCGTGAAGTCGTAGGAAGCCATGTCATGACGGTTGCGTATCTCGGTCTAGGCGCGAACCTCGGGGATGCTCGTCAATCCCTGAAGGATGCCGTCGTCTGCCTCGCCCAGCAGCAGACCATCACCGTGCTCGCGAAGTCGAGCCTTTACCGCACGGCGCCGATCGATGCGGGCGGCGACGATTACTACAATCTCGTCGTGAAGCTCGAGACATCGCTCAGCGCGCAAGCGCTGCTCGCGCTGTGTCATCGCATCGAACATCACTTCGGCCGGGAGCGCCCTTTTCGCAATGCGCCGCGTACGCTCGATCTCGACGTCGTCCTTTACGGGCAAGCGTGCATCGACGAGCCCGATCTCGTCGTCCCCCATCCGCGCGCGTTCGAGCGCGCATTCGTGCTGGTGCCGCTCGTCGAGATCGACCCCGACGTATCGATCCCCGGTCATGGCCGGGCCGACGCATTGCTGCCGGCCGTGGCCGATCAACGCATCGAAAAAGTAAAGACCTGCTGCTGCCCGATGGCCGACGCGCGCGAGAGAGAGCAGGCGCATGCCGGCGCGGAAAACGGCGCGAACGACGCCGGCAAGGCGGCGTCCGGCGCACCGGCCGAGCCGTACGGCGGCAAGACGGGATGCCGATGAATGCGCCGCCCTTGACGGTCACCGCGCCGGACCTGCGCGCGCCGTACCGCTACATCGCGATCGAAGGACCGATCGGCGTGGGCAAGACTTCGCTCGCGCAGCGGCTCGCCGAGCGCTGGTCCGTGCGCACCCTGCTGGAGCGGCCCGAGGCGAATCCCTTTCTCACGCGCTTCTACGGCGACATGACGCGCTACGCGCTGGCCACCGAGTTGCACTTCGCCTTGCAGCGAGCGGACGAAAGTCGGCAAACGGCCGATCTGCTTGCACAAGGCCTCGCCGTGGTCACCGATTTCATCCCGCACAAGAGCGCGATCTTCGCGCGCCTGACGCTGCCGGACGACGAATGGCGTCTCTATCGGGCGCTGACCGAACGTGCCGATGCCTCGGCCGTCCCGGCGCCCGATCTCGTCATCCATCTGCAGGCGGGGGCAGCGACGCTGCAAGCGCGCGTGAACAAGCGCGCACGCGCCGACGAAGCGGCAATATCCGAAGCGTACCTGCGCCAGCTGAGCGACGCGTACGATCAATTTTTCTATCACTACGAAGCGAGTCCCGTGTTGACCGTCAACACCGAGCATCTGAACCTGCTCGAATCGGACGACGACTTTACGCTGCTCCTCGAACACATCGAGACGATGCGCGGGCGTAAGGCTAGCTTCGTCAAGGCGTTGTAGCATCCGCCCCCGCGGCGTGCTCGCGCTGCGCCTTCTTTTCCGAATGCGAGACCCCCGATGACCTATTTGCAGGAACCCACCCGGCCGAAGATCACCGTGCCGAAGCTGCAAGCGATGCGCGAAGCCGGCGAGAAAATCGCGATGCTGACTTGCTACGACGCGAGCTTCGCCTCGCTGCTCGACCGCTGCGGCGTCGATGTCCAGTTGATCGGCGACTCGCTCGGCAACGTCTTGCAAGGCCACGGGACGACGCTGCCCGTCACCCTCGCAGACATCGCCTATCACACGGCCTGCGTCGCGCGGGCCCAGCCGCGTGGCCTCATCGTGGCCGATTTGCCGTTCGGCGCCTACGGCACGCCGGCCGATGCCTTCGCCAGTTCGGTCGAAGTCATGCGCGCCGGTGCGCAGATGGTGAAGATCGAAGGCGGCGAATGGCTCGCCGACACGGTCCGCTTTCTCGTCGAACGCTCGGTGCCCGTGTGCGCGCATCTAGGGCTTACGCCGCAATCGGTGCATGCGTTCGGCGGTTTCAAGGTCCAAGGTAAGACCGAGGAAGGCGCAAAACGGCTGCTGCACGATGCGCGGGCGATGCAAGACGCCGGCGCGCAACTGCTCGTGCTCGAGGCCGTTCCGCCCGCCGTCGCGGCTAATGTGACGAACGCCTTGTCCATTCCGACGATCGGCATCGGCGCCGGTGTCGACTGCTCGGGCCAGGTGCTCGTACTGCACGACATGCTCGGAATTTTCCCCGGCAAGCCGGCGCGTTTCGTGAAGGACTTCATGGCCGGCGCGCCAAGCATCGGTGCGGCCGTCGAGGCTTACGTGAAAGCAGTGAAGGACGGCACGTTTCCGGGCCCAGAACACGTTTTTTGACGCGCCCGTTCGGCGCCTCCGCCCTACCGATGCGCTCGTTACGACGTGCTCGGTAAGAGACGGGCCGGCAAAGCGCCGCGCAATGCGTTGCAAACGAGGATTGCCTCGGCGCGCAACAAGTCGGCGTGCGTCAATGTCTGCTCGCTCGCCCGCATCGACGGGTCGGCGAGCAGCGCTTGCCGCATGACGCCCGGCAGCAGCCCGGCCGAGAGCGGCGGCGTCAACCAGCGTCCGTCGAGTTTGACGAACACGTTGGAACGTCCGCCCTCGGTCAATTCGCCCCGCTCATTGAAAAACAGCATGTCGAAGCCGCCCCGGCTTTCGGCCATGCGCCATGCCCGATCGTACTCGGCGCGCGACGTGCTTTTGTGACGGAGAAAGAAATCGTCTGAATGCGTCGGCGCGAAGCCATACTCGGCGGCGAGCAGCACGCCGACGGGAGCGGGCGCGCCCGGCTGGGCTGACGGCGTATCGGTGAGGCGTGAAACTTCCCCGAGCGGGCCGCCGCTGATATCGGCCTTGCCGCCCTTGCTCAGCGCGAGGCGCACGCGGTGGGAAACACCGGCCGGCAACTGTGCGCAGTGCGCCGCGAGTCGTTCGCGCAGCGCGGTTTCAGCGAACGTGAAATCGAGCTGTGCCGCGCTCGCGCCGAGCCGAGCGAGATGGCGATCGAGATAATGCACGCCGCCTTCCCGCGTCGCGTACATCGTCTCGAACAATTGCAACCCCGGGTCGGCGCCCGTCAGGAACTTCGCCTTGAGCCGACATTCCGCGTACTCGTCCTCGGCCACGCTGTCGAGCACGATACCGCCCCCGACGCCCATCGTCCCCTTGCGCGTGCCGCCCGCGCCCTCGGCCGGACCGAGCGTCAGCGTGCGGATTGCGACGGAAAGACAAAAGTCGCCGCATCCTGTCGGATCGATCTTGCCGTCGACGGATGAGGCCGCCGGCGCATCGACCCAGCCGATGGCCCCGGTGTAGAGCCCTCGCGGCGTCGTTTCGATCTCGTCGATAAGCTGCATCGTGCGATGCTTGGGCGCGCCGGTGATCGAACCGCACGGAAACAACGCGCGTAGGACATCGGCAAACGACGTATTCGCCCGCAAATCGGCCTCGATCGTCGATGTCATCGCCCAAATGGATGGGTACGGCTCGACCGAGAAGAGCGCGGGTACCTGAACGGATCCTGTCTTCGCAACACGAGAAAGATCGTTGCGCAGCAGGTCGACGATCATCAGATTCTCGGCGCGGTTCTTCGGGTCGCTGCGCAGAAACGCCTCGGCGCGCGCATCGTCCTCGGGCGACGCGCCGCGCGCGGTCGTCCCTTTCATCGGTCTCGTGCGCAGGCGCTCGCCGCTTTTTTCGACGAACAGCTCGGGCGAGCAAGACAGCACCCACTCGTCGCCTGGCAGCGCGATGAGCGCCCCGTAACGCACCGGCTGGCGTTCGCGCAGGCGCCGGTAAAAACCGACGGGCGAGCCAAACGCGTCGAACGCTAGACGATACGTGTAGTTGATCTGGTAGGACTCGCCGGCGCGTAGCGCGTCGTGCACGGCCGCGATCGCCGCGGCGAACGCTTCGGGCGTCACGCTCTCGACCACATCGGCCGCCCCCGCGACGGACGGCGAAAGCGGCGCCCGCGCGTCGGACACCGCACCGTCGCGTTCGGCCAGCCACGCGTCGATCTCTTCACGCGAGCGTTTTTCGCAGTGCTCGAACAACAAAAAGCGCAGAGAAGCGTCGCCGCGCTGCGCAAATGCCGACACTTTCGAAGGGGAAGTCAGCGTACGCGAGGAAACGGCCCGCTTGCCGAATTCGAGATCGCGGCCGAACTCGTAATCGCCCAGCAAGACGGCGTGCAAGCCGCCTTGCATGTCGCGCTCCGCCGCCGCGCACACGTCATCGAGGGCCGCGGCGTCCGTGCACACGTGCTCGCGGACGAAGCCGGTGTAGAGGCGGCTTGCACGCGCGTCGGCGCTCGCCTCGCAATCGTCGAGCAGCGCGAAAACCGCGCTGCGTTGCTCTGCGTTCATCCGATTTTGCTCCGAGAAACCTCGGACTTTAGTCCGAGGAGGTAAGGAGCGTCGCCGCAAGGCGGCTTTCCCGAGTTAGCATGCGCGGCATGGTCCTGGTCTACCGCTATCGTGTGAAATCCCTCAATGGTTTGCTCAACCGGCAAAGCCGTGCGGTGAACTATGTCTGGAACTTCTGCAACGACACGCAGAAGCATGCGCTCAAGTGGGGCAAGAGATGGCCCAGCGGATTCGACCTGAACGTCCTGACCACGGGGAGCAGCAAAGAACTCGGCATCCACTCCGGCACGATCAATGCCACTTGTGAGCAATACGCGAAGTCGCGCAGTCAGCATAAGCGGCCCTATCTGCGCTATCGCGGCAAGCGAACGCTGGGCTGGGTGCCGCTCAAGCGGCGTGACCTGAAGCGCGAGGGCGCGGCGTTTCGCTTTGCCGGCAAGACGTTCCGCGTGTTTCTGAGCCGCCCGCTGCCTGAAGGCAAGATCAAGGACGGCACGTGCTTCGCGCAGGATGCGCGCGGCAACTGGTTCTTGAACATCGTGATTGAGACGCCCGATGTTCCGGCGCGGCCGGTCGCACGAGCAGTCGGCATCGATCTTGGTTTGAAAGACTTCGCCAAGCTGTCCAACGGCGAGACGCTCCCGAATGATCGCTATGGTCAGCGGGCGGCAGAAAGGCTTGCCAAGGCGCAGCGTGCGCGTAAGCACAAGCGCCATATCGCGAAGCCGCATGCCAAAGTGGCGAACGCGCGGGCCGACTTTCAACATAAAGCAGCGCTCGACTTGGTCCGCCGGTTCGACCTGATTCGAGTCGGCAACGTGTCGGCCGCGAAACTGGCCAGAACCAAGATGGCCAAAAGCGTCTACGACGCATCTTGGTCGTCCTTCCGAGACAAGCTCCGCTATAAAGCGATCGCGCACGGAGCGCAGTTCGAGGAAGTGAACGAAGCGTTTTCTTCCGTAACCTGTTCTGCGTGCCATGCGCGCAGCGGCCCTAGCGGGCTGAAAGGCTTGCGAATAAGAGCATGGCGGTGCGGGGATTGCGGTTGCGTACATGATCGCGACATCAATGCTGCGCTGAACATTCTCCGATGCGGACGTGCATCGCCAGTAGTGGGAATCGCCCGCCTTTAGGCGGGCGAGGACGTCAATTAACCACCCGGTGGGCGCCGCGCGCGCGCACCGAGCGAGCGCACGGCCGATTCAGCATCGAGCCGATCGATCAATCGAAAAAGCTCTTCACGCGGTCGAACCAGCTCTTGCTTTGCGGGCTGTGACGCGGGCCGCCCTCGACGAGCGACTTTTCGAACTGCTTGAGCAGGTCGCGCTGCGGTTCGGTGAGCTTGACAGGCGTTTCGACCTGCACGTGCACGTATAAGTCGCCGGGCACGCTCGAACGCAGCCCCTTGATGCCCTTGCCGCGCAGCCGGAACGTCTTGCCCGATTGGGTCCCCTCGGGCACCGGGAACGTCGCGCGACCCGCCAGCGTCGGCACCTCGATCTCGCCGCCGAGCGCCGCCGTCGTGAACGGGATCGGCATTTGGCAATGCAGATCGTCGCCGTCACGCTCGAACACCGTGTGGGCCTTGATGTGGATCTCGACATAAAGGTCGCCCGGCGGCCCGCCGTTGACCCCTGGCTCGCCGTTGCCCGATGATCGAATGCGCATGCCGTCGTCGATGCCGGCCGGAATCTTGACCTCGAGCGTCTTCGTTTCCTTCACCTTGCCAGCGCCGTGGCAGTTCGCACAGGGATCGGGGATGTACGTTCCGCTGCCATGGCACTTCGGGCAGGTTTGCTGGATGCTGAAAAAGCCCTGCGACATCCGCACGGCGCCGGAGCCGTTACAAGTCGGACACGTTTCGGGCTTCGTCCCGGGCTTCGCACCCGAGCCATGACAGATTTCGCACGAGACCCAGCTCGGCACGCGAATTTGCGTTTCGCAGCCATGCGCGGCCTGCTCGAGCGTGATCTCCATGCTGTAGCGCAGATCGGCGCCGCGGTAGACCTGCGGGCCTGCGCGGCCGCGAGCCGCGCCGCCGGCCGCTTGGCCGAAGATGTCGCCGAAGATGTCGCCGAAGGCGTCGGCGAAGCCGCCGAAGCCTTGCCCGCCCGCGCCGGCCATGTTCGGATCGACGCCCGCATGCCCGTATTGGTCGTACGCCGCGCGCTTTTGCGCGTCCGAGAGCATTTCGTAGGCTTCCTTCACCTCCTTGAAATGATCCTCGGCATTCTTGCTGTCCGGATTGCGGTCGGGGTGATACTTCATCGCGAGCTTGCGATACGCCTTCTTGATCTCGTCGTCGCTCGCGTTCTTCGCAACGCCCAGAACCTCGTAGTAATCCCGTTTCGCCATCGGTTCACCGCCGGTTCGCGCTTTGAGGCGCGACCGCTCCTTTCGCATACTGTGGAGTCTTGCGACTCGTTAGGCGGGCGCAGCTAGGCCATACCGAACGGCCCAACGCCCCACCCTCCATAAAACAAATGTGCCCGGAGAACCCGAAGGCCCGCCAGGCGCTGGTTCGGCCGGCGCTTTTCGCGATCGAAAAGCGCCGGCCACCTCACGGCTCGAAACAAACGCCGTCGGTCAGTCTTTCTTCACTTCCTTGAACTCAGCGTCGACGACATCGTCTTCAGGCTTGCCCGAGCCTTGACCCGCGCTCGCGCCGGAACCCGCGCCGCCCGCCGATGCACCGCCGGCCGCCGCGCCCGCGGCGCCTTGCGCCTGCATGTCGGCGTACATCTTCTCGCCGAGTTTTTGCGACGCCGTGGCCACCGCTTCGATCTTCGATTCGATCGTCGCCTTGTCGGCCGAGTTGCCCTTGAGCGCTTCTTCAAGCTCCTTCAGCGCCGACTCGATCTTGTCCTTTTCCGAGGCTTCGATCTTGTCGCCGTACTCGGTCAGCGCCTTCTTCGTGCTGTGCACGAGCGCATCGCCCTGGTTGCGCGCATCGGCGAGTTCGCGCAGACGGTGATCTTCCTCGG
>Ga0310811_10008216_pt1 | contig 13418 bp, 19 predicted proteins | sample YCmetagenome_FD_207642 | JGI IMG/M metagenome (GOLD analysis project Ga0310811, IMG submission 207642) | Soil microbial communities from experimental microcosm in Duke University, North Carolina, United States - YC | ecosystem: Engineered > Artificial ecosystem > Soil microcosm > Unclassified ... | reverse complement strand
GCATCATAAACCCTTAAAAACCTTGGCCGAAAATGCCTTGCCATGGCAGCCCGCCTCCCTTATCACCGCCGGCGGACAGGTGGTCGAGTGGTTGAAGGCACCGCACTCGAAATGCGGCGTAGGTGCAAGCCTACCGTGGGTTCGAATCCCACCCTGTCCGCCAATTTCTCCCTCAAAAATCCGTAGTGGGATTCCCCGCCCGTCGCTGCGCTCCGGGCGTTCGTCGCTCATGCGTCCATACGCTGTCGCTATGGACCACAGGGCCTGCATGTCGCTTCGCGACCGCTCCGAACCCCACCCTGTCCGCCAATTTCTCCCTCAAAAATCCGTAGTGGGATTCCCCGCCCGTCGCTGCATCCATTCAGCCGCAAGAAAGCAGAGCAATTCGATAAGATCGCTTTGGCTATTCGCGCAGGCTGTACCAGGTCCATCCGGCGACGATGAGGCCGGTCAGAGGCGGCACGAGCAGGAAAGCCGCGATATGAAAAGAGTCGGTCCTGGCGAGGGTCTGACCATCGGTCTCAGGACAGAAGAACGCGCCATTGCGCGCGTGAATGCATCCGGTGAGATACCGGTCGCTCCAAAACAGAAGCCAGGCGAAGGCGCCGAACAGCGACAGTCGGATGATTGCCCAACCAACATCCATGCCGGTGGGTGGTAGTGGGGCATTTTCCTTCAATTGTGTCGCGAAGGTCCCAAGCTTGCGTCCAGCGATGAAACTTCCTTCATTGGCGGCAAGTAGCCGGCTTCAGTATTTTCCGCAAGCGAATTGGACCGGGGGAGCCGATGGCTCGCATTGCTGTTTCGGCTTGCAAGTTTGTTGGGTCTGGCGACGGCCGCGAATGCCCAGACCAATAACGCGCCGCCGCCCCCGCCGCCACCTCCACAGTCCGCCAACAGCCCGCCGCCATCGGACATGGAATGCCGCCGGCAGGCGGCCTCGGAAAGCGGTTATCGCGGCCCGGAGAGCGGTGCCTCCGCCGAGGACCATTACGCGGAGGCTTATTATGGCTGCATGGATGCCGCCAACGGTCCGCCGCCCCCGGGCAACTATGCGTATGGGCCGCCGCCATCGCCTTATTACTACGGCCCTTATCCTTACCCCTATTATTATCCGCCTTATTATTACGGGCCGGGCGTCACGTTCGGCTTCCGCGTCGGCGGCTATCATGGACGCTGGCGGTAATCCGGATTGAAGCAGGTGCTGAAGCCGGGTTTCAGGTTAATGCCCGGACACCATCTGTTTTTCGGCACCAATTGTTAAGGGCCGGCGCCTTTGATGGCCGCGGGAGCGGTGCAGCGGGGCTTGCACCGGCCGGCAACTTCAGACGCATAACGATGCCATTCATCAGCGGAGAAAAGGCAAGAGCGCATAGCGAGCGGCGTTCGCAAACGCGCCGGCGCGTCTCTCTGGGCAGTTGGGTGGTCAGCATGGACGCCATCACGGTGATCGCCTGCCAGACACAGGATGTCTCCGCCAAGGGCGTGCGCGTGCGCCCGAAAGAGCCCCAGACCTTGCCCAAGACGCTGTTCTATCTCGATATGAAGGACCGCATCGCCTATGAGGCGGCGGTGCGCTGGCAGGAAAAGTCGGAAGCGGGCCTGGAATTCATCAAGGCCTATCGCTTCAGCGACATGCCGTCGGCGGAATTGAAAAAGCTCGTCCAAGACCTCTGCTTCTAGCCGGCCGGTGCCGCCCAAATCGGCCAAGCGATTGCCGATCAAGGCTGTATTCCCGGCCGGCAGGCGGGTGGATCGGGGCCGCATCTGCCGATACATTGCGGGCCGGGGTTATCGTGGAGTGCCGCGATGGGTCGGATGCGTTTTGCCAGGACATGGTTTTTCGCAGCAGGTTTTGCCCTGGCGGCGGCAGCGCCTCTGGCGGCGCAGCAGCTCGCCACCTCCGCCTGCACCTCGACCAAGGACAGTCCGCCCGCCTGCAATGCGGTGCGCGGCGATCGCTCAGAAGGCTGGGCAGCGCAAACCCGTTCCGAGGTGATGGCGCGCAACGGCATGGTCACCACCAGCGAACCGCTGGCTGCGCAGACCGGCCTCGATATTCTGCGCAAGGGTGGCAATGCGGTCGATGCCGCGGTGGCGACGGCCGCGATGCTCAATCTTATCGAACCCATGAACGAGGGCATGGGCGGCGATCTCTTCGTCATCGTCTACACCGCCAAGGACCACAAGCTGCATGTGCTGAACGCAAGCGGCATGGCGGCCAGCGGCCAGACCGTCGCCTTCATGAACAGCAAAGGCTATCGCGCCGATCCCGCCAATTGGGGTCCGGGCTCTGGCATGCCGGCGCGCGGCATTCTCACCGCCACCGTGCCGGGCGCGGCCTGGGGCTGGCAGGAAGTGCTGGATAAGTACGGCACCATGAGTTTCAAACAGGTGCTCGAACCCGCGGCCACCTATGCCAGCCAGGGCGTGCCGCTGACTGAGCGGGCGGCGTTCGACTGGCATCTGCCCAACGCCATCGGCCCCAAGCCATCGGATCCCGCCAACTGCTGCACCGCGCCCGATCCGGATTCCATCCGCGCCTGGTACATCAATGGCCAACAGCCCAGGGCGGGACAGATTTTCCGCAATCCGGATCTGGCCAAGGCCTTCCGCCTGCTGCAGGCGCAGGGGCGTGACGCTTTCTATAAAGGCGACATCGCCAAGGCCATCGTCGCCAAGGAAAAGGCGCTCGGCGGCACCATGACTCTGGAAGACCTGGCCGCCTACAAAGGCGAGTGGGTCGAGCCGGTGCTCAGCGCCTATCACGGCTTCACCTTGGCGGAATTGCCGCCGCCCAGCCAGGGCTTCGCCGCCAATGAGATGCTGAACATCCTGGCCGCCTGTGTGGGCACGGTCTATCCGGGCCAGACCCTGACCTCGCTCGGGCCGACCGACGCGCGCTATTGGCATATGCTAGTGGAAGCCAAGAAGCTCGCTTATGGCGATCTCATCGCCGTCAATGGCGATCCGAATTTCAATCCGGGCCTGGGCCAGAAGGTCAAGGCGCTATTGACGAACCAACATGCGCAGAGCCTGTGCGGCAGGATCAATCCGGGCAAGGCATCGGCCACCGCGCCAGGCCATGGCATCAGCAATGGCGACACCATCGTGCTGTCCACCGCCGACCGCTGGGGCAACATGGTCTCCTGGGTCAACAGCAACTATTCCGGCTTCGGCTCGGGCGTGACGGTGCCGGGCTATGGCTTCCTGCTGCACAATCGCGGTGGGCTGTTCTCGCTCGATCCCAAGAGCCCCAACGCCATCGCCCCGCACAAGCGGCCGTTCAATACCCTGGCTGCGGCTTTTCTGATCCAGGGGCCGAACGCCGAAGGATTGGTGAGCGGCCAGCGCATGGCGTTCCAGCTGATGGGCGGCGACATGCAGGCACAGGGTCACGCCCAGATGGTGGTCAATCTGGTCGATCTGGGCGCCAATCTGCAGGCCTCCACCGACATGGCGCGCTTCCATCATGAGCAGATCGGCAACAAGCTGGGCCTGGAGACGCTGTTGGCGGCCCTGGTCGGGCCCAAGCTGAAGGCGATGGGCCATGACGTGATCGCCGTGAATGGCGGTGCGGTCGGCGGCTATCAGGCGATCCTGTTCACGCCCGATCCGAAAGAACCGGCGCCCGATCCCGCCAAGACTTCGCAGCGCCCGATCAACGGGACCTATCGCGCCGGCACCGATCACAGGAAAGACGGCTTGGCCGCGGGCTGGTAATCGCCTTAGCCAAAGCTGGCGAACATGCCGTTCATCTGCTTGCCGGGCACAGCGCCGGCAAGACCGTCGAACGAGCCGTCCCGCATCTTCTCGGCCGCCGCCAGCATCGCGCCCCAGGCCACCCGCGCCAGGGTGCCACCCACGCTGATGCGCCGCACGCCCAGATCGGCCAATTCCGCCACCGTGAGGCCAGGGCCCCACACCAGCACATTGACCGGCTTTGGCGCCACGGCGCGGACCATGGCGACGATATCCTCTTTCTTCTTCACGCCGGGCGCATAAAGGCAGTCGGCACCGGCCTCCGCGAAAGCCACCAGCTTGTCGATCGCGGCGGTGAGCGCATGGGGATCGAACAGCATGATCTCCGCCCGCGCCACCAGCATCACGTCCTGGCCGGTCGCGTCTATTGCGGCGCGCGCGGCGCGGATACGCTCCACCGCAAAGGGCAGCGGGTGCAGATCGCCTCTGCCGCCCGGTGTCTGGTCCTCGATGGAAAGGCCGGCGATGCCGGTGTTCACCGCCAGCCGGACATTGGCGGCGACCTCTTCGGGCTCGACGGCAAAGCCATACTGGAAATCCGCATTCACCGGCAGGTCGGTGGCAGCGGACAGCGCCGTCAGGTGCGCCAGCTCCTCATCGCGCGATACCGCATAATCGGGGCGGCCCGTGGTCCAGGCGTGACCCGAACTGGTGCTGGCCAGGGCCTGAAAGCCCACATGCTGGAGCAGCCGGGCACTGCCCACGTCCCAGGGATTGGGGATCACGAAACAACCGCTTTCGTGCAGCTTGCGAAAACGGGCGCGTTTGGATGCAGTGTCTGTCATCGCGAGACCTCCCTTACAGCTGCGTCATGCTAGCCCGCTCTGGCGTTCGCGCCATCCGGGGCTGCGGCAGGGCTGCCATGCGCGAAGGTTGGGTTTTGCCGTGGCGCCCGCTAGGCTTTTGGCGTCAGGAGCAACCCATGAAAATAGAAATCGAAGACTTCCGTGCAGCCGAGGACAAAAAGGTCCATTTGCGCGATTGGCCGACGGACGTCGGAAAAGTCTACCGCTCCAAGAAGCATTATGAGGAGCTTCTGGCCGATCATGTCGACCGGCTGGATAAGCGGCAGCGGCTGCTTTACGCCTCCAACCGCTACGCGGTGCTGCTGATCTTCCAGGCCATGGATGCGGCCGGCAAGGATGGCGCGATCCGGCATGTGATGTCGGGTGTCAATCCGCAAGGCTGCCAAGTCTTCAGCTACAAGCATCCCAGCCCCACGGAACTGGCGCATGATTTTCTCTGGCGCACCACCCGCGATCTGCCCGAACGAGGCAAGATCGGCATCTTCAACCGTTCTTATTACGAGGAAGTTCTGATCGCCCGCGTCCATCCCGATATCCTTAAGGCGGAAAACCTGCCGGAAGGCGACGGCAAGAAAATCTGGGAGCATCGTTTCCGCGCCATCCGCGACCTGGAATGGCATCTGCACAATAGCGGCACCCGCATCGCCAAATTCTTCCTGCATGTTTCCAAGGAGGAGCAGCGCAAGCGTTTCCTGGCGCGCATCGACGATCCCGACAAGAACTGGAAGTTCAACGCCGCCGACGTGGAAGAGCGGGGCTACTGGAAGGATTATATGCATGCCTATGACGAGGCCATTGCCGCCACCAGCACCAAACAATGCCCGTGGTACATCGTGCCGGCCGATGACAAGCGCAACGCCCGGCTGATCGTCTCCGAGATCGTGGCAGGCCTTCTTGAGGGTCTTGATCTGCGCTACCCGCCGACGGGGCCAGAGCGCCGGCGCGAGTTGCAAGCCATTCGCAGACATCTTTCGAAACAGCCGCGTTGAGCAGCCCGGCAAATCATCCTAGCCTAACAGCCTGAGGGTTGGGGCATGAGATTTCGCATCATCCTTGTGGCGCTGCTGTTGGTGGCGGTCGCCGCGGGTTGGCTGGCCTGGAAGCGGCTGAGCAGGGACGTGGGACTGGCCAGCACCGATATCGTCGAGGCGCCTAACGGACACGCGTATCGCTATATCGCGGCGCCCGATATCAGCTGGCAGGAGGCCCGGGATGCGGCAGCGCGCCAATCCTGGCACGCGCACCAGGGCTATCTGGCGACCATCGACGATTCAGCGGAATACCAGTTTGTGGTGGATCGGCTGTTTCCCACCACCTATCCCGACGTCACCTATCTGGGCGGCCGGCAGACCGCGCCGGGCGAGTGGCGCTGGGTAACGGGCCCGGACGGCAAGGCCCATGGCGGCAAGGGCACCTTGTTCTGGCGAGGCGATGAGCAGGGCACCGCCGAAGGCGGCCATTACGCCAACTGGATGTCGTCGGCCTTTCAGCATGGCGGCAAGTGGGATGTATCGCATGTTTGTTGTGTCACGCTTTTTTCCTACAGCGTGCCGCAATTTTCGACCTCGCTGGGCACCGGCGACGGTGAGGAGCATGTCGCTGGCTATATCGTGGAATTCGGCGATTAGCCTTTGACGGGTGAACGAAAGACGCGTCCCTAGCGCGCCGACCGTGGTCCACGATCGGCGCCGCCGTCCGGCTTGCCCTTGTTGGGAACCGGCGTCTGCTCATCCGAAACACGCTGGCCGGGCCGCACCGAAGGCTGGTTGGCCTTCTGATCGCCCGCGCCGGCTTGTTTGTGGCTGTTGCCCACGCTGCCGATGGACTGGCCCATCAATGCCTGCCTTTCCCGCCATCATGGACGAATTTGTGGAAGCGGCTTTTCTTTCCGTCCTCGGTCTCATCCTGATAGAGAAAGGTCAGCTTGGCCTCGTCGAATTTCTCGAAGAACTCGCCCCAGGTCAGGACGTCCAGGGCCCTGTCCTTGGGATCGAAGTCCAGCCGCAGGATGCCGGGATCGCTGGGACTGCGGGTATCGGCCACGGCGGAAGGCTTGCCGCCGCGCTCTTCGGCCCAACGGCGGATAGTGTTGTGGTCGCGGGTGGTCTTGGCGTCGGACATGGGAACTCCAAAAAAGAAAGCTGCCGCCAGGCGGTCCTGGCGGCAGCATCCGGTTGTTACTGCCAGTCGCGGCTTACATTGTAATAGGTGTAGGTCTGCTCCCGAATATCGCCCAGGCTGCCGTCATGCTTGGTGAGATCCTTCAGTTCATAGGCCGGCGCGGTCTTCAGCCGATCCTTGGATAGGGGCACGACATAGCCGCCCTTGTTCTCGTCATAGTCCAGAAGCGACCAGGGCACGGGGTAGTATTTCTCGCCCATGCCCAGGACGCCGCCGAAGCCGAGCGCCGCGAACATGATGCGGTTGGACGTCTTGTCCAGGACTACGTCCTCTACGGTACCGATCTTGTCGCCACTGCCGTCGTAAACGGCCGTGCCTTTAACCCGTGATGCTAGAATAGCGCTGGTGTGACCGCTGCTGGTCGTCATGGTGTCCTCCAATTGGCTGTTGTGCGGTAACGAGGCGATAGCCGTCTTGTTGCCGGAACTCGTTGGAAATCGGAGAAAATTCCGTGAGCGCGCGCTATGGCACCGAAAATCGGAACAGATCCGAGAAACCCGGTTCCACCCGGCACGTTCCGGTCACAGCAATTCCTGAGAGAGGATCACAATGTCCGTCAGAAGTTCGATCGAACAGGCGACCAAGACTGTAATGGGGGCCCTAGCTCCCGGTGAAGGCGAGGCCGACATTCTCGACACGCTGCAGACCGAGCATGACGAGGTGCAAAGCCTTCTGGAACAGCTCACCGGGAGCGACAGCGGCCGCGAGCAGAAATCGCTGGTCGGCAAGATCAAACAGGCCTTGATCCCGCATACCAAGGCCGAAGAGAAGGTCGTTTATGACGCGGTTCTGGCGCTGCGCGGCAAGGAAGCCAAGATCGACGGCAACGAAGGCTATCTGGAACACGGGCTGGCGAGCGAAACACTGAAGAAACTGGACAAGCTCACCGCCAACACGCCGGAGTTCAAGGCGGCCGCCAAGGTGCTGAAGGAACTGATCGACCATCACGTCCGGGAAGAGGAACGGAACATCTGGTCGCAGGTGAAGGAGAATTTCTCCAGCGAGCAGCGCGGACGGATGAACCGCGATTTCCTGGCGGCGAAGAAGCGCGTGAAGGTCTCTTAAGCCGCTGCTGGGCGGTCCCGGGCAAAGGGACTTAAGCCCAGCCAGGTCTGGATATCCGCTGTTAGCTTGCGGTCGCCGGTGATTTTGAGCCGGCGGCCGGACACGGCCTGCCGCACGGTTTCCAATCCCATCCAGATGGCGGTCATGGTGCGCAGGTCCGTCGAGACATAAAGGTCCACGTCAAAGCCCGGATCGATCGAACACAGGTCGACGCCGGCGCCCGGATCCACCAGCAGCCACCAGTTCCGCTGCGCGGCTGGCAGTTCCAGATACTGGAAGGAAATGGTGCTGCGCCGCCGGGGCAGGGGCCTGGGATCCAGATTGCGCCGCATGTCCCACATCAGCAGCGAGACATCGAGCTTGGTCAGCGACAGCTCGGAAGAAACCCAGCGCTGGCCCCAGCGACCGAAGGCTTCAATCACGGGCTTCAGATCGTCCCCCGCTTCGGTCAGACGATAATCCAGGGTGCCGGGCTCGCCGCGCACCGGACGGCGCGCAATCAGGCCGGCCTGCTCCAGCTCCTTCAGCCGTTGCGACAGCAAGGCGGGCGACATGCGCGGCACGCCACGGCGCAGTTCATTGAAACGGGTCGAGCCCGCCATCAATTCGCGCAAGACGACCATCGTCCAGCGGGTGCAGAGAATTTCTGCGGCCATCGCCACGGGGCAGAACTGGCCATAACTTGCATTGCTCATGGCAGCCTCCAGTTGGCGGGAAGATTAGGACCGGAGCAAAGGCGGTTCCAGTTCAGAATCTGTAGCGGCCGGGCTTCAGAAGCTGAACTGGCTGGGTGGGTACCGGTCTGAAAAAAGAGCGGCGGCAACCAACGCAAGGAGCAAACATGCCACTCGTCGATATCCAGCTGATCCGGGGCGTTTTCACGCCGGAGCAGAAGAACACCATGATCAGGAAAGTCACCGATGCCATCGTCGCCGTGGAGGGCGAAGCCATGCGCCAAGTCACCTGGGTCCGCGTCCAGGAGACCGAAAGCGGAGAATGGGCGATCGGCGGCAAGCCGCTCACCGTGGCCGATGTGAAGGCCATGGCCGGGAGCGGTGTGAAGGCGCTGGCCGGCTAATGCGAATGAGCAGGCGCGGCGGATTTTCCGTCGCGCCTGCTTCGCCTCTATTTTACGAAGTCGGCCACGATCGAAATCGGTGCCCCGCCGGCGCGCCGGTCATGGGGCAGGGCGCGCTGCACATACATCTCGTTTTCCGGAAAGGGTTCGGCCAGGAAGGTGTGGTCGTCCAGGAAGCCCTGCCAGAAGGTGATGCGGCTTTTGCGGATTTCCGATTTCAGCACCAGATGGGTGATCAGCTCATAACGGGGAAACCACAGATGAGCCTCGCCGTTGCCGCCGAAGCGGATGCGGGCATCCCCGGTGGTGGAATCGAAATAAGGTTCGGCGCCCATCAGCAGGTCGCCCGTCACCCGTCCCCGCCAGTCATAGACCGAGCGGCGGCGATGCACCGGGCTGCGGTAATCGGGCACCGAAAGCCGGAAAGTCCCGCCGGGCTTCAGCACCCGATAGATCTCGTCCAGCACGAACGGCACGCGCTCGAAGGGCAGATGTTCCAGCACGTCCTGCGCCTGGATCTTGGCGATGCTGTTGCCGTCATAGGCCAGCGCGGCGGTCAGGTCGTGCCGGACTTCGCGCGCATGGGCAGGCTCCAGCGCCAGACCGATGAAATTGGGGATTTGATACTGGCGCTCGTGCGGCCCCAGAGCGCCGAAATAGAGATAAGGCTCCATTCGCCCAGTCTCTAATGGGTCGGCAATGCCTTCAAGTCGGCCTCGGCCTTGGCGACATCCACCTCGGAAAGGTCCCCGCCGGAAGCGGCCTGAAGCTGCTTCAGGCTCATGCTTTTGAAGATGGCGAACTCGGGCGCGGTCAGCAGGCCTGGCAGATCCTTGTTGAGCACCGCCACGGCGGCGGGGTCGGCCGCCAGCTTCTCTACCGGCGTATCGCGGCTGTAGTTGAGCGCGGGGGTACCGACCGTCGTGTCGGCCGGTGGGCTGGCCGGCGCATCCTCGGCAACGGCGGGCAAGGTAAGCAGCAGCAGTCCGGCACAACTAGATCTGAGGAACATGCGGGGTCTCGGTTGGCACCGTAAAGTGTGGGCGAAAGCGAAGCGGCCGCGCAATGGAAGGACTGGCTCTATATGTCGCAATCTGTATTACGATTGCGACATGCCGTAGTGCGGCGACAGTTACACGCGCATATCCACAGACCGGTAAAGCCGCGGATCGGTTGGCGGAATGCGCTTGAACTGGGATTTGGCCGCGAGCCTTTCCTTGCGTTTCTCCAGCGCTTCGGCCGCCAGCAGATAGACCGCCTGGTCCGGTTCGGGCAGCGTGCCATTGGCGAGCTGGCGCAGCTTCACCGCCAGGGAAAGCAGATTTCTCAATTCTTTCGCGCGCGCTGAGAGACCCATCCCCGGACAATGCGCGCAAAAGCTGTCCGGGCCCACAACTCGCGATATCCTGGTAAAGCGTCGGTCAAGACATTGTGGCGGCATTCTGTCTTGTAATTGTTGCAACGCAACATAATATGGCCAAGCGGCGAGCGGACAGGGACGCGTCTGATGCGATCTGACGGATTGAAGCCGGGCGCCAGGGCCATGGCCCCCCAGCCGCGGCCCCTGCCTTCGACCGATCCCTTTATCCAGGCTCCCTTCGCGCCCAATCCTGGCAACCTGCGCATGTTCCTGCATATGCCGCGCGGTCTTAAGGCCGGTGCGCCGCTGGTGGTGGTGCTGCATGGCTGCGGCCAGAGCGCGTCAGCCTATGGCGTGGAAGCCGGCTGGTGGCAGTTGGCCGAGGAAATGGGCTTTGCCCTGCTGGCGCCCGAGCAGAAGGCGGTCAACAACCCCAACACCTGCTTCGACTGGTTCAATCCGGAAGACATCACGCGCGGCGAAGGCGAAGCCGCCTCGATTGCCGCCATGATCCGCACCGTGATCGAGACCTATCATCTGGACAAGAACCGCGTCTTCATCAGCGGTCTGTCGGCCGGCGGTGCCATGACGGCGGTGATGCTGGCGACTTATCCGGAGCTGTTTGCGGGTGGCGGGATCGTTGCCGGCCTTCCTTTCGGCGCCGCCTTGAATGTGCGCGACGCCCTGGAAGCCATGCGCAGCGCCCCCTTGCGCACACCGCGCGAATGGGGCGATGCGGTGCGCGCGGTCTCGCCCTGGACCGGTCCCTGGCCGAAGATCTCGATCTGGCATGGCGCGCTGGACACGACCGTCAATATCAACAACGCCCAGGCGAGCGTGGCGCAGTGGGCCGATCTGCACGGCCTGGCCCTGACCGATGCACGCCAGGAGATGCTGACCGGCGCGGTGCGGCTGAGCTGGGGTGACCGGATGGAGCTCTATACGCTTCCCCTGCTTGGCCATGGCACGCCCATCGACTCTAGCGATGTCGGCACGCCCGCGCCTTTTGTGCTGGAAGCGGGCATTTCTTCGTCGCGGCGTCTGGCCCATTTCTGGGGCCTGGCCGCGGCCGCCACGACGCGCGAGCCGGCGCCGCAGGTCTCCGTCATGCCGAAAATCGAAGCCACGCTGGCCGCCGGATCGGTGACGGCCCTGGCCGGGCACGACAACTTCATCCTGCGCGCCCTGAAAGCAGCCGGGCTTGTCCGCAGAGGATGAAGCCTACAATCGTCCCAGCAAAACCAGGATCAGCACGATCAAAAGCACCAGGCCCAGGCCGCCAGACGGGCCATAGCCCCAGGCGGCGGAATAGGGCCACAGCGGCACCGAGCCCAGGATCAGAAGTATCAGAACAATCAGCAATACCAGGCGAAGCATATGGGTCCTCCCGCGATTATCGGGCGATAACGCTCGAGTTCCCGGGAAGTTCAGGGTGACGCCTCACGGGGGCTTCGGTACGCTGGGCCTATGGCACAGGCAAAATCCGTTCTGGAAACGCGGCGGGACCAGATGTTCCCCCAACTCTCCTCCGAAGAGATCGTGCGGCTAAGCCGTTTCGGCAGTGTGCGGGACTATCCGGCCGGGACCGTGATCACCAGGGCCGGCACGGTCTCCGAAGGTCTGCTCTTCGTCCTCAAGGGCGAGATCGAGGTGAAGCAGGGCGGGGCGGTGTCGCAGCGCCAGACCATCGTCCGCCATGGGCCCGGCCATTTCCATGGCGAGCTGGCACAGCTTTCCGACCGCCCGTCCCTGGTGGATGCGGAGGCGGCGACCGATGTGGAGGCCCTGGTGGTGCCGGCCGCGCGGTTGCGCGATGTGCTGGTCCAGGAAGCCTCGCTGGGCGAGCGCATCATGCGGGCCCTGATCCTCAGGCGCGTGGGTCTGCTCGAGGAAGGACAGACCGGCCCCGTCCTGATCGGTCCCTTCGGTTCGGCCGACATGCTGCGGCTGGAAAATTTCCTGCGGCGCAATGGCCATCCCCACCGGGCGCTGGATTCCGCTACCGACTCCTGCGCCCAGACCTTGCTGAAGCGCTTCACCATCCAGCCGGAGCATCTGCCGATCGTGCTCTGCCCCGATGGCGAGATCCTGCGCGATCCCACCGAGGGCGAGCTGGCGCGCTGCATCGGCCTGGTCAAGCCGATCGATGCCAGCACCGTCTATGACACGGCCATCGTGGGCGCGGGACCGGCCGGTCTGGCCGCCGCCGTCTATGCGGCCTCCGAAGGGCTTTCGACCCTGGTGCTGGACTGCCGCAGCTTTGGCGGCCAGGCTGGCGCTTCCTCCCGCATCGAAAATTATCTCGGCTTTCCCACCGGCATCTCGGGCCTGGCCCTTATGGCGCGTGCCTATAACCAGGCCCAGAAATTCGGCGCGGAGATCGCCATTCCCGATGAGGCGCTGACTTTGTGCCCGAACAGCGCGCCGTTCCGTATCGGCCTGGGCAATGGCGAGACCGCCGTGGCGCGCACCATCGTGCTGGCGGGCGGGGCGCGCTACCGGCGGCTCGATATTTCCAATCTCTCGGATTTCGAAGGCACCTGCGTCCATTACTGGGCGAGCGCGATCGAGACCAAGCTCTGTTCCGGCCAGGAGGTGGTGCTGACCGGTGCCGGCAATTCCGCGGGCCAGGCGGTGGTGTTCCTGGCCGAGCAGGTCAAGAAGCTCTGGATGATCGTGCGGGGCAAGAACCTGGAAGCGACCATGTCGCAGTATCTGATCGACCGCATCCGCAGCCTGCCCAATGTGGAGGTCCTGACCCGCACCGAAATCTGCGCGCTGGAGGGCGAGCCGGGTTTGCTCAAGCGCGTGCGCTGGAAAAATCGCGATACCGGAAAAACCGGCGAGCATCAGATCGGCCACGTCTTTTCCTTCATCGGTGCCGAACCTAACACCGACTGGCTGCAGGGCTCGGGCGTCCATCTGGACGAGAAGGGCTTTGTCGTCACCGGCAGCGACAATGCGCATCTCCTGGCAACCAGTCGTGACGGCGTCTTTGCGGTGGGCGATGTGCGCTGCGGGTCGGTCAAGCGGGTGGCGGCGGCGGTGGGCGAGGGCTCGACCGTGGTTTCGGCCATCCATGCCTTCCTGGCGCGTCAGCGCGAGGCCGCGCACCAGGAGGCGGCACAGTGAGTCAGGATTTTTGCTCCCATCTGAATACCATCGC
>Ga0310811_10008215_pt1 | contig 13419 bp, 13 predicted proteins | sample YCmetagenome_FD_207642 | JGI IMG/M metagenome (GOLD analysis project Ga0310811, IMG submission 207642) | Soil microbial communities from experimental microcosm in Duke University, North Carolina, United States - YC | ecosystem: Engineered > Artificial ecosystem > Soil microcosm > Unclassified ... | reverse complement strand
ATGGCGCCAGCTCCCATCCCGTCAGGAGGGTCATGTCTCATCGGACCACATCAGTCGGTGTCGCGGCGGCCATCGCGCTGTCGCTCGCAGCCCCGTCCGCCGCCTCGGCCCTGGCCGGCACCGTCGGAAAGCCGTGCTACACCCACGTCCCGCTCGCGAAGACCGCGACCTCGACGGAACCGATCGTCGTCACGCTGACGGGCGGCACGCCGAACGCGAACTTCCTCGTCTCGGCGACCGCGCCGGGCAAGGGCAGCGGCTCCGCCGGCTCGGTGAGCGGCACGTTCGACGCCCTCGGCAACGGCACCGTGTCGATCACGGACGTCTTCCCGCCGTCGGGGTCGATCGATCCGATCAAGGGCGACCCGATCGCGATCACCGCCAAGGACTTCGGCGCCGGCGCCGCCGGCGTCGAGACGCCGATCGCGACGACGCTCATCACGAACCTGGCGATGGACGTGGCGACGAAGCCGCGCAGCCCGCGCAAGAAGCGCAAGATCACGGTGTCGGGGACGCCGTTCGCCGGCCAGGTGCTGTACGGCTTCGTCGTCAAGGGCACGAATCCGAAGATCCTGCGCAAGATCAAGCTCGGCACCGCCGACGGCTGCGGCTACCTCGTCGGCAAGGGCGTCGTCGCACCGAAGAGCTTCAAGCGCGGCACGTACCGGCTCTACGTCAACGCCGGGCCGAAGCTGAACAAGAACCTGGCGCTCGCGTTCTCGTTCCGGATCACGCGCGGCCTGTTCTGAGAGAGCACGCCGGCGCCCCGCGCCCGGCACGAGCGCGGGGCGCGGGGCGCGGGGCGCGGCGGTCAGCCGACGGAACCGGAGGCGGGGTCGGCGCGCCCGCAGCCGTCGCGCCCGGCCGCGAGCTGCGCGTCCGACGGCGGATCGGCGGCGAGGAGCTCGGGGACGGTGACCGACCGCAGCCCGCGCCGGCGCAGTGACGGCAGGATGCCGCGCAGCGCGCGGATCGTCTGGCCGCGGTTCTCGTGCATCAGGACGATCGAGCCGGGGCGGATGTTGCGGCGCACGGTCTTGGAGATCTCGCGGTAGTCGGCGGGCGGCTGCACGCGCGAGTCGGTCGAGTCGACGTCCCAGAGGATCTCGACCATGCCGTCGCGCGAGACCTGCGCGTCGATCGCGGGCGTGTGGCTGCCGTAGGGCGGGCGGAAGAGGTCGACGGGCGGGCCGACGGCCGTCAGCGCGGCCTGGCGCCCGTCGCGCACCTCGGCGATCGCGGCGGCGGGCGCCAGCGACGCGAGGTCCGGGTGGGTCATCGTGTGATCGCCGATCGCGGCGATGTCGCGCTCGGGCCTGGCCGCGTCGGGGAAGCGCGCGATGCTGGCGCCGACGAGGAAGAACGTCGCGTGGGCGCCGGCCGCGCGCAGCTCGCGCAGCGCGATCGACGTGTACGGGCCCGGGCCGTCGTCGAACGTCAGCGCGACGAGCTTGCCGTGGCGGCCGCCGCAGAACACCGGGCGCCCGATCTCCGCGAAGCGCCGCAGCGCCGCCTGCTGGGCGGCGGGCGCCGGGAGCGCGCCGTTCGTGTCGCCGGGCGGCGGCGCCGCCGTCGCGGTCCGCGCCGGGCTGGCGGCCGGCGTCGTGCGCGGCGCGGACGCGCCGGAGCCGGATCCGGAGCCGCAGCCGGCCAGGAGCGCCAGCAGCGCCGGCAGCGTCAGCGCGGCTGCGGTGCGCGAGCGCATGGCCGGCGCGTCAGCAGGCCCGTTGGACGATTTGCGACGACGTCGCAAAGGCGCGCAGGCTCAGCTGCGCGTTGCCGCCGAGGCTCTCCGCGCTGCGGAGGTTCGACTTCTGCGTCGCGTCGGCCATCGCGCCCAGGACGTCGGTGACGTCGGTGATCTTCGAGCGGACGTCCTTGAGCTGGGCCGAGCAGTCGCCGCCGACGCGCTCGGCGAGCGTCGCGATGCTGTCGCGCGTCTTCTTGACGACCGGCTCGGTGCGCTTGACGGCCCGGCGCACGCACGTCGGGCGGTCCTTCGCCGCTGGGCAGCGGTTGATCTTGACGAGGAAGGTCGAGATCGAGGAGATGAACGACTGGCTCGCGGCGGTGAAGTCGGCGGTCTGCGAGCCGGTGAGTTTCGTGGGCTTGCCGCTGACGGTCGCGGGCGTCGTCGCCGTGGTGGCCGTGGTCTTGCCCGACGAGCCGCCACAGCCCACCAGCGCGGTCGCCGAGAGCACCGCCGCGACCGTGGCGCGCAGGGTCCGATCAGAGAGGCGCATGGCCATCAGCCTACGCCGTGATGCCGACGTCACGCGGCGCCACGACGTATCGTGGCCCGCCGGATGACCATCGGTCGTGCGTTCGCGCTGGCGCTCGCCGGCCTGCTCGGCGGCAGCGCTGCGACGGCCGGCGCCGAGGCCCCGCAGGGTGCCCCGCAGGCGCTGCGCAGCGTGTCGCTCAGGGTCGTCGGCGAGCACCTGCGGTTGCGCGTCGAGACCGTCGGCCGATGGGCGAGCGCCGACGTCACGAGCGGCGGCGGGCGCTCGGTCTGCGTCGCCTTCTGGTGGGGCGACCTGCCGACGCCGCGGTCGCGGATCTGCCTCGACGGGCAGTCCGGTCGCCTCACGCTCCGCGCCGAGCGCCTGGCGCCCGACGGCGCCGTGACGTCGGCCCGGACGCTCGCCGCGCCCGTCGCGCGCCCGGACGAGCGGACCGCGACGGCGATCCTCACGCCGGCCGCGATCGGTCTGCGCGCGCCGGTCCTCTACTGGCAGGCGCTGTCGCGCTGGACGGACCCTGCGACCTGCCCCGGTGGCTGCAGCAACCAGGTCCCCGCGACCGGCAGGGCGACGGTCGACCTGCGGGCGGGTCGCGCGAGCGTCGCCGCGCAGTTTCGCCCGCGCACGCGCGCCGATTCGGTCGATGTCGCGGGCGGGCCGCTCGACGTGCGTCGCGTCGCCTTCGGCCAGGCCGGGACGCGGCTGACGCTGGACCTGCGCACGCAGCACCCGTGGGCGACCGCCGAGCTCCTGGCCCCCGGGCGCGGGCTGTGCCTCGTGATCGAGGGCGCCGGCCGCCTGTGCGTCGCAGCCGCCGGGGGCACCACCGTGCTGCGCCACGACAGCGGGACCGGCGCCCAGGTGATCGCGGCCGCGGTCACCCGTCCCGACAGCCGCTCCGTCGTCGCGAGCTTCGCCCCGCGCGCGATCGGCCTGGCGCGCGGCCCGCTGCGCTGGTCGCTTCAGACCTCCTGGCAGGACGACGCGCTCTGCGCCGGCGGTTGCGCGGACCGCGTGCCCGACGGCGGTGCATTCGCGGACGCCGTCTCGGTCCTCGCCCAGCCGCGCTGCTTCGGCGCCGCCGCCCGCGATCCGCACCGGCGCTGTCGCAACCCGTCGCTGCGGACGGTCGTCCTGCCGCGCCCGGCGGACGCGCCGCTGACCGGCGTGTCGCCGTGCACCGAGGACCGCGGCGATCCGCGCCGCAGCACGGTCCTGCGCCCGTGCGCGTTCGGCGTCACCGGCGACGACCACCGCGCGACGATCGCGCTGCTCGGCGACAGCCACGCCGTGCACTGGCGCGCCGCGCTCGAGGTCGTCGCGCAGGCGCGGGACTGGCGCGGCGTGTCGATCACCCGCGCCGGCTGCCCGTTCAGCACGCAGGTGCCGCGCAGCCCCGATCTCGGACCGGCCCGCTGCGTCCGGCTGCACCGCGAGACGCTCGCCTGGCTGCGCGCGCACGGCGAGATCGGCACGGTGTTCGTCTCCGACTGGGCGCAGCCGGCGACCGGGCCGATCGGCGGGAGCGGCGCCTACGGCGGCAGCGAGCTCGCGTTCGGGGCGATGCTCGACGCGCTGCCGCGCAGCGTCCGCCACGTCTACGTGCTGCGCGACGTGCCGGGAACGACCCCCGCGACCCCCGGCTGCGTGGCGGCGGCCCGCGCCCGCCGACGGCCGCTCGCAGGCGTGTGCGCGCAGCCGCGCGCGGCCGTCCTCACGCCGGATCCGGGCGCCGCCGCGGCGGCGCGGCGCGGCCCGCGCGTGCGCGTGCTGGACCTCACGCGCTTCTTCTGCGGGCCGCGGCTCTGCTTCCCGGTCGTCGGCGGCGCGTATGTCTACAAGGACGACAACCACATGAACGCGACGTTCGCGACCTCGCTCGGGCCGTTCGTGCTCCGCGCGCTGGGCCGCGCCTGAGAGACTCGCGGTCGTGCAGCGCCCGTTCGCCCAGGTCGACGTGTTCACGACGACGCCGCTGCGCGGCAACCCCGTCGCGGTCGTCCTGGACGGCTTCGGCCTGAGCACCGAGGAGATGCAGCGCTTCGCGAACTGGACGAACCTCTCCGAGACGACGTTCGTCCTCGAGCCGACGCTCGTCAACGCCGACTACCTCGTCCGGATCTTCACGCCGGTGCTCGAGCTGCCGTTCGCCGGCCACCCGACGCTCGGCACCTGCCACGCCTGGCTCGCGGCGACCGGCCGCGAGCAGCAGCAGACGGTCGTGCAGCAATGCGCCGCCGGGCTCGTGCCGATCCGCCGCACGGACGCGGGGCTCGCGTTCGCCGCACCCGAGCTCGTGCGCTCGGGGCCGGTGCAGCCGGAGCTCGTCGACCGCATCGCGGCGGTGCTCGGGATCGAGCGCGCGGAGATCGTCGACGCGCAGTGGGCCGACAACGGCCCCGGCTGGGTCGCCGTGCTGCTCGCCGACGCCGAGGCCGTCCTCGCGCTGCGGCCGTCGTTCGCCGAGCTCGACATCGGCGTCGCCGGGCCCCATCCGCCGGGTGCCGCGGAGGCATTCGAGGTGCGGGCGTTCTTCCCGAAGGACGGGGTGATGGTCGAGGACCCGGTGACCGGGAGCCTCAACGCGTCGCTCGCGCAGTGGCTGCTGGAGACCGGCCGCGCGACGGCGCCCTACGTCGCGCGTCAGGGGACCGCGCTCGGGCGCGCGGGCAGGGTCCACATCACGCGCGATCCCGACGGCACGATCTGGGTCGGCGGCGGCACGGTGACGTGCGTCTCCGGGCAGGTCGCGCTCTAGTCGATGACCCCAAGACGCATCGCCGCGGCGACGGCAGAGGCTCTGTCGGAGACCTCGAGCTTGGAGTAGACGTTCGCCAGGTGGGTCCTGACGGTGGCGGGGCTGATCGTGAGCCGCTCGGCGGTGTCGCGCGCCGTCAGCCCTGCCGCGGCGAGCTGGAGGATCTCGATCTCGCGTGGCGTCAGCAGCGGCTCGGCGAGCTCGCCGCCCCGCCGTGCGAGGAAGTGACCGAGCTCGTGGGCGATCCCGTGCAGTGACCGGGCGAGGCGCTCGGTGATCCTGACCTCCCGGTCGGTCGCGAGCTCGACGATCGCAAGCACCTCGTCGCCCATCAGGGCGGGGATCGCGACCGCGCCGATCAGCCCGTGGCGACGCGACGCGGCGTCGCGCGGGTCGGCTGACTGCGCCTCACCCGCGGTCCAGCTCAGGGGAGCTCTGGCCTCCCAGACGCGGCCCGACAGTCCCGTCCCACGTCGCACCGGCCGGGCGTCTGCCTTGATCTCGAGCGGCGCCTCCATGCCGCTTTCGCACCAGACCACTCGCGACAGCAGGACGTCGCCGCGGGGCACCCAGAACACTCCCACGGCGCAATCGAGGGCGGCCGCGAGCCTGGTCAGCAGACCGCGGGCGCCAGGCTGGAGCGCCTCCCAGTCCGCGAGCGCCTCGCTGACCGCGACGTGCGCTGCGATCTCGCGCTCGGCGCGGTAGCGCTCGGTGAGATCCTCGACCACGCCGACGAGGCGGTAGGGCACGCCGTCACAGCGCTCGACGACGGCGAGCGTCGCTCGCAGGTGACGCCGGTCGCGGTCCGGCCGTGTGATGCGGTACTCCAGCGACAGCGGTGCTGCGCGCTCGGCGAGCTGCGCGACCGCGGCCGAGACACGCTGAAGATCGTCGGGATGGATCTGGGCGAGGATGTTGTCGACCGAGAGCTCCCACTCAGCGGCCTCGACACCCAAGATGCGATAGAGGTTGTCGGACCAGAACACCTTTCCCTCGGACGGCAGGTACTCCCAGCTGCCCGTCTGCCCGATCCGCTCGGTCCAGGCGAACAACCGCTCGAGCCGCCCGTCTGCTGGGTCGGTGTGGCGCGCGCCTGATGCCATCGGAGTTGATCACGGCCGTGCGTCCTGCCCGGCACGCGCAAACATACGGGCACGTTCGCTCGACGACCGCCGTTACGTAGCCGCGGCGACGCGATTGCGGTCGCCGGTGTCGGACTTCCGACACTGCGACATCGGGTGCGCCGCACAAAGGCATGCGGCGACCTTCAGCATCGGGTGTGAGACGCTGCGTGTCACAATTAACTCCGACAGCTCGGTCTCCTTTGTGGAGTCAGTCAGACCTGTTATTGCAGCCCGACCCGGCTCCCCGCTCCCCGACCGCCGATGGCCCCGCCCGACACGCCTGCTCACCCGCCGCTGACCCTGGTTCGCGTGCTGGATGACGACCGAGGCCTCGCGGACGCCCTCGATCCTGCCCACCTCCCGCAGGCCCGCCGGAGGGCGGTCGCACCGCTCGTGGAGGCGCCGCGTGGCGCGTGGGAGCCACCGCTGACCGAGCGCACTCCGCGTGGTGATCTCGGCTTGCTCGTGCTCAGTGGTCTGCTCGCCCGCGACCAGCAGGTGGCAGGCCGGACGTTCACCGAGCTACGGGGCCCCGAGGACCTCCTGCGGCCATGGGACCACGTCGCCGAAGTCACCTTGCTCGAGGCACGCACAAGCTGGAGGGTGCTGCGGCCGATCCGCCTGGCGTGGCTCGACGGGGAGTTTGCCGTGGCCGTTGCGCCGTGGCCCGAGATCGCCGCGGCGCTGCTCGGCCGGGCCGTACGACGAGCGCGCCTGCTGAGCTTTCGCATGGCGCTGCTGGAGCTCAAGCACGTCGACCTGCGGGTCCTGCTGCTGCTCTGGCATCTGGCCGACCGCTGGGGGCATGTCCGGTCCGATGGCATCCGCGTCGACCTTCCGCTCACCCACGAGCTGATTGCGCACATGGTCGGCGCGCACCGCACGACGGTCACCGCCGCGGTCCGCAGGCTCAGGGACGACGGCCGCCTCGGCCGCACCGACCGTCGAGGCTGGATCCTGCTCGGCAGCGCACCGAACGAGCTCACCGACGTCGCGGGGTCGGCTCGCTCGCGATAGCGCTCCCCGACTAGCGCGACCCCCGCTGGGCGACCATGAGGACGTAGCCGTCGGGGTCGCGCAGGCGCATCTCCTGCTTCGGGCCCGGGCTGCCGTCGCAGATCGCCCCGACGCGCACGCCGTGCGCGCGCAGGTGGCGCTGCAGCCCCGCCAGGTCGTCGGCGTAGAGGTAGAACAGCACGCCCTGGTGTCCGGGGTGAACGGGCTCGCCGGCGTGGGCCAGCATGAGCTTCGCGTCGCCGGACTGCACTGCCGCCCAGTCAAGGCGGTCGCCGGCGCGGTGGCTGTCGCGGGCCGTGAAGCCGAGCAGCTCGTAGAACGCGATCGACCGCGCGACGTCTGCGACATGCACGAACGCGATGAGGTCGGCGACCGGCGTCGCGGGCACGCGGCTCGCGGGCTCGGCGGCATCGGCGCCCGCCGCGCGGTGCGCGCGCATCGCGGCGACCGCCTCTTCGCGCGTCCTGAAGTCCTCGATTCGCGCGATGAGGCCGTCTTGAATCGTGAAGACGTTGTAGATCGCGCCGTCGAGGATCGCGTTCGCGACCTCCGTGAGGTCCGGGCTGCGGACGCCGAGCAGCACCTGGTCGCCGTCGGCCGACAGGTCGATGCCCTCGACCTCCGGCAGCCGGCCCGCGGTCGAGCGGATGTTCCCGAGCACGTGCTCCCGGTCGGGGCAGGAGAGGTCGTCGCGGACGCCCTGCCAGACGACGTCCGGGCGCAGATGGCGCTCGAGGGCGTCGAGATCGTGGCGGCGCAGCGCGTCGATCCAGCCGTCGAGCACGATGCCGAGGTTGGCGTTGCTCACCGCGGGACGTCGTCGGGGAGCCGGTGGCGGACTCCGGCGAAGCGCGCGAAGTCGCGGTCGTAGGAGACGAGCGCGGCGCCGTGCTCGATCGCCAGCGCCGCGAGGTGCGCGTCGGTCGTGAGGTTGCCGGCCGTTCCGGCCTCGCGGATGAGGCCGCCGAGCACGGCGGCGTGTCGCGAGGTCGGCTGCGCCACGACGGCCGCCGGGGCGGCCAGCCAGGTCTCGACCTGCGCGACCGCGTCGCCGGCCGCCATCGGCGCGGCCAGGATCGACGCGTTCGTCGCGATGCGGATGAACGCCAGCAACGCGACCCAGGCGAGCCCGACGGCCTCGGCACCGCCGAGCGACGCGTCGAGCCAGGCGTGCGTGCGGCCGTGATGGGCCGAGGCGCTGTCGACCGCGTAGAGCAGGACGTTGGCGTCGACGATCACCACGTGCGCGTCAGCGGCCCTCGGCGAGGCGGCGGGCGAGCGACTCGTCCTCGAGTTGCTCGGCGATCGCGAGCGCCTTCGTGAGGTCCACCCGCGCGGGTCCGAGCGCCCGCGGCGTCGTGTACGAGCGCCGCGCTGCGGCTCCGTCGCCGAGCCCGGCGCGGATCGCCTCGTTGACCGCCTCCTTGAACGACAGGCCGCGCTCGCGCATCGCGCGCTCGACGAGCAGCCGCGTGTCGGGGTCGAGCGTGACGGTCGTGCGCATGTGCATCAGCGTATCAAGCTATCTGATGCAGTGATGCAGGCAAAGCGCTGCATGCGCGCGCCGATATCGTGCGCCCGTGGGCCCAGTCGAGCTGACCGGCACGGGATTGGCGGTCGCCGACGTGGTCGCGGTCGCGCGTGGTGGCGCACCGGTGCGCCTCGGCGACGCGGCGCGCGCGCTCATGGAGACCGGGGCCGCGGCGGTGCAGCGGGCGCTCGACGCGCCCGAGCCCGCCTACGGCGTGTCGACGGGCTTCGGGTCGCTGGCGAACATCGTCATCCCGGCCGCGCGGCGCGAGGAGCTGCAGCGCGCGCTCGTCCGCTCGCACGCCGCCGGGATGGGACCGCCGGTCGAGCGCGAGGTCGTGCGGGCGATGATGCTCCTGCGCGCGCGGACGCTCGCGATGGGCTGCTCGGGCGCGCGCCCCGCCGTCGCCGAGCGCATCGCGGCGCTGCTGAACGCCGGCCTGACGCCGGTCGTGCCCGAGCACGGGTCGCTCGGCGCCAGCGGCGACCTCGCCCCGCTCGCGCACTGCGCGCTCGCGCTCATCGGCGAGGGCGAGGTGCAGCTCGCCGACGGCACGCGCTCGGACGCCGCCGCGGCGCTCGCGGCCGCCGGGATCGAGCCGCTGACGCTCGTCGCGAAGGAGGGCCTCGCGCTGACGAACGGCACCGACGGGATGCTCGGCATGCTCGTCCTCGCCGGCCACGACCTGCGGCGGCTGCTGCGCAGCGCCGACGTCACCGCGGCGATGGCGGTCGAGGCGCTGCTCGGCACCGACCGCGCCTTCGCCGCCGACCTCGTCGCGCTGCGCCCGCAGCCCGGCCAGCAGCTCAGCGCGGCGAACCTGCGCGCATTGCTCGGCGGCTCGGAGATCGTCGCCAGCCACCGCCACGGCGACGACCGCGTCCAGGACGCGTACTCGCTGCGCTGCGCCCCGCAGGTCACCGGCGCCGCGCGCGACGTGCTCGCCTACGCCGACGGCGTCGCCGACGCCGAGCTGCGCAGCGCGATCGACAACCCGATGGTCCTGCCCGACGGGCGCGTCGAGTCCTGCGGCAACTTCCACGGCGCGCCGCTGGCCTTCGCCTGCGACGCGCTCGCGATCGCGATCGCCGAGGTCGGCGCGATCGCCGAGCGGCGCACCGATCGCCTGCTGGACGCCGCGCGCTCCAGCGGCCTGCCGCCGTTCCTCGCGCCCGACGCCGGCGTGAACTCCGGCCTCATGCTCGCGCAGTACACGCAGGCGGCGATGGTCGCCGAGAACCGCCGCCTGGCGGCGCCCGCGAGCGTCGGGTCGCTGCCGACGAGCGCCATGCAGGAGGACCACGTCTCGATGGGCTGGGCGGCGGCGCGCAAGCTGCGCGTCGCGGTCGCGAACCTCGCCCGGATCCTCGCGGTCGAGCTCGTCTGCGCGGCGCGCGCGCTGGAGCTGCGGGCGCCGCTGCGCCCCGCGGCGGGCACGGCGGCCGCGCTGGAGGCGCTGCGCGGGGCCGGCGTCCCCGGCGCCGGGCCGGACCGCTTCCTCGCGCCCGAGCTCGCCGCCGCCGAGCGGCTCGTCAACGGCGACGCGCTGCTCGGCGCCGTGCAGGCCGCGGCCGGGGAGCTCGCATGAGCTCCCCGGGCGCGCGCCGCGTGACCGCCCCGCGCGGCGGCGAGCTGTCCTGCCGCGGCTGGCCGCAGGAGGCGGCGCTGCGGATGCTGCACAACAACCTCGACCCCGACGTCGCCGAGCGCCCCGACGACCTCGTCGTCTACGGCGGCACCGGGCGCGCCGCGCGCTCGTGGGCGGCCTTCGACGCGATCGTGCGCACGCTGCGCACGCTCGCCGGCGACGAGACGCTGCTCGTCCAGTCCGGCAAGCCGGTCGGCGTCTTCCGCACGCACGAGTGGGCGCCGCGCGTGCTGCTCGCGAACTCCAACCTCGTCCCCGAATGGGCGAACTGGGACGAGTTCCGCCGCCTCGAGGCGCTCGGGCTGACGATGTACGGGCAGATGACCGCGGGCTCGTGGATCTACATCGGCAGCCAGGGGATCGTCCAGGGGACGTACGAGTGCTTCGCCGAGATCGCGCGCCGCCGGCACGGCGGCTCGCTCGCCGGGACGATCACGCTGACCGCCGGCCTCGGCGGGATGGGCGGCGCGCAGCCGCTGGCGGTGACGATGAACGGCGGCGTCGCGCTCTGCGTCGAGGTCGATCCCGAGCGCATCGAGCGCCGGCTGCAGACGCGCTACCTCGACGAGGTCGCCGCCTCGCTCGAGGATGCGGTCGCGCGCGCGACCGCCGCCCGCGACGCCCGCCGCGCCGTGAGCATCGGGCTGTGCGCGAACGCCGCCGACGCGCTCCCGCGCCTGCTGCGCATGGGCTTTGAGGCCGACATCGTCACCGACCAGACGAGCGCCCACGACCCGCTCGTCGGCTACGTCCCCGACCGTATGACGCTCGCCGAGGCCGACGCGCTGCGCGCCGCCGACCCCGACGAGTACGTCCGCCGCTCGCGGGCGGCGATCGCCGCCCACTGCGCCGCGATGGTCGGCTACCTCGACGCCGGCGCCGAGGTCTTCGACTACGGCAACAGCCTGCGCGCGGAGGCGCTGCTCGGCGGCTTCGAGCGGGCGTTCGCGTACCCCGGCTTCGTCCCGGCCTACGTGCGCCCGCTCTTCTGCGAGGGCAAGGGCCCGTTTCGCTGGGTCGCGCTGTCGGGCGATCCGGCCGACATCGCCGCGACCGACCGCGCCGTGCTCGAGGAGTTCCCCGAAGACGCGGCGCTCGCGCGCTGGATCGCGCACGCCGGCGAGCGGATCGCCTTCCAGGGCCTGCCGGCGCGGATCTGCTGGCTCGGCTACGGCGAACGCGCGCGCCTCGGCCTGCGGATCAACGCGATGGTCGCCTCCGGCGAGCTGCGCGCGCCGATCGTCATCGGCCGCGACCACCTCGACGCGGGCTCGGTCGCCTCGCCCTACCGCGAGACCGAGGCGATGGCCGACGAGTCCGACGCGATCGCCGACTGGCCGCTGCTCAACGCGCTCGTCAACACGGCGAGCGGGGCGTCGTGGGTCTCGATCCACCACGGCGGCGGCGTCGGCATCGGGCGCTCGATCCACGCCGGGATGGTCTGCGTCGCCGACGGCACGCCGCTGGCGGCCGAGAAGCTCGAGCGCGTCCTGACCGCCGATCCCGGCACCGGCGTCATGCGCCACGCCGACGCCGGCTACGAGCGCGCGATCGAGGTCGCGTCGGAGCGCGGCGTGCGGATCCCGATGGGGGAGGAGTAGTGGCGCGGCGCGCGATCGTCACGGTCGGCGACCCGGTCCTGCGCGAGCGCGCCCGCGAGGTGACGGCCGCGGAGCTCGCCACGCCGCGGGTGCAGGTGCTGATCGACGACATGATCGAGACGATGCGCGCGGCATCCGGCGCCGGGCTGGCCGCCAACCAGGTGGGGGAGCTCCTGCGGATCGCGGTCATCGAGGTCGTGGGGGTCAACGCCCGCTACCCGTACAAGCCGCCGATCCGGCTGACGGTGATCGTCAACCCGGTGATCGAGCCGCTCGACGACGAGCGGTTCGAGATCAACGAGGGCTGCCTGTCGGTGCCCGACGTGCGCGGCGTCGTGCCGCGCTGGGTCAACGTCCGCGTGCGCTACCGCGACCGCCACGGCGCCGAGCGCGACGTCGTGCGCCGCGGCCTGACGGCGGGGACGTTCCAGCACGAGGTCGACCACCTCGACGGCGTGCTCTTCGTCGACCGCGCCGATCCCGCCACGCTGACGACGTGGGAGCACTTCGACAGCCACGACCGCGTCGCCTTCGAGGCGCGGGCGCGAGAGCTCGTCACGCGCGTCGGGTCATGACGGCGCTGTGGTGCGAGCTCGCCTGGCTCGCGGGGGAGGCCGAGCCGTCCGCCGGCGTGCGCGTCGAGCTCGACGGCGAGCGCATCGCCGCCGTCACGGCCGGCGCCGCGCCGGGTGACGCCGAGCGGCTGGCGGGCCTGACGATCCCGGGCCTGGCGAACGCGCACTCGCACGCCTTCCAGCGCGCGCTGCGCGGCCGCGCGCAGGGCCCCGGCTCGTTCTGGACCTGGCGCGAGCAGATGCTCGCCCTCGCCGAGACGATCGACCCCGACGCGTACCTGCGCCTCGCGCGCGCGACGTATGCCGAGATGGCGCTCGCCGGCGTGACGCTCGTGGGGGAGTTCCACTACCTGCACCACGGGCCCGGCGGCGTCGCCTACGCCGATCCGAACGAGATGAGCCGCGCGCTGCTCGCGGCCGCGGCCGAGGCCGGGATCCGCATCGTCCTGCTCGACGCCTGCTATCTGCGCGGCGGCAGCGCGCGCTTCCGCGACGCGAGCGCCGAGGCCTGGGCGGCGCGCGTGGCGCAGCTCGACGGCGCGGGGGCGGCGATCCACAGCGTCCGCGCCGTCGACCCCGAGGGCGCGCGCGTCGTCGCCGCCTGGGCCGCGGAGCGCGGCGCGCCGCTGCACGCGCACGTCTCCGAGCAGCCGGCCGAGAACGCGCAGACGCTGGAGGCGCACGGCGTCACGCCGACGGCGCTGCTGGCCGGGGCGGGCGCGCTGAGCCCGCGCTTCACCGCGATCCACGCGACGCACGTCACGCCCGCGGACATCGCGCTGCTCGGGGGCGCCGGTGCCGCGGTCTGTCTGTGCCCGACGACCGAGCGCGACCTCGCCGACGGCGTCGGGCCGGCGCGGGCGCTCGCCGACGCCGGCGCGCGCCTGGCGCTCGGCAGCGACTCGCACGCGGTCATCGA